>Ga0182747_1001279_pt1 | contig 19785 bp, 16 predicted proteins | sample eDN3rd30CBELigBY_FD_128526 | JGI IMG/M metagenome (GOLD analysis project Ga0182747, IMG submission 128526) | Enriched backyard soil microbial communities from Emeryville, California, USA - eDNA 3rd pass 30_C BE-Lig BY (version 2) (version 2) | ecosystem: Environmental > Terrestrial > Soil >...
CAGATCAAGCGAGTAGGACTTGGTCATCGCTCATCTCCTCCCAAGAAGGCCGAGACAAGTGAATCACGAAGCCGCCAGGCCGCATAGTCCCAAGGATTCCGTCAGAACTGCCGATGCTCTAGAGGACGAGAACTCGCGCCTCAAGCGGCTTCTGGCCGACGCGATGCTGGACAATGTGGCGCTGAAGGACCTCTTGGGAAAGAAATGGTGACGCCCGCTGCCGAGCGGAAAGCTGTCGTGCATCTCAAGGGCGCATTCGGGATGAGCGAACGGCGGGCGTGTAAAGCCATCGGCTGCTGCCGCATGACGATCAGATATGCATCAATCCGGCCCGATGATGGTAGCCTTCGGGAGCGCATGAAGGCGATTGCGCATGAACGCCGCCGCTTCGGTTATCGTCGCATCCATGCGCTGCTCAAGCGCGAGGGATACGCAGTCAATCACAAGAAGGTCTTCCGGCTCTATCGGGAGGAGAAGCTCGCCGTGCGTCGGCGAGGCGGCAGAAAGCGGGCGATCGGCACCCGCGCGCCGATGACGACTCCCATGGCGCCCAACGAGCGCTGGTCGCTCGACTTTGTGTCGGACCAGTTCACCGACGGCCGTCGCATCCTCGCCCTTGTCGATGACTGCACCCGGGAATGCCTGGCGCTTGTGGCCGACACCTCGCTCTCGGGCGCTCGGGTGGCGCGGGAACTGGACCGGCTCATGATCGAGCGCGGCAAACCGAAGATGGTGGTCAGTGACAACGGCAGCGAACTGACCAGCAACGCCGTCCTCACTTGGGCTGATCAGACCCGGGTTGAATGGCACTACATCGCGCCAGGAAAGCCGATGCAGAATGGCTTCATCGAGAGTTTCAATGGCCGCTTGAGAGACGAGTTCCTGAACGAGACACTGTTCACGTCGCTGGCTCAGGCCCGCGCCGCCCTCGAAAGGTGACGGGCAGACTACAACGGGTCGCGCCCGCACTCGAAACTGGGATGGAAGACGCCCACCGAGTTCGCCACGACGTTCGCCCCGCGACGGGGCTTGGCGCTGCGCAACATGCACAGTTCCGCGCCAATCCCCGCCGCTCAACCCGCCCGACAGGGTAAATCCAACCGCTGGAGCGAATTCAAAACTGGATAATAGTTGGGGGCAACGTCAACGAGATAGAGCAGCATCTCCACGGTCTCGACCAAGCGTTCGTGGTCGTTGGCGAGCCGCCGGTTGAGGCAAGCTTGTTACGGCGGGCGATTGTTCGCACCAATGGTCAACATTGGATGCGGTTGAAAATTTCTGCTGTGCAGATAGACTAATAGTTCACTCAATACTTGGGAGGATCTTATGAGAGCTCCGCTCGATATTATGAAACTAAATAAACACTGCACGTTGAGCGGCCAACTTAGCGAACTTGGCGCAAGTTTTGGGTGGACCCGATCCGGTGGAATGCAGCCCCACCAAGGGTGGGATCTAGAAGCAAAGGAAGGGACCTCATGCTATGCGATCAGCAACGGAATAATTGTTTATGCCATGAAAGATAATCAAGGTTCGTATGGAAGATGTGTCTTGTTACAGTTCAACAAAAGTGGCGGCCCAAAAACAACTAGTGCCCAACGAGATCTCTTCGCGTTCTACGCACATCTATCAAGAGTATTTGTTAATGCCGGAAACAGCATAACAGAAGGGGGCATAATTGGAGAAACAGGCGTATCTGGAAACGCTGCAAACAGTCCCAGTCCACCCCATCTCCACTTCGAAATCAGAACCGTTTCGACGAACTATCCCAAAGGGCAGACGCCGCTCGCTCATCGTTTAGATCCTGGGGAAGTGTTGGGGTATAGGTACCTGACGTGCACACCAGCCACTTAATGGGACTTGTGCCGTCAAAATTCTTTTGCCGTTTCCCGAACTTTAGGCTGGACGATAGGTCACGATGCATCGCGCTGGCACGCTTTGCTCAGTGCCCGTCGTCGTTCATCTGCTCCGGCAGCAGCGACCTTTCACTTACCCGCGAGCCTCTTGGCGAGGGAGGCGGCCAGTGCGATATCGGTGAGGCGCGAGAGGCCGCGCCACATGACCACGGTGCCGGGCGGCGGATCCTTGGCGCGGGCGAGGTAGCCGCCGAGTTGGGCGATCTTGGTCAGATAGTGGGAAAGCATTGGTGCCGGTGACGACGTCTTGTCCTTGACCAACTGATCGAGCAGGCGATCAGGTCACGGGCAAAGCGGTTTGCGGTCTCCACGATGATGGTCCGGAGGCCGTTTGAGGCAATGCGCTCCATCATGGCTGCGAAGCCCGGACGTGCCGTGATGTGGTCGGCTCCGCTCACGCCTCGTCGTAGAAGCTGTCCGTGATCTCGTAGCCGGCCGCCTTGGCGAATGCCTCAATAGTAGCCTGTTGGCGCTTGCCACTGTCCTTGTCGGCCCCTGTGTTCGCTGCAGACGAGGTCCGGAGGTAAGCCACAGACTTAATCAAACTCTTGCGTGCCACTGCTTGCGGCCCCCTTCTTGTTGCGATTTCCTGAGAAACAATAACAAGACGGGTAGCAGGCACAATGGGAGTTTACTACTTTCTTTGATGGAGTGCTCCACGAGCGCTTAACCCATCAAGAAGTGCTACTTTCTGATAACCTCAACGTAGTTAGCAACGGCACTGACGATACTAGTAATATCTATTTTGCAGTTGAAATGTTTAGACGATATACAAACGCGATTTGTTGATCTGCGGTTGTAGCTTGGAGATTTCCATGCCAGAGATCGATTTTCGAAGCCAGTTTCTTGTCCTAAGAAATGCCAAGAGAGCTTTAGAGCTGCCATTTTCCAATAAATGCAGGCTTATTGTTCTATCTTGTATAGCAAACTTATTTTCTATACCTTTCTTTTACAGCGTTCAAACGAATTACTATAATAGTGATAACTGGCCAAAATCCCTATTAATATCTTCTATATTCTACATCGCTTGCACTCCACTCCTGTTGGACGCGGCATTCCGTGCAATTGGTAGCACCCGTAGTCTCACAGACTATCCAGCACCGCTTACCATTGGCAGAGCGGTTTCGATAGGGATGCGTCGATTACCCACCCTGTTTGGGCTAATGTGTCTACTTGGCATTCTTTTTATAGGAGGCTTACTTCTGCTAGTTGTGCCAGGGTTGTTTGCTATGACGCTGGCCTTTGTCGCTATTCCCGTGTGTATATCGGAAAATACGGGTGTCATTGAAAGCATTAAGCGAAGTAGCCAGTTAACATACGGATCTAGGTGGAAGATATTAGGTTTCATAATACTCACAATTTTGGTGACGCAGCTAGTCGATTTCATGGTCGGGGTGTCTGCGACTGAAGCTGATAACCCTCTATATGGAGCGTTAATTCGATGGGGCGGAGCCTCTTTAATCTCGGCTTTCATCATAGCGACTCAAGCCCTCGCGTACACAGAGCTAAAGCAGATCAAGGAAAATACGGTTCTTAGCACCGGAGAAACACCTGCCGAGGTTATTTCCCCCTCATTCAGTTCGTGAGAGCTTTTCGAGCGCTTCAATTTACCGAAATTGACTAGGTCTCAGCTACTGCTACGCGAGGGGACTTCGATCCGGCAAATCAATTACCGGAGCGGTCCACCCATATCATGCTGAACCAGAGCGAAACCGTCGGCTCAGGTTCTAACAACCCGTTACGTCCTAAATTGAACTCTAAAAGATCGCCTTTTTGGCGAAGCTCTTCCAATTCTCTCGGGTTTTCAGGGCACGGATTATTAGAGGACTTTTTATAAGAAAGCCCTTTAACGAGGAATATACTAGGAACGTTTCCTTTAATTACCTTTGTCACCTGAACCGTAGCCCGGATGTATTTATCAGGAGAGAAAACGGTTTCAGTTTTGATCACTCGCCCTTCAAATGATAAGATACTTTCTCTCCTCCTATCTTCGCGATCAAGGATTGGCGAACATGCCTGTGAAGAGGCTGTTGAGGCTATCAATAGCCCTGCTATGAGCAACGTTTTAGTTGTCATTGGCTGTATCTCCGGAGCGCTTCGAGCCTAACGCATCACTCTGCGGACATCACAAACTTTTTTGAGCACCTTTACATCCGAAAGTGCGGCTGACATTACAGGCTGAAAGGCGGAGAGAATCAGCTTGAAGCCGTTTCGCATGAGAGTGATCTCAATGACGTGCGAACCTGCCGGATCAGGTCTGCCAGGGCGCGACGTTCGGCAATCGCTTCGCAGGTGAACTGCCCGTGGCTATAGTTGCCATTCGCTGTGCCTTTCGGGCCGCCACTGCGCGCCCCATGAAATCGGCAGACGTTCCATCCCTGGACCGCCGGAGCTCGGCACCGCTCCTTCGTCCGCTTGGACTGCGCATGGCAACGTGGGCTCAACTGCATCGGCAAAGCACTGTTCATGAGGTTGTCTCGAGTTTTTGCTGAGACTCCCCCCTCCAGGCACTTGTGAGACGTTGCCGACAATGGCCTGCCCGCCCGCTTGGACAGTGACATGTTCGACCATGACCTTCTGCTGCCCGCCGGTCCGATACCGCTTCAGGGCTTCCATCTGCGTGGTGAACGTCCTGGCCAGCTTGTTGAAGGCTCGCTCCGATCATCGCAGGCTCTTGAGCGCGTGCAGGACCATAGCCAGCGTTGCGCCGTCGGCTCCCGGCGGGATGCGAATGACAGTGCCCGCCACGGCAATCTCGATCGCCGCCTCCCGGCAGGTTGCCGGGGTGGGCTGCGGCACGTCAGGGGCGACAACAACTGGGGTAAAGGCGAGAGGAGGAGCGTCCGCCGCGCGCTTGGCCTGACGACGCCAGGTGAACAGGTGCTGGGGCGACATGCCGTTGCGGCGGGCCACTTCGGATATCACCGCACCCGGCGCCATGGCCTCCTCTAGGATCTGCGCCTTCTCATCCGCGGCCCAACGCCGGCGTCCGCCGGCTCCGGTGATCACTTCCAGGCGCCGCGGCGGCACAAGCATATGGTCGACCATCGACACAAAACGATCCTCAATCCAAGATCGTCAGTCCCGCTGCTCAGACATGAGAATGTAAGGTGCGGCTAGAACACTGCTTACGATCGAAGCGGTGCCAGTCGATGAGAGTGGCAAGCCGAAACAGCTCGTGGCGGGGATCGAGGATTTGATCGAGACGGCTGCGGTAGAGATCGCCGGAGCTCGGCATCGTCGGCTTGGGTCCCATGGCAAAACACCGGTTTTGAGCGGGGCGCTTCCCAGTTGCTGGCATTTTACAATGCTTCGTGACGACGAAGAATCCTTCAACCTCAATCAGTTGTGGGTTGTTCAGGGCTGACTACTTATGAACATTGGGTGGCGCGCGATGACGCTGCTGAGGGAGTGCTTGATGCGCAGCTTTCCATGGCAGCGGCGCGACTGATGAAGCGGATGTAGGTGGGTTTTAGGGAGTGCTTGAAACTGTTGACCCAAGCACTCCCTTCATATGTCAGCGTCAGATGACGAACAGGTCAGTGTACTTTAGGGCAAGTCCCTTCTTCAGCTGGGCGAACTCGACAGCAGCCTTTGAGCCTGATCCATCAACATCGTAGGAGAGCACACCAGTTTTCTTGTTGTAGATGACGTAGTCGTTGTCATCCTTGGCGTTGTCGATGGCAAAGTACGCCTTCTTCAGAAGCTTCGGGTTGGTGAGTGTGCCTGAGCCCAGCTTCTTGAAGATGCCATTATCGAGCCAGAGGCTATCATCCCTGACAGAAAAATCTGCAATCTTGTCAAAGTTCACTTTCCGATCCGTCTTGGACGTACCAAGCTTGGTGTTAAAGACGAATGCATCCTTACCGCCGCTGCCATAGAGTACGTCATTACCATAGCCTCCCCAAAGCTGATCATTGCCAGCCAGGCCCTTGAGGGTGTTCTTCCCAACATTGCCCTTTAAGCTGTTATTGAGTGAATTGCCTGTAAGGGTTAGGTTAGCCGCACCTATTGCGACCACATCCAATACTCCATCAGAAAGGATTGTGCTCGTCGAAGTAGTAATAGTTGTTTCGGGAGGATCGGTCACCGGGGGAGTAGGCGGGGTGAGTAGCTGAGCGAGGCTGAGCGTTCCGTCTGCGAACTGAAAGAACTCCACTCCCTTGATCGTATCCGCGCCATCTCGACCGGAAACGCTATCGGTAATCACGAGAGTGCTAGTGGAGTTCACGGCAGCGTACGCGGTGCTGTATTCCGACCTACTGCCGCTGAGGATTGCAGTGTCATTCCCGGCTCCGCCATCCAAAAGGTCGTCCCCAGTTCCTCCGCTCAGGGCATCGTCCCCACCGTTGCCGTAGATTGAGTCGTTGCCTTCAAACCCACGCAGTGTGTTGGCCAGTTCATTGCCTCGAAGCGTATCATTGCCAGATCCGCCCTGATGCTTCTGGACAACCATGTTGTCGACAATACCTTGATAAAAGGACATCACTCCAGGATTAGTCAGGTCAGCGGCAGCAATGAGATAAGGTGTATTTTTCGGCTCACCGGAATTGAAGTGATATACTTTCAAATAGTATTCATCTGTGGCCGGATTATCGAGGGAATTACCGGGCGTAAACGTCATCCTCTCGCCGGCCCCGTTCCAGCTAGAATCAGGCACATCAACCGGCTCAAACGTTCCGGATGATGCATCAAAGTAGCCCAGGCTAAAGCTTATACCCGGCCACTGATAGTCATACGGGCTGTCATAGCTGACGGTATCATCATGGTTCTCTGTGAGCAGCCAGAAGGTATATGTGACACCGACTTGTAACTTGCCGAGGTAGTAAACGTCGTTGTCTTTGGCTCCTGAATTGTCATCCCACAGGCCCCCGCGTTGAAGGTCTGTAGCGGCATTTGCCCATCCCTCGCGATGGCGCGTAGCTCCTCCAACACTCACGGTGCCAGAGCCATAATCTCTTACGAGAAGGGAGGCATCGCTGGCATCCTGATAACGGTTGCCGACTAGGTCGACGGTGGGCAGGTCTGCAGCGTTCGTTACCATAGGTCGTCCTTGCGCATCAGAAGTCATCGATGGCTGCACAGCCTAAGGGCTTTTAGATGATGTCAAAGAACCCAAAAGGAGTATCTCCGGCACTGCGATGAAACCTGAACATTGAGACAAGAAGTCTCGGAGAGGAGATACCGATGCTCAGCTCGTCATGGCAGCGGCTCAACTGGTGAAGCGGGGCTAGGCTAGTTTCCGCCCACAAACGCCAAACTCTTGATTTAATTGGATGAATCGCGGGTTTGTACAAACAAGGCCCAGCGGTTTCAGGTATCTTGGATCATGCCACCGAGTCCAAAACCCTGCCACCGGCGGAGCCGACAATGCGCCAAGAACGCACCGTCCAAGCCAGCATATTCGATCTTTTCGCCACGCACGAGATCGGCTGCGAGTTGAAGGCGATGTCGCAATGGCTGGACGAACATTGCGATATGCTGAGCGTGGTGGCGCGAGACCGGTATCGGGGCGGCATCAAAGCGACCGGACGGCAAAGCCTGCCCGCTGAAGCGGTGCTGCGCTGTGCGATCCTCAAGCAGTACCGGCAACTGAGCTACCACGAGTTGGCATTCCACCTTGAGGACTCCGCCTCGTTTCGCGCCTTTGCTCGCCTGCCGTGGCCGTGGAGCCCACAGAAGTCGGTGCTGCAAAGGACGATCAGCGCGATCCGGCCCGAGACCTGGAAGCAGTTCAATCTGGCCCTACTGTCGGTCGCTCGGCAGGCTAAGCTCGAACACGGCGCGGTTGTGCGGCTGGAGAGCACCGTAACCTCGGCGCTCATGCACGAGCCGATCGACAGTAGTCTGCTGTGATCGCCGTATTCGACCCTCTCGTCTGATTCCTGCTTCGGCTTGGTGAGAACTTATAGTGGCTCGGAGCAAATGAAGTAGAGAGGGTAAGCAGTCTATCGAGGCAGTCGCAGGCATTCAGGGAGATCACGAAGCGGTCAGGACGCTGTCGCGCAGTCCGACCACCTGCCGCCGACGCTCCTCTTACGCTGCTGACAGCTTGCGCATGTCCACATGCTTCATCCAGCCGACCTGGATCAACTGACCGTTGATTTCAAGATCATCGCAGCCAGGCAAATAGCGGCTAATTCTGCTCTGGGTTGGGCAGCAAGAGATCGGGATACGCGATCTTGTTGATCTCATGCTGCAGCCGCTGCAATGAGATGCCGCGGTCGAGCGAGCCGTCAGCCCGGCGTTCGCGGCCATAGCGGCGTCCCACTCCACCGCCTGAGTGACCAGTCAGCGCATGGTGGATCTCCTCGCCCAGCCCCGCCTCCCGGCAGGCCCGCTTGAAGGTATGGCGAAACGAGTGAAACGTCTTCGCCGGATGATCAATCACATGCACCGCAAGGTAGCGCCCGAACCATTTCACACGCTTTGGCTTTGGGCAGAATGGGCGGCTCGAACCACTCCCAGAGGGATGCACCCGCTGGCTGTGATGCAGCCCGGCTTCTAAGAGCCTCCAGCAAGCCGAGCCTTATCAGTTCATGATGGACCGGAACCGAACGAGCGGACGATGCCGTCTTGAGGCTCTGATCCTCGCCTTCATTGGTGAAATCAAAGTACCAGATTCCCCCTTCGCCCTGTCGCACGTCACCCACCCGCAGTTGAGCGATCTCCATTCGCCTGGCCCCACTGAACAGTGCGATGAGTGGAAACCAGAAGGCCGCCTCCCCGCGCCCACCTTTTGGACGCTCGTTGCACGTGAAAACCGGCGAAGCGAACAGCCGTCTTAGCTCCTCTCCGCTGAACGGCTCGTACGGCTCCCTTTCTGACGGAGCAATCTCGAACCCAACAAGGAACGGATTGGACCAAGCCGGGAGTGTCTCGAAGAAGCCATCTCGCTCGGCGCGAGTGAAGATAGCCGCGAGCAGCGCCAGAATCTTATTCACCGTCTGGGCACTGCGCTTCGGATAGGCGCTGAGGTCTTGTTTCAGAAGCTCAAGGAGAGGGAGGACTTTGAAGCGTTGCGGAAGGGCCTTCGGGAGCTTGGCCAGTACATCCCGGAGGGCGCGGCCATGGGCTTTGGTGATGGCCGTCAGCGGCAGATCGCCATGGAGTTCGACAAACCGTTGCACCGCCCACTCAGCCTCGGCAGCAGACGCGGATCGTGGCTTACGTGCTCCCCGGCCTCCACCATCGGCCCACCGCTTCAAGGCCCCCGTGATCGTCTCACCCCTGCTGGTCGTCAAAGGTTGCGGGGTAGGTACGTCCTCGCCCGCCAGCCTCGCTTTGATGTGCTCGAAGGCATTGCGCTGAGCCTTCACAAACTCAAGCTCAAGCTGTCGCCACGCTGGGTCGTCTGGATGTAGAACAAGGCCATGCTTGGCGACCGCCCGATTGACCGCAAACCCGATCAGGTCACCGGGGCGCATCTTGGCGGCCTGCGCTCGGGCCTCTCCGTCCAGGTAATTGATGAAGTACCGATAGGCCGCCAAGTCATCGTCGGTCATCCCTAACCTGTCATGACGGGCGGGAGCACCCGGTCGAGCCAAGCTGAGTCCAATCCCTTGGGAGCGCAGCGCCTCGTCGCCGTGAAGCAGGTCAATCTCGTGCTCACGGGCAAGAGCCGTGATTTGATCAGGGGGGATACTCGTCGGAGGTCCGTCCCGCAGAACCTGTCGCGCTTGGTCCACCATGGCATGAGCTTCGGCAATGTGGCTCAGAACCTTGCGCTCCGCTGCCTTGGCGTCATTGGTTTGGAGAGAGCGGATGAGTTCTGTCTTGAACCGTGCCGTTCGGGCATTGACCAGCGGCACGATCGTTTCAGGCCAGGGCGCAAGTATCGGTTTGCCGGCGAGGTCGTCGGGCAAGGGGAAGCGAAACTCGAAGCGGCTGGCGCGGCGCTGGAGATATTTCATGCGGTCCATCGGGGCTGGTCCCTGTAGCACGTGAGTGTAGCACGAGCCGGAACGCAAGCACCTGAAGACCAACATGTTCTGGAAAGGCAAAGCCTTATCGAACCTTTGGCGCTCCCTAGGGGACTCGAACCCCTGTTTTTCGCCGTGAGAAGGTGATGTACCCCGCTGTCAGGCCAACCGAACTCGGAGCTTCGGATCATTTCTGAATGAAGCAAGCTTTGTCTGCTGTTACCCTGTATGTTACCCGGCAGATTCCTTAGATGAAGGACGAAGCTGCAAGAAAGCGATAAAACCCTTGCCGGTTAAGGGTTCGAGGTGGTGAGCGCGCTGGGACTCGAACCCAGGACCCTCTGATTAAAAGTCAGGCGCTCCTGTCTGCCTCCAACACTTGTGCAGCATCTAATAGTGCTGTTCTATTCTAGGCGCACCAGCACACTGTCCGTCGCACCTTTGGCATCGATCACGGACAGGCGGACGAAGCCGGCCCCTTGAGGCTGCCAGAACGATTCCCTGCGCAGGGAGCCGATCTCCACGGGCGCACCGTCCACCATCCACGTCAAGGGAGGCATACCGCCGGATGCCTTGAGGGCGAGGCTGGCCTGCTCCTCATCCGGATGCGACAAACCGAGATTCACCCGCGATCCATCGAGCGGGAACGCAATCTTGAGAGGCGCCTGAACCGTCGATGCGATATTTTTCGGCACATCGTTGCGGATGTGGCGCAAGGGTGGCGGCAGGGTTGCTGTGGTTGCCTGCAGCACGAAGGGCGGCATCGGCAGAGCTTCCGGTTCTGCTCCAATCCGGCCATAGGCATCGAACAGGATCGGCGCGGCCACGAGGCGTCCGACGAGACCCGGCACCGCTGTCCCAGCAGGCCGTCCGACCCAAACTCCGACGGTGAATTGCCGGTCATATCCGACCGCCCATGCATCGCGGTAGCCGTAAGATGTTCCTGTCTTGAAAGCGATCCGCCCAGCCAATGCGTTGTCCGGCGGCGGAGCGCCACGCAGGATGTCGAAGACATACCAAGCTGAGACAGGATCAACGATGGGCAATTTTGGTGCTGGCACAGGTCCTCCGTCAGCATAGCGCATAAGAGATGGCATCTCTCCTCCCCGCGCTAGGCCTGCATAAAGCCGCGTCAGATCGGTGAGCGTGATGCCGATACCGCCGAGGCCAACGGCGAGACCAGGCGCCGCCTCCTTCGGCAGCGCGATGGCGATCCCCGTCTCCCGCAGGCGTGCGAGTAGGCGGGCGGGACCCAACGCGTTCAACAGTTCCACGGCAGGCACGTTCAAGGACAGTTGCAATGCCTTTCGCGCCGTGACCGTACCCTGGAAGGCGAGATCGAAATTTTCCGGCTGATAGCTGCCATAGCGGGAGCGTCTATCATCGAGCATCGTCTCTGGGTGGGCGAGGCCGCTTTCGAAGGCGAGTGCATAGATCAGAGGTTTTAAGGCGGATCCAGGCGAGCGCACAGCAAGCGTCATGTCGATTGCACCGGCGCGTCCCTTGTCCCGGTAATCCGCGCTCCCGACCTGCGCCCGCACCTCGCCCGTCGCATTGTCGAGCACCAGGATTGCGACGGATACTCTGGGATCAAGCCTGTCGATGCGCTCCCTTGCCAATCGCTCGAGGCTTGCCTGCAAGCGTGCGTCGATCGTGAGGCGCAGAATAGTACGGTCGCGCCGATCTGCTGCAGCGGCCTCCGCCGCATGGGCGGCTAGCACGGGGAACGCCCGGCGCACCGCAGGCATCGGCGCCGTCTTCGCGACCTCGGCTTCCGCAGCGGAGAGGATGCCGCGGTCCCGGGCCCGTTCGAGGACGCGGTTGCGCGCTGCCAGCGCCGCGCCAGCGAAGCGATCGGGACGGCGCGTCTCCGGCGATTGCGGCAATGCGACGAGAAGTGCGGCCTCGCTGAAGGACAGGCGCTTCGGCTCACGACCGAAATAGGACAAGCTCGCCGCGCGCAATCCCTCCAGATTGCCGCCATATGGCGCCAGCAGGAGATAGAGGCGCAGGATCTCATCTTTCGAGAAGCGTTGCTCGAGTTGCAGTGCCCGCACAATCTGACGCAGCTTTGCCGAAAGTGTCCGGTTGTCGCGTGGCTCGAGGAGGCGTGCCACCTGCATCGTCAGCGTCGAACCGCCGGACACAATGCGGGAATTGCCGACGAACTGCCTCGCCGCTCTCAGAAGAGCCAGGACGTCGATGCCGGAATGCCTGTCGAAGCGCGCATCCTCATAGGCCATCAGCATCGCGAGATAGCGCGGGTCGACATCGGATGTCTCGACTGGAAGCCGCCAGCGTCCATCTTGCGTCGCGAACGGGCGCAGCAATTGCCCGTACCGGTCGAGCACCACAGTCGAGCGGTTCTCCGCAACCGACAGGTCGAGCGGCCCCAGGCTCTCGGCGAAGCGCCATAGCGCCAGAGTCGGCATGAGAACGGCAACCATGAGGATTACCGCGAGGATGGTTCCACGCCGCAGCCATCGCCTTTTGCCCAAGCCCGCCATCGCTATCGCGCCTGAACGACCTCGACCGAGCCGAAGGCCGTGCGCCCGTAGCGCTCGGGGCGGTACATGTCCTCGACCTGCACCGGCGGGTGCACGTAGGTGCCGGGCGAGACGGCGCGGACCATGTACGCCACGGTGAAGAAGGCTGGCTGATCCGGCTTGCGGTCGAAGGCGGCGACGAACCGGTCGTCACGGTATTCCGTGTGCGCGGGCTCCACGTCCCTCTTGATCCACGAGAGGCCCGACACCGTATCGCTGTCGACGAGGTTCGGATTGTCGATCTCGAAGCCGGCCGGCAACCGATCCACCAGCAGCAGCCGTGCCTCCCGCGCCTCCGCTTCGGTGACTTTCAGCACCACCGCCATGCGGTCGTTCTGCCTGATGGAGGAAGGTTGAACCTGGCTGCCGTCGAGGCGATAGTAGTTTCGTTCCACCGCATAGCCATGGGAGGTGGCCGGTTCCGGCTCGATCGGATTGCCGGAGACGGTCACCACCACCTGCACCGGTGTAGCTCCCGCATTGGCGAACACGATGCCATCGCGCTCGAGCGCCGCGTCCCTGTAGGTTCGGTAGAAGGCGCCGCGCTGCTCCTTGCCGTCGGCCCGCAGCAGGATGCCGTCGGCGGAGCGGGCGACCGCCTGGGCCGCCAGAACCAACCACGCTTCCTCCTGCGTGCTAGTGCGCCGGGTGCCGCGTTCCTCTTCGACGATCCTGGCCACCGGCTGAACGATGGACGGCACATTGTCCACCTCCGACGCCAGCGTCAGAAGCCCCGCGCCGTCGCGCAGGCGCGAGCCGTAATCGGGCCGGTATTCGCCTGTGTCGCGCCCGCCCCGGATCAGATCGACGGCTGCCGCGAATGCTGCTTGTGATCGAGCGCGATCGCCGAGCAGCGCAAGAGCCGCCGCGATCTGGCCGCGCGACAGCGGTGATGTGAAAGCTTCCATCTTCGTGTCGGCAAGATAGCGCAGATCACCCATCACCGGGCGTCCGTTGCGCGCCAGCACATAGGTCGCATAGGCGAGATCCGCGGCATTTGCCTCCACCTGAGTGGTGTTGGCGACGAAGTTGCGCAACCGGTCGAGGGCGAGATTGAACGCTCCTTGCGGAACCGCGAAACCCTTCTCCCGCGCGCGGGTCAGGAAATCACCGACATAGGCATCGAGCCACAGGTCATTGCCGCCCACCGACCACAGGCCGAACGAGCCGTTGGAATCCTGGCGCGCCAGGATGCGCTCGATGGCCCGGATCACGCGCTCGTCCGCCTTGTCGTCGAGCGAGAGGTTCTCCTCCTGGGCCAGGCGATTGACGTAAAGCAGCGGCAGTGCACGGCTCACGACCTGCTCCGTGCAGCCGTAAGGATACCTGTCGAGCGCCTTGAGCAGCCCGGGCACGTCGAGGCTCGCAAGGGGCGAGACCGAGACCGACACGGTCCCGGTGCCGCCGAGGATATCGGCCATGAGATCCTTCGAAAGAGTCAGGCTTGCCCCCGGTGCGAGGCTTTGCACCGTCCTGCGTGCCAGCGCTCCGGTTCCGGGTTGAATGGCGACGGTGAAACTCTGCGTCAACTCATCGTCCCCGGGTCCTTTGACGGTCACATCGATCGTCGCCGTGCCCTGGCCCGCCGCCGTGACCGGAATGGTGATGCCGTTCCTGGCCTTGGCCTCGAGCCGGACGGTGGACCGCAGAGCATCCGCCGCGACGAGGATGGGACCACGGATACCGAGTTCAACCGTGTAGTCGCCCGCCGGTCCCTCCACATTGTCGATCTGCATGAAGAAGCGGGAGCGGTCGCCGATGGAGAGGAACCGCGGAAGCGTGCCGGCCAGCACCACGGGATCGCGCACGATCACATCGGCGCTCGCACTGCCGACGCGGTCCTTTGTCCAGGCGACGGCCATGACGCGCACGGTGCCGTTGAAGGCAGGGATGTCGAAATCCACCTTTGCGGATCCGTCCGTCTCTACCTTCACTACACCGGAGAAGCGCGCCAGCGGCTCCTGCGTCGGCGGAATGCCGTCGAGAGCCTTCGGCTCCATGTCGCCGCCTGAACGGATCGTGCCGCGTGTGCCCTGCATACCGTCGATGAGATAGCCATAGAGATCGCGGATTTCCGACGAGAGCTGCTTCTGGCCGAAGAAATAGGCGAGCGGATCGGGCGCCTCGTAGCGGGTGAGGTTGAGGATGCCGACATCCACCGCCGCGACGGTGATGCGCGCCTCCTCGCCGGGAACAAGCCCCGCTACCTTGATCGGCAGCGTGAGGCTGCCCCGCGGCCTGATCTTGTCCGGCGCATTGAGGGTCACATGAAGCTCGCGGTCGTCCCGATCGATCTCGAACCAGGCGGTTCCCAGAGAGCGGCCCGGCATGCGCTTCGCCGCCTGATCGAGCGGGCGATGGGCCATGGCGACAATGTAGGCGCCCGGTCCCCAGGCGGCCTGCACCGGCAGGCTGACGGTTGAGCCGCCCGCGGCGACGTCGACGACGCGGATGTCGTGCACGCGGTCGTTGACGACCGCCAGCGTCGCCTTGCCCTTGAAGCGCGGGTTGAGCCGCAGTTGCATCGTCTCGCCCGCGCGGTAGCTCGCCTTATCCAGAGTCATGTCGAGAAGGTCCGGCGTGTCGGCCGTCTGGTCACCCGACCATCCGACCGTGAAGGACAGGCTGGTCTGTGCGGTCTCTCCGAGATCGGGGGCGCTCACATCGAGCCTGTAGGTGCCCCACTCCACCGGAGCCGAAATGCGGACCGGTCCGTCGGGTCCAACGGTGATGCGGCCGTCAGCCATGCGACGGGTGGATTTGATCGGCTCGTAGCCCCAGCGCCCGTCGGAATTATACCACTGGTAGCGCCGCTCGACCTTGTACAGGCTCCAGGCAACATTGCCGCTGGCAAGACGCCGGCCTGCGGGGTCGGACAGAACCACATCGAAGCCCGCATTCGCGCCTTCGGCAAGCTGCCCGCCGAAGGCTTTGCGCACGGCCACGACCGGACCCTTGGGCAGGATTGGCAGCGTCACGCTGCGCTCCACCGCGCGCCCGCCCGTCTCGGCCACGCGCAAGGTGACGCGGGCCTCCGTCGGCCGCGGCGCGGCCACCTCCTGCACAGGAACCTGCAGGCTGACGCGTCCATGCGCGTCCGTGGTGAAATCCTGTTCGATCTCGGTGGTCGAAGCCTCCACCGCCTGGTCGTCCAGGCCGATGATGTAGCCCTCCAGTCCCCTGATGCCGCTGGACGAGGACGCTGCCACCGAAACCTCGCCGGTGACGGGAAGGTTGCTCCCTGGCGCGCCGTAGAGATAGCGCGCAGCCAGGTCGATTGAGGCCGGCTGTCCGGGCCGCAGGGCCACCACCTTCGGCGAAAGGGTCAATTCCAGGCGCTCGGGCACATAATCCTCAACCAGGAAGCTGGCTTCTCCGACGGAGGAGATCTTGGGGTCGGTATAGGCGGCCACGCGCCAGGTGCCCCGCAGAGAGCCTGGCAGGATCGGGAAGGACAGAGCCCGGCCGCCGAGTCCCTGGTCCTGCACCAGCTCGCGGCGATACTCGACGCCGTCCGGACGGCGTACCACGATCGTCAACGGCAATCCCGCCACCGCCGCTCCTCTGCCGTCCCGCAGCAATGCGGTCAGCGCCACCGTCTCGCCGGTGCGATAAACGCCGCGCTCGGTGTAGAGATAGGCGTCCATGGCGCCCGAGACGGCGCGTCCTTTCACGCCCCGATCGGTCAGATCGAAGGCCGCGCTCCCGAGATTCAGAAAACCGTAATCGACACCCATCGTCGCCACGACAAGTCCGGGGGCGAGCCCCCCTTCCCCGCGGGCGAGGCCGGGGTCGAAGGTGGCCACGCCTAGGGCATCGGTCTTCTTCGTCGCCAGCACCTCGTTATTGCGGGCAATCAGCCTGACCTCCACATCGCCCTGGGGCTCGGCGCCGGCAAGCGAGCGGACGAAGACCTGCACGCCGCCCTTGCCAGTAAAAGCGGTGAGGCCGAGATCGGACACCACGAACCATTGCGTGGCGATGTTGTTCCAGTCGTCGGCGCTTTCATTGTCAATGGCCGTGCCGTCATGGGGCTTGGCCGTCATCACATAGACGCCGGGCTGAAGCTGTCCAACCGCCTCCATGACGGGAAAAGCCGTGACTACGTCCCGATTGAGTTCGGATGCGGTATCGAGCGTGCCGTTCCAGATCTTGATGCCTTTGTCGCGAGCGATCTCGGCTGCGGACGAGCGGGTCAATTGACCGAGGAAGTCCTCGGAGCGCACGGTGGGCAGCAGGTTGCGGTCGCCGATGCGATAGACCTCCACATCCACCTTGGACGTGTTGACGGAGACGACCGGCAGGCCCTCCTGCCCAGTGCGCGGCAGCACGTAATTGCGGCCGGTGAAGCGCGTCTGGGGTGAGCGGTCGCGGACATAGATCTCGTAATCAGCAGATTTCAACAGGCTCTCGCCGACGGAGGACGGCAGGCCCTGCCGCAGCACCACGGCATAGCGTTCGCCGTGCTTGAGCCCATCGACGCAAAGCTGCTGCCCCTCGGCCGACACGGCGGCACCGGCATTGCCGGAAACGGCCACGTAGGGCGCGAAATCCACCTTCCCGTTCGCGAGCGGATCCGAGAATTGGAAGCAGACGCGAGGCGATGCCGCGTCGGGATCGACTTTGAAGTCCGTGATCCTGAAGCCATGCTCCTCGCGCAGCTGCTCATAGGTCGAGCGCACATTGGCATCACCCTGAATCTTGAGGCTGGCTGCGTAGGCGTTCAGGGACGGGCGCCATTCCTGCCGCGCGGCATAGACATCGCCGAGGAGCGCGAGCGCCGCAGCCTCGTCGGCAGGTGTCACGGCTCGCTGATAGGCGGCATAGGCTGCCGTCGCCTGCCGTTCCTGGAGCTTGGAGCGCTCGTCCCAGTTGTTCCCCGGATCGACGGCGAGCGCCGCGCGGGCATATCCGAACCAGTTCGCGGCATTGACAGGCTCGGTCGCGATCGCGGCTGCGAACAGGTTCAGGGCCTGTCGTGGATTGCCCCGCGCCAGAGCCGTGTCTCCCTCGCGCCGCAGCTGCTGGGCAGGCTTGCCTGCGGTCAGGCGCGCGCCCTCGACGTTGAGGGCCTGCTCGAGCCGAACGGCCTGACTTGCCAGTTCTCCCTGGTTGAAGCTTTTCTGCGCCTGGGCGGCCGATGCGGAAGCTAACAGACCAGCAGCAATCAAAACGGCTCGCAGCAGAGACCGGACCATAAGCTGTTCCTCGCATTAACCTGTCGAAGGGTGCTTCGACCTTAGCACCAGGTTGCCTAGCCCACACTAGCGCAACGCAACAGAATTCGGGAATATGATCCGAATTCGGAGGTTTCGCCGATGGACCATCTCCGCGCCCGAGCCTTGGCGCTGTCGTCTCTCATGCTCGCGGCCCTGGTGGCTGTCGGCTCCCAGCCGGTCAGGGGGCAAGCGCCCTCGCCCGACGCCGCCATCGATGCCGCGCGAAGCGCCTTCGAGGCTTTGGCGGAAGCGGATCGAATCGCGGTTCAGGACGCCCTGATCTGGACCGGAGATTACAGCGGCGTCACGGACGGAGCCTTCGGGCGTCAGACCTTTGCGGCCATAACGGCCTTCCAGACGCGGACGCAGCAACCACCAAACGGAGTGCTGGCTCCTCAGCCGCGCGCCGCCTTGCTGTCCGCCGCCCAGCGCGCTCGCGGTGCCGCCGGATTTACGCTTGTCGACGATCCAAGGACCGGGATACGGATTGGCGTTCCGACGAAGATCCTTCCGAAGCAGGGTGTGAATCCAGGCGGCGGCAGCCGTTGGCAGAGCGCGGATGGCCGGGTCACGCTCGATACGCGATTGGCACCACCGGATGCGACCCTGCAAACGCTCTACGACCGCAACGTCGCAATGCAATCCCCTGGTCGCGTGGTGAGCTATAAGGTGCTGCGTCCCGATTTCTTCGTCGTCGCGGGAGAGACAGCGGGTGGAAAATTCTACACCCGCTACAACAGCGGGCCTGAGAGCCTGCGCGGTTTCGCGATCGGTTACGACAAGGCGGTCGCCGCTCAGCTCGACCGGCTTGTCGTTGCCATCGCCAATAGCTTCACGCCCTTCCCGGCGCAAGCTACGCCAGCGCCAGTTGCCCGGAATCCAGTCCCTCCGCCGCAACAGGGTCAGAGCAAGCCCCAGGCGCCGATTGTGATCGGAACAGGGATCACAACCGGTAGCTCTCAGATCGTGACTATCGCGCCCGTCGCGTCTTGCAAGGATGTGCAGGTGTCCGGCCTCAAGCCTCGTCAGATCACCGGCCGAGGCCCCTTCGTGCTGGACTTCGACGATACCTTGAAGGCGCAACCGCTGATGGCCACTCGCGGGAAACTGGTCGAGGGTGCTTCTCTGCTCGCGGTCGGCTTCGTAGAGGAAGGCGGGAAAGCAAGCCTTGTCGCCCTGCCGGTGCAAGCCTTGGCGGCGGGCCAGCTCTCGGGCCCTCTGCAGCCTGGAACGAGCGGTGCGCCCGTTCTCGACCTGCATGGCGCGCTTGTCGGCTTGGTCGGCCCCATTCCCACGGAGCGGCGAACGATTGCGGGCATCATGCCTGTCTCGAGCTATCCGGTCATTCCGATCACCGGTCTGTCCGGGACTGCCTGGGATCGTCTCGGGCAGCAGGGCGAAACCGACACGCGAAATCCCGGCATGGCAGATATCGTCAAGTCCGTACAGCCGGCCTTGGTGGCGATTTCATGTGGGTCATGAATCTTCGATCGTCGCAATCTATTAGCGAGGGGACAGTCTAAAGCCCGCCCCGAAATGGGGTCAGCGCAAGATCTGATGGGGTCGTCTGATCACGGGGCACTTTGCAAGCTTTTTCTCAAAAGCTCGCCCGATCAGGCCCATGATTCACGGTCGCGGCCTCATACAGTAGGCTCCGTACATGGCCATCACCGCGCCGCGAGATGTGGCCGTCGTAGTTTACCTCTCCCGATTGATAGCGGCGCGTCGTGAGCACGAGCCAGGCATCCACGAAGCGAGACTTGCTAAAGTACTTCGGGTCTTTGATGGCGGCCACTAACGGGGGCGCCGATGCATCCCGAGCGGGTGTCACCACACGTGTTGCGCCATTCCTTCGCCACCCACATGTGTTCCGGCGGCACCGATCTGAGCGTCCTACAGGAGTTTCTCGGCCATGCCGGCATCGAGACCAGCCAGATCTACACCTCCCGTCTCCACCATGGGGTCGGCGACCTTCATCCGCTCAACGCACAAGAGATTTCGGACCGTTAGCGATCGATTCCCGCGGAAGCCAAGCTGCCTCGCATCCTTATGCCGCCTCACTCGCCTCACTCGCCTCGCGCGGATGCGATGGCTCGTTGACCTTCGGCGGTGTCCATCCAAGTGAGAGCCTCTATCCGTTGAGAGAATCTCTCACGACAGATCCTGGGCGTCAGCTTTCCGCGCA
>Ga0182747_1001281_pt1 | contig 19748 bp, 18 predicted proteins | sample eDN3rd30CBELigBY_FD_128526 | JGI IMG/M metagenome (GOLD analysis project Ga0182747, IMG submission 128526) | Enriched backyard soil microbial communities from Emeryville, California, USA - eDNA 3rd pass 30_C BE-Lig BY (version 2) (version 2) | ecosystem: Environmental > Terrestrial > Soil >...
ATCTCCATGCAGCTGCATTTATGGCTAGATTCTAATACATCCTTCATTTTTTCTAATAACTATGGCTTTTCTTCTAATAACGCACCTCTTTTTTCTAATATCTATTTCTTTAAAGCAGCATTTATGGCTAGATTCTAATACATCCTTCATTTTTTCTAATAACTCTAGCTTTTTTCTAATAACGCACCTCTTTTTTCTAATATCTATCTCCCTGCAGCAGTGTTTAAAGCAAGATTCTAATAAGTCTTTCATTTTTTCTAATAACTCTAGCTTTTTTTCTAATAACTCGCCTCTTTTTTCTAATATCTATCTCCCTGCAGCTGCGTTTATAGCAAGATTCTAATAAGTCCTTCATTTTTTCTAATAACTCTAGCTTTTTTCTAATAACTCGCCTCTTTTTTCTAATATCTATCTCCATGCAGCAGCATTTATAGCTAAATTCTAATAAGTCCTTCATTTTTTCTAATAACTCTAGCTTTTTTCTAATAACTCGCCTCTTTTTTCTAATATCTATCTCCCTGCAGCTGCGTTTATAGCAAGATTCTAATATGTCCTTCATTTTTTCTAATAACTATGGCTTTTTTCTAATAACTCGCCTCTTTTTTCTAATATCTTTCTCCCTACAGCAGTGTTTATCGCTAAATTCTAATAAGTCCTTCATTTTTTCTAATAACTACAACTTTTCTTCTAATAAGTCCTCGCTTTTTTCTAATAAAACTCAACTCAATTAAAAAAACCCCTTTCCTAAGAAAGAGGTCTGCCAATCAATATAACTTATTTAATATTATAGAACGACTTCAAGCCTAGATACTGCGAAGTTTCGCTCAACTGATCTTCGATGCGAAGTAGTTGGTTGTATTTTGCAACGCGGTCTGTGCGTGATGGAGCACCTGTTTTGATTTGGCCTGCGTTTGTTGCTACTGCGATGTCCGCGATAGTTGAATCCTCAGATTCGCCAGAACGGTGAGAAATTACTGCAGTGTAGCCAGCGCGTTTTGCCATTTCGATAGCGTCTAACGTTTCAGTTAACGTACCGATTTGGTTTACTTTGATTAAGATAGAATTTCCAACGCCTTGCTCGATACCTTGCGCAAGCTTCTTAGTATTTGTTACGAATAAATCGTCACCTACTAATTGCACGCGACCACCGATGCGCTCAGTTAATAGCTTGTGACCAGCCCAGTCGTTTTCATCAAGGCCATCCTCGATCGAGATGATTGGATATTTAGAAGTTAACTCTTCGTACCAAGCAACCATTTCTTCAGAAGTTTTCACAACACCTTCGCCAGCTAAGTGGTATTTGCCATCTTCTTTATTGAACAATTCAGATGAAGCAACGTCCATTGCAAGACGAACTTCTTCGCCAGGCTTGTAGCCAGCTTTTTCAATTGCTTCTAAAATCACTGTAATTGCTTCTTCGTTTGAACCTAGGTTTGGAGCGAATCCACCTTCGTCACCTACTGCAGTATTGTATCCTTTATCTTTCAATACAGCTTTTAAGCTATGGAATATTTCTGCACCGATGCGCAGCGCATGACGGAAGCTTTCTGCACCAACAGGCATAACCATGAATTCTTGAATATCTACGTTGTTATCCGCATGTGCGCCACCGTTTAAGATGTTCATCATTGGTACTGGTAATTGTTTTGCGTTTACGCCACCAAGATATTGATATAAAGGAACATCTAAGTAGTCAGCAGCCGCGTGTGCTACAGCTAATGAAACACCTAGGATTGCGTTAGCACCTAGTTTCCCTTTATTTTCAGTTCCGTCTAATTCAATTAACGCTTTATCAATAGCGATTTGATCTAGAACAGAATAGTTTCCTTCTAATTCTTCAGCAATGATTGTATTGACATTATCTACTGCTTGTAAAACACCTTTACCAAGGTAGCGTGATTTATCGCCATCACGTAATTCAACTGCTTCGTATTCTCCAGTTGATGCACCAGATGGAACGATTGCGCGACCAAATGCGCCTGATTCTGTAAATACTTCAACTTCTACTGTTGGGTTACCACGTGAATCTAATACTTCGCGAGCATAAACTTGTGTAATAAATGGCATAATTTTCAAGTCTCCTTAAGAATCAATTTTGTTCCGGCAAGATTGCCATCAAACGATTTATATAATTGGCTTTTAAGCCGAAAACCCTAAATTAATAAATCAACAACCGCGCACAAATTGCACAGCCACTCCAACCCTACTTCACAACCTCAAATAAAGCCTTACCAGTCATTTCTGCAGGTTGTTTGACTCCTAGAAGTTTAAGCATAGTAGGTGCCAAGTCAGCTAAAATACCGCCTTCTCGCACTTCAATGCCTTCCTTCGTGACAATGACAGGAACAGGGTTTGTTGTATGAGCTGTCATCGGTTGGCCCTCAATCGTAACGACTTCATCAGAATTTCCGTGGTCAGCTGTAATGATTGCAGCGCCACCTTTTTCTAAAATCGCATCGACAACTCTACCTAAACACTCATCAACTGCTTCTATCGCTTTAATCGTTGGTTCGAGCATACCACTATGACCAACCATATCAGGATTTGCAAAGTTTAAAATGATTGCATCGAATTTATCTGCTGCAATTTCACCTAAAAGAGCATCCGTAACTTCATAGGCACTCATTTCAGGTTGTAGATCATATGTAGGTACTTTTGGAGAAGGGATGAGAATACGCTCTTCGCCAGGGAATTTTAGCTCACGGCCACCACTCATAAAGAAGGTAACGTGTGGATATTTTTCCGTTTCTGCGATGCGAAGCTGTGTTTTTCCACTTCTAGCAATGACTTCACCGACAGTATTTACTAAATCAACATTTTCAAACGCAACTTGTGCATTTACTTCAGTACTGTAATGAGTAAATGAAACAAATGATAAGTTACTTGGATGTTTTTCAGACTTTTTAAATCCGATAAATTGATCATTTGTAAACACCGTTGAAAGTTGAATGGCTCTATCTGGTCGGAAATTGAAGAATACAACAGCATCATTTGTATCGATCGTTGCAACTGGTTTCCCCTCTGCAGTAATAGCAAAAGGAATAACAAATTCATCATTCACTTCACGAGCATAAGAGTTCTCCACACCAATTTTAGCGCTCGGTGCTGTATGACCTACTCCGTCTACAAGGACATTATAAGTTAATTGAACTCTTTCCCAGCGTTTATCGCGATCCATTGCATAATAACGACCATGAATCGAAGCAAATTTACCTACTCCAATTTCATTCATTTGCTTTTCTGTTTCTTCAATATAGCCCATAGCAGTTGTTGGACCAACATCGCGTCCATCTAGAAAGCCATGTACATACACTTCATCGATACCTTGTTGCTTTGCTAGTTTTAACAATGCAAATAGATGCTCGTAATGGCTATGTACTCCGCCATCTGACAACAAGCCCATCAGATGCAATTTGGAATTATTCGCTTTTACATGCTCGATTGCTTGTAAGAACTTTTCATTTTTATAAAAGTCGCCTTCACGAATCGATTTGTGAATTCGAGTAAGACTTTGATAAACAATACGGCCAGCACCAATGTTTAGATGTCCTACTTCAGAATTTCCCATTTGACCATCCGGCAACCCAACTGCCTCACCACATGCAGTTAATGTTGAGTGAGGAAATTGGTTCCAGTATCGATCAAAATTCGGTTTCTTTGCTTGTGCTACTGCATTCCCAAACGTTTCGTCACGGAAAGCAAAGCCGTCTAATATAATTAATGCAACGGGTTGTTTTGGCATTTGCTGCCGCCTCCAATTTATTAATTTGCGGGCACTTGGCCGCTTCTAACCACTTACTAAAAACTCTTATTTAACTGCTTTATTTACTAAAGCAAGGAAGGAATCTACTTGTAAACTAGCCCCACCAACAAGCGCACCATCAATATGTTCTTTTGACAGTAACTCTTCAATATTCTCAGGCTTCACACTACCGCCGTATTGAATACGAACTTTTTCAGCACAATCCTTGCCAAATAGCTCTTCCACTACTTGACGAATAGATCCACAAACTTGGTTCGCATCATCGGCTGTTGCAGTTTTCCCTGTTCCGATTGCCCATATTGGTTCATAAGCTATAACCATATGTTCCACTTCATCAGCCGAAAAACCTGCAAGAGCAGCTTTTATTTGTCCGCTAACCTTTTCCTCTGTTTTCCCGGCTTCTCTTTCTTCAAGAGTTTCTCCGCAACAGATAATCGGCACAATACCGGCAGCAAGAGCAGCACGCACTTTTTTGTTCACTGCTTCATCTGTTTCGTTGAAGTATTCTCTTCTTTCAGAGTGGCCAAGGATGACATAATCAACATTTATATCTGAAAGTTGCGTTGGACTAATTTCACCAGTAAAAGCACCTTCAGTTTCAAAATGCATATTTTGAGCACCAATCGCTAAGTCAGTATCAGTTGCAAGACCAACTAGTTTAGGTAAATAAAGAGCTGGTGCACAAATGACTGCATCGATCTGATCTTCAGATGGAATTTGATCACGTACACTTTCTACAAACTGAGTAGCTTCATCAAAGGTTTTATACATTTTCCAATTTCCTGCAATGATTGGTTTACGCATAATAGTCCCCCTTATTTGTCATTTAAAGCAACAATTCCTGGAAGTTCTTTTCCTTCCATTAATTCTAAGCTAGCTCCTCCACCTGTTGAGATATGGTCCATTCTTTCTGCAACACCGAATTTTTCAACAGCAGCAGCTGAATCGCCACCGCCGATTACTGTGTAAGCAGCAGTTTCTGCCATCGCCTCAGCAACAGATTTTGTACCATTTGCAAATGGCTCCATTTCAAATACACCCATTGGTCCATTCCAAATGATTAACTTAGAATTTTTAATAACGTCAGCATATTCGCTCGCTGTTTTTGGTCCGATATCAAGTCCCATCCAGTCATCTGGAATTTCATTAATATCTACAACTTTCGTTTCTGCATCCTTTGAAAATTCATTTGCAACAACAGCATCTACTGGTAAATGAAGTTGAACACCTTTTTCTTTTGCTTTTTCAATAAAGCCTTTTGCTAGCTCAATTTTATCTTCTTCTACTAAAGATTTACCAATTGAATAGCCTTGCGCTTTACTGAATGTATAAGAAAGGCCACCACCGATTAATAAGTGGTCCACTTTATCTAATAGATTTTCAATTACACCAATTTTATCTTTTACTTTTGCCCCACCAATGATTGCTGTAAACGGTCGTTCTGGATTTGAAAGAGCTTTTCCTAATACATCTAACTCTTTTTCCATTAATAAACCTGAAACAGCAGGAATGTGTTTTGCAATTCCTTCTGTCGTAGCATGAGCACGGTGAGCTGCACCAAATGCATCATTTACATATACATCCGCTAAACTAGCAAATTGTTTCGCCAGTTCTTCGTCATTTTTTTCTTCACCTTTATGGAATCGTACGTTTTCTAGAAGAACGATTTCTCCATCTTGCATGTTCCCGATTGTGTTTTCTACTTCAGTTCCAATCGATTCATCTAATTTCGTTACGGGTTTGTCTAATAGTTCTGCCAGTCTTGTACCAACAGCTGTTAAACGCATGTCTTCTTTCACTTCACCTTTTGGTCTTCCTAAATGGGAAGCTAAGATGACTTTCGCCCCTCTATTGATCAGCTGCTCAATTGTTGGAATGGCAGCACGAATTCTTGTATCATCCGTAATGTTGCCATCTTCCATGGGAACATTAAAATCAACGCGAACAAATACGCGTTTTCCTTTCACATCAATATTATTCATCGTCTTCTTTGAAAACATGAAGAAAATCCTCCTTGAATCACATATAAGATTGGCTATTTTCCAACCATTTTCATTCAGTTAAATAAAGAAAGAGCGATGGGTAAGCCACCGCTCCTATTACCCTTCATCATTATAAATGGAAATAACTATTAAGGCTATACTATTATAGAAAAAAGGGGTTAATATGTTACATTTCTAGAAATTTTACAAATTAGTATAACACATTACGAATTAAAGCCTTGTTCTGCCATATATAAAGCTAGGTCGATTAATCGGCTTGAATAGCCAATTTCATTGTCATACCAAGATAAAACTTTGATCATGTTATCTTCTAACACCATTGTAGAAAGTCCATCTACAGTTGATGAATTCGAATTGCCATTATAGTCAATGGATACAAGAGGAAGTTCGTTATAGCCTAAAATTCCTTGAAGCTCTCCATTAGCAGCTTCTTTCAATGCATCATTCACTTGTTCAATTGTTACTTTTGTATTTAATTCTGCAACAAAGTCCACACACGAAACGTTTGGAGTTGGAACACGCATTGAGAACCCATCGAGTTTACCTTTTAAATGAGGTAACACTTTTGATACTGCGATTGCAGCACCAGTTGTCGTTGGAATCATTGATACCGCTCCAGCACGTGCTCTTCTTGGATCACTGTGAGGGAAATCTAAAATACGTTGGTCATTTGTATAAGAATGAATTGTTGTCATTAAGCCACGTTTAATGCCGAATTTTTCATCTAGAACCTTGGCAACAGGTGCTAAACAGTTTGTTGTACAAGAAGCGTTTGAAATAACGTCCTCTGTATTTTTATAATTTGTATGGTTAACACCCATAACATAAGTAGGCATTTCACCTTTTGATGGTGCAGAAAGAATTGCTTTTTTCGCACCAGCTTGAACGTGTTGAGAAACTTCTTCCATTGAACGGAATCTACCCGTTGATTCAATGACTACATCAACATCTAACTCGCCCCAAGGTAGTTTTGATGGATCCTTTTCAGATAATACACGTACTCTATTGCCGTTCACGATAAACGCATCATCTTCTGATTCAACCGTTGCATCATAAATTCCATGGATGGAGTCGTATTTCATTAAATGTGCTAATTGATGAGCATCCGTAAGGTCATTTACAGCTACGACTTCAAATTGGTCATTTTTCATCGCTTCTCGAAAAACTAATCTACCTATTCTTCCAAAACCATTAATTGCGATTTTTATTGGCATTTCATTTACCTCCAAGAGTCCATATTATTTTCATATCCATATTATTTTTACCCTTTTGGAATAAATATTAACCATTTACATCGTTTCAGTACTTTAACCTCATTTGTAAATGATTAACTTAGTCCCTCAAGTAAAGTTGGATAATCCAAAAGTCCATATTGAATCACTGTATTATCCATCTCAACCACTGGGATCATTAGCATAAATTTTTCATGAAGTTCATCATCTTCTTCAATATTAATGAGTTCAATGTCAAAGGGAATATCTTCTTGAACAAGTCTTAATGTTGCGAATCCATCAACACATAACGAGCAATTAGGACGACTATAAAATTTCACTAACATGATAAACCTCCACGTGTGGCTTTACCATTTATTGTATCAGAAATATTGCATAATCAAAAATATCCTACACAAACTATATTCCGTACTACTTGAACATTATAAGGAGGATTTTTATGACGAATAATTTTATGGATCAAAACCAATCAATGCAACCAAATATGCCATTATCAATGAATCACGGTGCACATGAAGTATTGGACGTTCATGAAGTATTAAGTGCTGCAATTGGTTCATTAAATACTTTTATTTTCTTCCGCCCTCATGTACAAGACCAAGAACTTCTAAATATTTTGGACAGACAATATGCATTTATGCTAGATGAGTACAATATTACTGCAGAATGTTTTAAAACAGGACAAGATCCTAGTCATCCAACACGTTCTTACAAAATGCAAATGGGCAATGATTCTAAATATGGTTTAACACCTGGTGAACCGAAAAAGCCAATGCAATCTGCAAATGAAATCAATGATGGTATTATTTCTGGTTTCTTATTAAATTGCCATAAAATGAGCGCAACTGGTAAAACGACTGCCGCTCTAGAAGCAACTAACCCAGTTGTTCGTCGCGTACTACAAGATTCAGTTCCAAACTGCGTGGAAATGGCGTATGAATTATCACTGTATCAAAACAAAAAAGGATACTACCAAATCCCTCAATTATCACAAGCTGATATGCAAACAATGTTAAATATGTATGGTCAAGCTGATAAAGCGCAAGGTATGCCTAGTTAGTTTCGCAAGACAATAAAACATCTATCTGCTGTGAAGCACATAGTTGACATAAAAAATCCATTCAGCGAAAACTGAATGGATTTTTTACTATTATAAAACTTTCCCTAAAAATGCTTTTGTACGATCATTTTGAGGGTTACTGAATAACTCTTCCGGTAAGCCCTCTTCCACAATATAACCGCCATCCATGAAAATCACTCTGTCTGCAACTTCGCGAGCAAATCCCATTTCGTGCGTTACGACGATCATCGTCATACCTTCTTGTGCTAATTGCTTCATTACATCTAGAACTTCTTGAACCATTTCTGGGTCAAGTGCGGATGTTGGTTCATCAAATAGCATTACTTTCGGCTTCATTGCAAGTGCTCGTGCAATCGCAACACGTTGCTGTTGACCACCAGAAAGCTGTTGCGGGAAATTATCTGCTTTTTCTTTTAGACCGACTTTAGCTAGTAATTCCAAAGCGAGTTCTTCAGCAGCCTTTTTATCAATTTTACGAATTAACATTGGAGCCATTGTAATATTATCGATTACAGACATATGCGGGAATAGGTTAAATTGTTGGAATACCATACCAACCTCTGTACGGATATCATTGATATTCGTTTTCGGATCATTCACTTGTACTCCACCAATAAAGACTGCGCCATCAGTAATCTCTTCAAGTAAATTAATACATCTTAAAAATGTACTTTTCCCTGAACCAGAAGGACCGATTACACAAACTACTTCTTTTTCTTGTACTTCGCAGTCTATACCCTTTAATACTTCAAGCTTTCCAAATGTTTTGTGTAAATTTTCTACTTTTATCATCTTACAGCCCGCCCTTCTTTATTCTTACGCGGATTGTAATCAATACTGAAACGTTTTTCAACATAAGCTACGATTTTCGTTACGACAAATGTTAATACTAAGTATAATACTGCAGCTGTTAGATACGGTTCCCAGAATCTTTGGTAAGAACCTGCGATTACCTTTGCAGCATATAAAATATCATTAACTGCAATTACCATTACTAATGAAGAATCTTTTAATAATGCGATAAATTCATTTCCTAATGGTGGAACCATACGACGAAATGCTTGTGGCAAAATAACTTTTCTCATTGCTTGGGCATGTGTTAACCCTAAAGAACGAGCTGCTTCTGTTTGGCCTTTATCGATTGATTCAATACCAGCACGGAAAATCTCTGCGTTGTACGCTGCACTATTTAGAACGAGCGCAGCAATCCCAGAAAACATAACGCCTAGTGAATGACCAAAAATAGATGGAATTAATGCGAAATGGATAATTAAAATTTGAACGAGTAAAGGTGTTCCACGCAATAGGTCCACATAAATTTTACATGGCCATATAATCCACTTTTTCTTTGACGTTTTCCCAAGACCTAAGAAAACACCTAAAATTATCCCGCCAATATAACCGCATATAGTTAATACAATTGTTATCCAGATACCTTGTAAAAATAGTTCACGGTAGTTCCAGATTATATCCCAGCGAAAGTCATTTAAAAAGTCCATCTGAAACACCTCCGTTAAAATTAGAAATCAGTTTCTTGACCAGTGATTTCTGCCAATTTACCGTTTTCTTTAATCTTTTTCAGACCTTCGTTTAATAAATTCAACATTTCTGTATTACCTTTTTTAACCATTAAACCATAGTACTCTTTTTCAAAACTTGGATCTTCAATCGTTTTAAGAGGTGCATCTGGATTATTTTTTAAATACTCAATAATAACCGCGTTATCACCGATTGCTGCATCAGCAGTACCGTTAATTACTTCTTGATAAGCAAGTGGTTGGTTTTCATAAGCCATAATATTTGGGTTTGTTTCACCAAGAATTTTTTTAGCAGCTTCATGAGATGTTGTATTAATTTGAACAGCTACTTTTTTATCTTTTAAATCTGCAACAGACTGAATATCTGTGTTACCTTCAGGAACAATTAGGAATAATGTTGCTTCATAATATGGTTCTGTGAAATCATATGTTTCTTTACGTTTGTCAGTGATCGTAATACCTGCAGCACCAAAGTCAAGTTCACCATTTGTTAATTTAGCAAATACCGGTTCCCAACCAACATTTTGTAATTCATATTCGAATCCCATTTCTTCAGCAATTGCTTTTACGATATCTGGATCAATACCTGAAACAGTACCTTTATCATCTAAGTAAATAAATGGAGCAAACGAAGCTTCTGTACCACCGATAAATTTCTTTTTACCATCTTCAGAAGCTCCATTTGAACTTCCGCCAGTACCACATGCTGAAAGAATTAATGATACTGATGCTAAAATCATAAATATGAAAAATAAACTCTTCTTTTTCATTACTAAAACCTCCAATATTTTTGTTTTTAATCCTATGAACTAATTATCAAAACTGATTAATTATTAGTCTATTATAATTATTATGCATTATTAATACAATACTATATTTTCTGATATATCATCAGAATTCAACTTTTAATTAGGTTTTTCGACATTTTTAAATTTCAATAAAAAAACCACCTTACTCATAAATATGAATAAGGTGGTCTTTTATGTTGAAACCTTCAAACTATATTATTCTGTATCCTTAACCTATAAACAATAGCTTTGATGGATATTTATATGAAAAGATAATAAGTCATAACTAGTTTAAAGAGAATGAAGACGGGATAAAATGAATCGGTACAGTAATTAACATTTTACCCCTTTATTCCCATTCCCTCTGTAAATGATTAGGCTGCTAAACTAATATTTACAGTAAGGTCTTACTATTAAAAATATATAAAAACACAGTAAAATGGCGCCCTTAGGGCATATTGTGATTAATGAAAAATAGCTACAAAACATTCAAATTGAGTTTGTAGCCTGAAAGTAAGTAAATCTATTTAATCATTAATCATAAGAACATTTAATAATTTACTAATTTTTTGTTGAATAATCAACCTTTTTATAAAAATATCGCAATTTAGACATATTTATTAAATATTTTATCTAAAGTGCAGAGAAAGTAAGTATTTTTTTCCATTTCATTGGTAAAAATAAGGTAAGTGAAGAAAAAATAAGAAGCGCCCTCGGAGGGAATCGAACCCCCAGCGGAAGAACCGGAATCTTCAGTGTTATCCATTACACCACGAGGACAAAGGAAGCTAAAATTATATCGCTTTACGACGACTTAAATCATTATACAAAATTACTCTCTACTAATTCAACTTTTTATTGAATTTATTGTATATTTTCTTTAGTCGCATTTGATTACTTAATATTTCACTTTATGGATTTATGAATCAATGTATTCATAGGATAATAGTAAGGTGTTTGAGAATCGAAAATGTTGAAGTGTTTATATTTGACCTTTCTTGACCTTTATGTGTATTATATTGGTACAGCTGATGATGATTCATCAGCGTAAGTAGCGTTTATTTCTATTTTAAGGAGGATTTTAAATTATGACAATTTTAGTCCCTACAGTTATTGAACAAACAAACCGCGGTGAACGTGCATATGACATTTACTCTCGATTATTAAAAGATCGTATCATTATGCTTGGAAGCGCAATTGATGATAACGTTGCAAACTCAATCGTTGCACAGTTATTATTCCTAGCAGCTGAAGATCCAGAAAAAGATATTTCTTTATATATTAACTCACCAGGCGGATCGATTACAGCAGGTATGGCAATTTACGATACAATGCAATACATTAAACCAAAAGTTCAAACAATTTGTATCGGTATGGCAGCATCAATGGGTGCATTCCTATTAACTGCTGGTGAACCTGGTAAACGTTTCGCATTACCAAATGCAGAAGTAATGATTCACCAACCACTAGGTGGCGCTCAAGGTCAAGCAACGGAAATCGAAATCGCAGCTAAACGTATTTTATTCTTACGTGATAAATTAAACAAAATTTTAGCTGATCGTTCTGGTCAATCTTTAGATCGCATTGCTCAAGATACAGATCGTGATAACTTCATGACTGCTGAACAAGCAAAAGAATACGGTTTAATCGACCACATTATCACTAATAGTGATGATCAAAAGAAATAATGAATTCAGCTCCCTTTACTGTTTTGGTAAAGGGAGTTTTTATTTTGGCTTATTCGGAGTATCGGGGATTATTAACACACACGCGCCAGGGCTTATTTGTCACAAAACAAATCCTATCTGTCACAAATTAGGGCTTATCGCCTGCACGAGGGCCTATCGCATTCACGAGGGCCTATTCGTCACAAAATAGAGCGTATCTGTCACAATATAGATTCTATCCGCCACATTTTAGGGCTTATCGCATTCACCAGGGCTTATTTGTCACAAAACAGATCCTATCTGTCATAAATTAGGGTGAATCGACCATATCGGGTCGAATCCTTCACATTTTGGAGCTTCTCCGTCACAAATCAAATCCTATCCGCCACAAATTTGAGCAAATCGTGCATCCCCGCCTCCCAAATCCAATCCCATCAAAAAAAAACGCCCGCAACTCCACTACCAACAGTGGTCTCTTGCGAGCGTTTTCATAAAGGAATGTTAGTCTTCTTTTTGGATTATTTTAGAAAGACCAGTAATTGCATCATTTTCATCATTTCCATCAGCAATTAATGTGACAGTTGTGCCTTTTGCAATGGCAAGGCTCATGATTCCCATGATTGATTTTGCATTTACTTTTTTATTATCTTTTTGTAAATACACTTCAGCTTTATAACGATTTGCCTCTTGGACGAATAAAGCTGCTTGTCTAGCCTGTAAACCTGTTTTTAATTTAACTTCTAAATTGGTTTCAACCATCTAAAATACTCCCTTTCAAACCGTTCATCAATATATAATTATCTTATCGGAATTACCAAAAAAGAACAATGTTTGTTTTTGTCAAATTCTGCTTTACTAGTATTGTTCTCCTTTGCGAAGAGCATCAGCGATTTCATCAATTTTTCTTAGTCTATGATTTACACCGGATTTACTTACAGTACCTGTTGAAACCATTTCACCTAGTTCTTTTAACGTGACATCTTGGTATTCTACACGTAACCTAGCGATTTCTCTAAGTTTCTCAGGCAGTTGATCTAATCCAATTGTATTTTCTATAAACTTAATATTCTCCACTTGGCGAATTGCTGCCCCAATGGTTTTATTTAAATTTGCCGTTTCGCAATTGACAATACGATTCACACTATTTCTCATGTCTCGAACGATTCGAACGTCCTCAAATTTTAGCATTGCTTGAAATGCGCCAACCAAACCTAAGAAATCAGATATTTTTTCAGCCTCTTTAAGATAAGTGACAAAACCTTTCTTTCTCTCTATGGTTTTTGCATTTAATTGAAAGCTATTCATTAAATCTGTTAACGCTTCACCATGTTCTTTATAGATTGAGTAGATTTCAAGATGATAGGAAGAGGTTTCAGGGTTATTCACTGAGCCGCCAGCTAAAAAGGCACCACGTAAATAGGAGCGTCTTTCATCTGTTTTATCAATTAAAGTTTTGGATATCGAGTGATTAAATTCAAAATCATTTGAAAGTATCTCGAGGTCAGATAGTAATTCCCTAGCGCCTTCGCGAATTCGGCAAATGTATACATTATTCTTCTTGAGACGCATTTTTTTACGAACAAGTAACTCAACATTATAGGAATAAAGCTTTTTAATAATCGTATATAGTCTTCGTGCAATAGCTGCATTTTCGGTTTGAACATCTAAGCTAAGTTGTTTATTCGCAAACGATACAGCTCCGTTCATCCGAATAAGTGCAGAGACTTCTGCTTTTAAGCAACTATCATCAGCTTCAACTTGTGTGAGTTCCTTTTTTGTCTCTGAAGCAAATGACACTTCATAACCCCCTTTCAAATTATGTATGAGAAATATCATAACACATACTTTGCATGCAGAGGAATAGTAATTAATATTTTCCAGATCCATATTCTATTAGCCAATAAATCTGTAATCAAGAAAAGATTCGCTTAACTAATAAATTTCGGGCTGTATTCTTTAAGCCATTCCGCTATCTGAGTAGATTCATGGCGTACCACACCTGAATGGATTGTTGCAATGTTTTTTCTAATCACTTCTAACCCAAGTTTCTCCAAGTTTTCAATATCAATCGATACTGGTTCAGCATTCTCTTCTTTATAGTTTGCTTTAATTGGTTGTGGAAGCTCAAAACTATTGACTAAAATAGAATCTAGGCACGGTTTACCTACATGGTCATAAATGGCTTGAACATGGTCAGAAGCGCTGTACTTAATGGTCTCACCTTTTTGCGTCATTAAATTACAAATATAAATTTTGCGACCTTTCGCTTCTACTAATGCCTTCCCTATATCTTCTACCAATAGATTTGGAATAATGCTAGTATAAAGGCTTCCAGGACCAACTAGAATAATATCTGCCGAATGAATAGCTCGAATTGCCTCGGGAAGCGGCTTCACTTCTTTTGGTTCTAGAAATACTCGTTTAATGGGCAGATAGGAACCTGGAATTTTCGATTCCCCTGCAATGATGGACCCATCTACCAATTCCGCGAATAAATTAATTTTTTTATTTGCTGCTGGGATGACTTTGCCGTGTACTTTTAGTACTTTACTCATTTCAGCAATAGCATGGCTAAAATCACCTGTAATATCTGTTAGAGCTGTTAACATTAGATTTCCTAATGAATGACCACCTAAATCCACTGATTGTGAAAAACGGTATTGAAACATTTGTTCCACTAATGGCTCTGCATCAGATAATGCAGCGATTACATTTCGAATATCTCCTGGAGGGGGAATATCGTAGTCATCTCGTAAGCGGCCAGAAGATCCACCATCATCTGCTACTGTTACGATTGCTGTAATATCAAAGGGATGTTTTTTTAACCCGCGCAATAACGTGGATAACCCAGTCCCACCCCCTATAACTACGATATTCGTTCTCTTATTCGTCATTCTTTCATTCCTTCCTATGAACAACAACGTCTCGATGTGTAATTGCAGTTTGATAGTTTTCACTAAATAACTTGCCAAAGTATTCTGCTAACGTTACAGAACGATGCTGGCCGCCTGTGCAGCCAAAAGCAATTACTAATTGAGCTTTACCTTCATTTTTATATTGTGGAACCATAAAGTTAAATAAGTCTGTTAGTTTCGTAATTAACTCCTGTGTATCCTCATTAGCTAATACATATGAAGAAACCTCTTGTTGTAATCCTGTTTTATGACGAAGCTCTTCTACATAATATGGATTTTTTAAGAAACGGACATCGAATACTAAATCCGCATCAATCGGTATACCGTTTTTAAATCCAAATGACATTACATTCACTGAAAATGTAGGACGGTTCGAATTAGCAAATTCAAATGCAATTTTCTCTCTAAGTTCACGCGGCTTCATTAAAGAAGTATTGTAAACATAAGTTGCTCGCCCTTTTAACTCCGAAAGTAATGTTCGTTCTTTTTTAATACCTTCTAGAGGTAGACCGTTTGGATCTAATGGATGAGATCTTCTTGTTTCTTTATATCGTCGAACAAGGGTTTCATCCTCTGCATCTAAAAATAATACACGTGTTTTTAAATCATCAATTTTTTCTAGTTTATCTAGCGCATCAATTAGCGAATCAAAGAACTCTCCACCACGCATATCCATTACAGCAGCAACACGAGTGATATTTCGTTCAGATTCTCTCATTAAAGCTAAAAACGTTGTTAACAATGCAGGGGGTAAATTATCAATACAGTAGTATCCTAGGTCTTCAAAACTTTGAACCGCCACTGTTTTTCCTGCTCCACTCATGCCTGTTATAATGACAATTTCATATTTAGAAAAGTTATTACTCCCCATGGAAAACACTCCCTTATTGTTGTTCCCTCGATGTTTGTAAAGTTACATTTAACAATTCATAATCCTTTGTATATTCAAATGTTCCATATTGAATACCTTCAGTCGTACAAACAAATAAAAGATTATTACGATCACCTTCAGCCATCGGTAAATGATGTAGACTTTCAATTGGGTGCCATTCTAGTTTGCCTTCACGATTTTCTTCTACTGGTGTTCCAATGATTTCTTTTGTAACAAACGTATAGAGCATCCACTCATCTACTACTTGATCGTTCTCTTTAATAATCATTGTATAAACACCTTTTAAATGTGCATCTTTTGGTGTAGCATTTGTTTCTTCCTGAAATTCACGAATGGCAGCTTCCAGAATCGATTCACCACTCTCCATTTTTCCACCAGGTGCTACATACCAGCCTCTTTTTGGTTTTTTCAAAAGTAGAACTTTCCCATCTTGTACTGCCAATAAATTTGCAATCCTTTGCATGACTACACCTCAAATCTTTTCTTGCATCTTAATTCTATTATAACGGTTTCGATAGGCTGGTTACAAAATAATATGATTGTTTATAGAAATAAAACCTGGCTTTACAATAATTTAAATAGATAAACGCCATTCGGCCTATGGTTGGTCGAGTAGGGTATCCATTTTCTTAATCGAAAAAAAATGGTTGTTTCCAATATTGATTGGAAACAACCAAATATACAAAAAGAAGGGGGATAACGTTTTATGCTCTCATTATACCCTTTTCTTGTTTCAAAACAGTTACACGCAAATTAAGACATTATTAAGAATTAGTTTTGACCAATTTTTTCTTTCAGTTCTTCAACGTAGTGTTGTGCTGTTTGTGCAGCGATACTACCGTCACCAGTTGCTGTAACAATTTGGCGTAACATTTTGTCACGGACATCACCAGCAGCAAAAATTCCTTTAACAGCTGTTTCCATTTTATCATTTGTTACCACATAACCATTTTCATTTAGTATTCCTAATGATTTAAATGGTGCAGTAAGTGGTACCATACCGATGTAAACGAAGACACCATCTGCTTTTACTTCTTCTTCAGATCCATCAACTGTATTTACTAAAGTAACGCTACCAACTTTGCCGTTACTTTCGTTGATTTCTTTTACTGTATGATTCCAAATAAAGTCTACTTTCTCGTTAGCAAATGCACGATCTTGTAGGATTTTTTGAGCACGTAATTTATCTCGTCTATGAACGATTGTTACTTTATCAGCAAATCGAGTTAAATAAACCCCTTCTTCAACAGCTGAGTCTCCGCCACCAACGACGATTAGATTTTTCTGTTTAAAGAAAGCACCATCACAAACCGCACAATAACTTACGCCACGGCCACCAAGTTCTTTTTCACCTGGAACGCCCATTTTTTTATACTCAGCACCTGTCGCAACAATTATTGCTCGTGTCTTATATTCTTTCGTACCAGCTTTAATTACTTTGTACTCTTCACCATCAATGATTTCTTTCACATCACCGTACACATATTCTGCACCGAATTTCTTCGCATGTTCGAACATTTTCGTTGAAAGTTCAGGTCCTAAAATATGGTCAAAGCCTGGATAGTTTTCGACTTCTTCTGTGTTAGCCATTTGTCCACCAGGAATACCACGTTCGATCATTAAAGTTGCTAAATTCGCACGTGAAGCATAAACAGCCGCAGTCATCCCAGCTGGACCAGCCCCAATTATTACTACGTCATAAATTTTTTCTTCAGTCATTGTTGTATCCTCCAAACGTACAATTACTTACTCTAATCGTAGTGCATCCCTTCATCAACATCAAATTAAATGCTCGACTTCAACTTAGAGGCTTACTTCGACTCAAAAGGTAAGTAGTTAATTAAGTCTTCTACATATTTTGTTAATGTAGCGACAGATATATGATATTTTTCTGCATATTCTTTTTTCGTCACGCGATTACTATTAATTGTTGAGTTAAACATAAATTCCACCGCAGCAGCTAGGGCCTTCACATTTTTGAACGCGTAAGATTCTTGTAATGCTCTTTCACATAATACAAACCACATTTGAAATAGATATTGGACTTCTGTCGTAACACTACCACTCTTTTCATAAAGCTGCTCTGCTACTTCCATTGCTCTTTCAAAATGTTTTTCAATTTTATTGTTTTTATTAAATTGATGATTTAGTGCATAGGCTAAAGATAATTTTTCAAGACCGTTATACTTACTTAAGTCAATCCAAGTTGGATGGGCTACAATTTCTTGTTTATAAGCTGATTTGCTCATTAAAAAGAATCCGAACATGCGGTGGGCACTATATTTACTTGTAATTTTTTCTACAATGACATCACGATTTTGTTCTAGTGCATTGCTACCAACATTTTTTTTAATATGTTGCCATGGCTCCATCCCTTTTTTAGATGGATCAATTTCAACTAATGTTTTCCAAGCACTTTTTGCAATTTCTTCATAGCCACAAAAATAAGCAGATTGAGCCAACCAAAAGTAAAATCCACTATCGCCGTTGTATCCACGTCTACTCATACTACGCAACCATTTAAATGCTAACTCGTGCTCACCTATTAATGACAATGTGGCACCTAGTTTATAACGATTTTCCCAATCAAATGGATTGATCTTCTTGATGATTTCTAGAAGCTCTGCCAATTCTTTTTCGTTCTTTTCATAGTAGGCAATAACCGTTAAATTACAGATTGCATGAAGATTCCCATGATTTTCGCGCAACACATAATTTAATAAAGCTTTTGCTTCTTCAATTTCACCTGTATAAAAATAGGCTAGTGATAAGTTGTTGTAGGCTGACCACAAATCAGGAAATGTTTCGATTAAGTCCTCTAATAGTTCAATCGCTTCTGGGAAACGACTACTTTCCATTAATCGGCGTGCTTTTTCTTGTGCAACGATTTTCTCGCCGTCTTCTTCATCAAATGGTTCTATTTCATCTTCATATTCAATAAAATCTAGAATTTCATTTGCCTCATAAGCATAGAAGCCGTCTGGATCCATTTCCAGGTACATTTCTGCGAACTTTTTCGCGTCATGGGCAATGCCAAGACAACCTGAAACTTCCGCTAAGAAGAATACATACTCCGACTCACTTGGCTCTAAGCTATGAGCTGTATGGATTGATTCATACGCACTTTCAAAATTTCCAGCATCCATTTCCATAATGCCAAATTGCATTAAAATATGTGCATCATTTGGACTCAATTCTGCTGCACGTTTCATATATTTATAAGCTTTATCCATTTGGTCATAATCTATTGCTTTTACAGCTTTTTTAAAATAATAATCACCATTCGGAACAAAGGACACAATATTATTCTTTTGCTCTTTTCTACGTTGATTTTCCAAGTTAAATCCTCCGAAATCTAAATTCCGTCATCATGTAAATTCTGTATACACGAAAGAAGGAACGTTTCGACAACGTTCCCTTTAAATACTTACCTATTATAACATATCTACATCATACGTCATTTGATTTCGCTTGCTTATTTGTGTTTTGTACTAGCTCTTTTTTGTTGATGACGTTGTACTAACACATCAAGAACATCATAAACACTAATTTTTTGTTCTTGTAATAAAACAAGTAAATGATAAATTAAATCTGCTGCTTCCCAAGTAACTTCCTTAGAATCGCGATTTTTAGCCCCAATCACAACTTCTGTTGCCTCTTCGCCGACCTTTTTACAGATTTTATCGATTCCTTCATTAAATAAATATGTAGTGTATGCACCTTCAGGCATTTCCGTTTCGCGCTCGCGAATTACCTCTGCTAAATAAGGGATGATCCCTACAGTACCAACCTGTGCATTTTCAACTATTTTTTCAGTAAAGCATGAAGTTGTACCATTGTGACAAGCTGGACCAGCTGGTAACACTTCC
>Ga0182747_1001282_pt1 | contig 19748 bp, 14 predicted proteins | sample eDN3rd30CBELigBY_FD_128526 | JGI IMG/M metagenome (GOLD analysis project Ga0182747, IMG submission 128526) | Enriched backyard soil microbial communities from Emeryville, California, USA - eDNA 3rd pass 30_C BE-Lig BY (version 2) (version 2) | ecosystem: Environmental > Terrestrial > Soil >...
CCCGCCAGACTCCGCCAGAACCTTCGTGATCGCTGCCGTCAGAGACGTCTTGCCATGGTCCACGTGACCAATCGTCCCAATGTTGCAGTGCGGCTTATTCCGCTCAAACTTTTCCTTCGCCATCGTGGCACCCGTTCCTTTGATCGTTCAATATTCGCTTAGTGGGTTCAGGCGTATTTCGCCTGAACCTCGGCAGCCACGTTCGACGGCACCTGCTCGTAGTGGTCGAACTGCATCGTGTAGTTGGCCCGGCCCTGGCTCATGGAGCGCAGGGTGTTCACGTAGCCGAACATGTTGGCGAGCGGGACCATCGCGTTGATGACCACGGCATTGCCGCGCATGTCCTGACCCTGGATCTGGCCACGACGGGAGTTCAGGTCGCCGATGACCGAACCCGTGTAGTCCTCGGGGGTCACGACTTCGACCTTCATCACCGGCTCGAGCAGAACCGATCCGCCCTTCTGGAGAGCCTCACGGAGAGCGGCGCGCGAAGCGATTTCGAAGGCGAGTGCCGACGAGTCGACTTCGTGGAAGGCACCGTCGATGAGCTCGACCTTGACATCGACCACCGGGAAGCCGGCGACGACGCCAGCGCCCACGACCGACTGCAGGCCCTTTTCAACGCCCGGGATGTATTCCTTCGGAACCGCACCACCGACGATCTTCGAATCGAACGCGAATCCGCCACCCTGCTCGTTCGGCTGAACGACGATCTTCACGCGGGCGAACTGGCCCGTGCCGCCGGTCTGCTTCTTGTGGGTGTAGTCGACTTCGGCCTTCTTCGTGATCGTCTCACGATAGGCGACCTGCGGAGCGCCGATATTCGCGTCGACCTTGTAGGTACGACGGAGAATGTCGACCTTGATGTCGAGGTGAAGCTCGCCCATGCCCTTCAGGATCGTCTGGCCCGACTCCTGGTCGGTGGAGACGCGGAAGGACGGATCCTCGGCAGCCAGCTTCGACAGAGCCAGACCCAGCTTTTCCTGGTCGGCCTTCGACTTCGGCTCGATCGCGATCTCGATGACGGGCTCGGGGAACTCCATCTTCTCGAGGATCACGGCCTTGATCGGGTCGCAGAGCGTGTCGCCGGTGCGGACGTCCTTGAGGCCGGCGAGAGCGACGATGTCGCCCGCATAGGCCTCCTTGATGTCCTCGCGGTTGTTCGCATGCATGAGAAGCATGCGGCCGACGCGCTCCTTCTTGTCGCGGGTCGAGTTCAGGATCGAGGAACCGGCCTCGACCTTGCCCGAGTAAACGCGGCAGAAGGTGATCGTGCCGACGAAGGGATCGTCCATGATCTTGAAGGCGAGCATGGAGAACGCGTCGTCGTCGGTCGGCTTGCGAACGGTCGGCTCCTCGGTCTTGAAGTCGATGCCTTCGACGGCGCCACGGTCAACCGGGGACGGCAGGAAGGCGACGACGGCGTCGAGGAGCGGCTGAACGCCCTTGTTCTTGAAGGCCGAGCCGCAGAGAACCGGATGGAAGGCGCGACGCTGCACGGCGGTGCGAACCAGGCGACGCAGGGTCTCCTCGTCCGGCTCCTGGCCGTCCAGGTAGGCAACCATGGCATCGTCGTCCATCTCAACGGCAGCCTCGATGAGCTTGCCGCGATACTCGACAGCCTGATCCTTCAGGTCGGCCGGGATCTCTTCCTCGCTGAAGGAAGCGCCCAGAGCCTCGCCGTTCCAGACGATCGCCTTCATCTTGATGAGGTCGATCACGCCCTGGAAGTTGCTCTCAGCGCCGATCGGCAGCTGAAGGCAGACGGGCTTGCCGGCGACGCGGTCGATGATGTCCGCGACGCACTTGAAGAAGTCGGCGCCCGTCTTGTCCATCTTGTTGACGAACACGATACGCGGAACGTCGTACTTGTCGGCCTGGCGCCACACGGTCTCGGTCTGGGGCTCGACGCCCTGGTTGCCGTCGAGAACGCAGACGGCGCCGTCGAGCACGCGCAGCGAACGCTCGACTTCGATGGTGAAGTCGACGTGGCCGGGAGTGTCGATGATGTTCAGGCGCTTGTCGTTCCAGAAGCAGGTGGTGGCAGCGGACGTGATCGTGATACCACGCTCCTGCTCCTGCTCCATCCAGTCCATGGTGGCGGCACCCTCGTGCACTTCACCGATCTTGTGGGACTTGCCGGTGTAGTAAAGGATGCGCTCGGTCGTGGTGGTCTTGCCGGCATCGATGTGGGCCATGATGCCGAAATTCCGGTAGTCCTCAATCGCGTGCGTGCGGGGCATCGCTCAGCTCCTCAGGCCTTTACCAGCGGTAATGCGAGAACGCACGGTTGGCTTCCGCCATACGGTGGGTGTCTTCGCGCTTCTTGACGGCATTGCCGCGGTTGTTCGATGCGTCGAGCAGCTCGGCGGAGAGGCGCTCGACCATGGTCTTGTCGTTGCGGCCGCGGGCGGCCTGGATGATCCAGCGGATCGCGAGGGCCTGACGACGCTCCGTGCGAACCTCGACCGGGACCTGGTACGTGGCACCGCCGACGCGACGGGAACGCACTTCGATCGCGGGAGCGACGTTGTCGAGGGCCTGCTTGAAGACCTCGAGCGGGTTCGCCTTGGCGCGGCTCTCGATGCTGTCGAACGCACCGTAGACGATGCTCTCGGCAGCGGACTTCTTGCCGTCGTACATGATGGAGTTCATGAACTTGGTGACGACGATATCCCCGAACTTCGGATCCGGGATGATCTCACGCTTTTCGGCGCTGTGGCGGCGGGACATGAGCTGACCTCAATGACAGTTGACGGCTTACTTCGGCCGCTTCGCGCCGTACTTCGAACGACGCTGCTTACGATTCTTCACGCCCTGGGTGTCGAGGACACCGCGGAGGATGTGATAACGGACACCCGGAAGATCCTTCACGCGGCCGCCGCGGATCATGACCACGGAGTGCTCCTGAAGGTTGTGGCCTTCGCCCGGGATGTACCCGATGACTTCGAACCCGTTCGTCAGACGAACCTTGGCGACCTTACGGAGAGCCGAGTTCGGCTTCTTCGGGGTCGTCGTATAAACACGCGTGCACACGCCACGCTTCTGCGGGCAGGCCTCAAGCGCGGGAACCTTATTCCGGCTCTTTTGCGCCGTCCGCGGCTTGCGGATCAGCTGAGAGATCGTTGGCATCCTGTGCCCTCTTTCACCAGCCACCGACCCGGTGGCCTTTGAGTGTCTTCAACGGTTGAACGCTGCGCCTCGCTTCTGCGGACCTTTTGGGTTGCACAAAACGAAGCCACGCCATTGACTTGGGTAAGCCCCTGGCGCGGTGCGATTGCAGAGGACCACGATTATTACCGCGGTCGTGCCCTAAATCTGACATTTGTCAGTCAAGGTTGAGTTCGGCAGCGTTTAGGCAGCATGGGTCGAAGCTAGGCGCTTCAACTCGCGAAAACCTACGGCCAGCCGGAAAGTCCGGTCTCTCTATCGTCCGAGTCGCCGAAAGTCAACACTTTTCGGTAAGGATCCCGGACTGCCCCGGCCGGATCGGCAAAACCTCTGCCGCTCCTGGCCTCGGACGGGTTCCCTAAGGCCCAAAGCATGGTTATGGAATAACAGGACATTAGGGCCATATTCCGTGACCGCAGCTATCCACTTCGAGACAGAAGCCTATCAGGTGACCCATGGGAAACCAATGGGGCGCCATTTTGCCGGTTACGGCTTTCTCTCCGCCTTCGCCCGCCATGCCTCCGGTTCTGCCCTTACGGGATATGTGAAGAACGCGAAGATTGGCGAGGAATTCCGCCGATTTCTCAAGGATTTACAACGAGATAGGCCACTGGACTATATCGTCGCGGCGAAAGCGGGAGGGTTGAAGAGGATAGGCTGTCTTTTCACACCGAGCCCCATCAATGCGGTTCAGGCCTGGCAGCGCGAGCTTCACGGCTCCCGCGCCTGGAGCCTGTGCGGTGTGAATCACACTCTCTCCTCCGCCCGGGCGATGGACGGTCTCAGCGACCTGCTGACGGCTCCGGTTCAGCCCTGGGACGCGATCATCTGCACCTCCAGGGCATCCCGCGAAGTGATCGAGACCCTGTTCTCGCGCCAGGAGGAATATCTCACGCGGCGGCTTGGGGCGAGCCGCTTCGTCAGGCCGCAGCTGCCCGTGATTCCCTTGGGAGTGGATTGTGAGTCGCAGGCCCAGAAGCCAGGTTATCGGGACACGGCGCGTGGCGCGCTCGGAATCTCTCAGGGCGACTTCGCGGTCCTGTTTCTGGGCAGGCTATCCTTTCACGCCAAATCCAATCCGGCTCCCATGTATCTCGCGCTCGAACGGCTCGCCGCCCGGCACCGGGTGGTTCTGATCGAATGCGGCTGGGCCGCCAACGACCAGATCGTCCAAGCCTTCGCAGACGCCCGTGCCAAGCTCTGCCCTTCCGTCCGGTCGATCGTCCTGGACGGGCGCGAGCCGGAGGTGCGAACCAAGGCATGGGCTGCGGCCGACGTGTTCTGCTCCCTCTCCGACAATATCCAGGAAACCTTTGGCCTGACGCCCATCGAGGCCATGGCCGCCGGGCTGCCGGTGGTGGTGACCCATTGGGACGGCTACAAGGACACGGTCCGAGACGGCATCGACGGCTTTGCCGTTCCCACCATGATCCCCCCGTCCGGGGTCGGGCAGCGCATGGCGATCCGACATTCCCTCGAGGTGGATTCTTACGATTCCTATATCGGCCAGGCCTCGACGGCCGTCGTCGTCGATGTCGATGCCACCGCTGTCGCGTTCGAACGGCTTGCGGCAGATCCTGAGCTCCGCAGGCGCATGGGAGCCAGCGGTGCCGCCCGGGCGCGGGAGCTGTTCGACTGGAAGGTTATCGTCAAGGCGTACGAGGAGCTTTGGGCCGAACTCGCCCTCATGAGGACGAAAGGTGAAACGACCACCCTCTCCTCTCCCGAAAAAGCTGCCTTCTGGCCTGCCCGCCCCGATCCGTTCGAACTTTTTGCCGGTTTTCCGACCGCGAGCCTCTCGGCTCATCATAGAATCGAGCCGACAGCCGGTTTGGGCGAAACGGAGGTCTTGGAGCGGCTCGCCCTGAAGATCGCACTTGTGAGTACGACGCCCGATCTTCCGGTCGAGCTTCTGCTCAATCTGTGGAAGGGGGTCGGCCCTAGAGGCGCGAGTGCCAGGGACATTCTGACCGTGAATCAAGGCGTGCCGCCCGCGGCTCTCATCCACGGCCTGATGCTTCTGGCCAAGCTCGGCCTCGTCAAAATCCTCAAACCGGCATGAAAAAGGCCGCCCGGAGGCGGCCTTTCGGTTCTTGCAATGCCCGGCAGCTTATTCGGCTGCGGGCGGCAGCTCGCTGACCTGAGCCTGGGACTCGGAGCGCTTCTGCTGCAGGATCAGTTCGTCGCGGTGGGTCGCCACGGCCTTGATCTGAGACGTCAGAGCTCCGGTACCGGCAGGGATCAGGCTGCCAACGATCACGTTCTCCTTCAGGCCCTCGAGCGTATCGACCTTGCCGTTGACCGCCGCCTCGGTGAGGACGCGGGTGGTCTCCTGGAAGGACGCCGCCGAGATGAAGGAGCGGGTCTGCAGCGAGGCCTTGGTGATACCGAGCAGAACCGGCACGCCTTCGGCGGGCTTCTTCTTCTCGGCCACGAGACGCTCGTTGATCTCCTCGAACTCGAGACGATCGACCTGCTCGCCGGAGAGCAGCTCGGAATCGCCGCCCTCGGTGATCTCGACCTTCTGCAGCATCTGGCGAACGATCACCTCGATGTGCTTGTCGTTGATGAGCACGCCCTGGAGGCGGTAGACCTCCTGGATCTCGTTCACGAGGTAGGCTGCCAGCTCCTCGACGCCCTTGATCGCAAGGATGTCGTGCGGTGCCGGGTTGCCGTCGACGATGAAGTCACCGACCTCGACCACGTCGCCGTCCTGCAGGTGGATGTGCTTGCCCTTCGGGATCAGGTACTCCACCGGCTCCGAACCATCGTGCGGGTTCAGCGTAAGGCGACGCTTGCTCTTGTAGTCGCGGCCGAACTGGATCGTGCCGGACTTCTCCGCGATGATGGCCGCGTCCTTCGGACGACGGGCCTCGAACAGCTCCGCCACGCGCGGCAGACCGCCCGTGATGTCGCGGGTCTTGGCGCTCTCGGTCGAGACGCGGGCGAGGATATCGCCGGCCTTGACCTTCGAGCCCGGATCGGACGCGAGGATCGCATCCACGGGCAGCAGGTAACGGGCGTCACCGCCGCGGGCGACCTTGGCGACCTTGCCGCCGGAGCCCTGGATGACCACCGCCGGACGTAAGTCCGCCGTACGCGGAGACCCGCGCCAGTCGATGACCACGCGCTTGGCGATGCCGGTCGACTCGTCCATCGACTCGATCATCGATCCACCGTCGACGAGATCCTCGTAACCCACCGTACCGTCGATCTCCGTGAGGATCGGACGGGAGTAAGGATCCCACTCGGCGATACGCTGGCCGCGCTTGATCGTGTCGCCCTCGTCCACCTTCAGGCGGGAACCGTATTGCAGACGGTGAACCGCCCGCTCGGTACCGTCGTTGCCGATGATCACAACAGCCACGTTGCGGCCCATGACGACGAGGTCGCCGTCGGAGTTGCGCGCAATGTTCTTGTTGCGGAAGCCGATCTTGCCCTCGAAGCTCGACTCGATGAAGGACGAATCCGCGATCTGAGCGGCGCCACCGATGTGGAAGGTACGCATGGTGAGCTGCGTGCCCGGCTCGCCGATGGACTGCGCCGCGATGACGCCGACAGCCTCGCCGTGGTTGACCGGGGTGCCCCGGGCCAGGTCACGGCCGTAGCAGGTCGCGCAGACGCCGTTCTTCGACTCGCAGACGAGCACGGAGCGGATCTTCACCTCCTGGATGCCGGCAGCGCCGATGGCCTCGAGATGCTGCTCCTCGATCATCGTGCCCATCGGAACGATGACCGTGCCGTCCTGAGCGACCAGATCTTCGGCCGTCGAGCGGCCGAGGATGCGCGAGGCCAGCGATGCGACCACCTGGCCGGCATCGATGATGGCGCGCATCTTGATGCCCTTCTCGGTGCCGCAATCCGGCTCACGGATGACCGCGTCCTGCGCCACGTCGACGAGACGGCGGGTCAGGTAGCCCGAGTTCGCCGTCTTGAGCGCGGTATCGGCCAAGCCCTTACGGGCGCCGTGGGTCGAGTTGAAGTACTCGAGAACGTCGAGGCCTTCCTTGAAGTTCGAGATGATCGGCGTCTCGATGATCTCGCCCGAGGGCTTCGCCATGAGGCCGCGCATCGCCGCGAGCTGCTTCATCTGGGCCGGCGAACCACGAGCGCCCGAGTGGGACATCATGTAGATCGAGTTGACCGGCTTGTCGCGGCCCTGATCGTCCTTCTGAACCGTGGAGATGCGGTTCATCATCTCGGCCGCGAGGCGGTCGGAGCATTTCGCCCAGGCGTCGACAACCTTGTTGTACTTCTCGCCCTGGGTGATGAGGCCGTCCTGGTACTGCTGCTCGTAGTCCTTCGCGAGCGCGCGGGTCTCCTCGACGATCTCCCACTTGTTCTCCGGGATCACCATGTCGTCCTTGCCGAACGAGATGCCGGCGCGGAACGCATTGTAGAAGCCGAGGCCCATGATGCGATCGCAGAAGATCACCGACTCCTTCTGACCGCAATGCCGGTAGACGGCATCGATCATGTTGGAGATCTCCTTCTTGGTCATGAGCTTGTTCACGACTTCGAAGGGAAGCATCGGGTGCTTCGGCAGGAGACGCGAGAGCATCACGCGGCCGGCCGTCGTGTCGACGATCTTCGAGACCGGCTTGCCGTCCTCGTCGAGGCCTTCCCAGCGGTAGCGGATCTTGGTGTGGAGCGTGATGACCTTCTCGTTCAGGGCATGCTCGATCTCGCCCATGTCGGCGAAGGCCTTGCCCTGGCCGGGCTGACCGTCGGAGACGATGGAGAGATAATACAGGCCGAGAACGATGTCCTGCGACGGCACGATGATCGGCTGACCGTTGGCCGGGTGCAGGATGTTGTTGGTCGACATCATCAGCACGCGTGCTTCGAGCTGCGCCTCGAGCGAGAGCGGCACGTGGACGGCCATCTGGTCGCCGTCGAAGTCCGCGTTGAACGCGGCGCAGACGAGCGGGTGCAGCTGGATCGCCTTGCCCTCGATCAGGGTAGGCTCGAAGGCCTGGATGCCGAGGCGGTGCAGCGTCGGAGCGCGGTTCAGGAGAACCGGATGCTCGCGGATGACCTCGTCCAGGATATCCCAGACTTCCGGCTTTTCCTTCTCGACGAGCTTCTTCGCCTGCTTGACGGTGGCGGACAGGCCGCGCGCGTCGAGCTTGGCGTAGATGAACGGCTTGAACAGCTCGAGCGCCATCTTCTTCGGCAAGCCGCACTGGTGCAGCTTGAGCTCCGGACCGACCACGATGACCGAACGGCCCGAATAGTCGACGCGCTTGCCGAGCAGGTTCTGACGGAAGCGGCCCTGCTTGCCCTTCAGCATGTCGGCGAGCGACTTCAGCGGACGCTTGTTGGCACCCGTGATGACGCGGCCGCGGCGGCCGTTGTCGAACAGGGCGTCGACCGCCTCCTGCAGCATGCGCTTCTCGTTCCGGACGATGATGTCCGGGGCGCGCAGCTCCATGAGCCGCTTCAGGCGGTTGTTGCGGTTGATGACGCGGCGGTAGAGATCGTTCAGGTCAGACGTCGCGAAGCGGCCGCCGTCGAGCGGCACGAGCGGACGAAGGTCCGGCGGGATCACCGGAACGACGGTCATGATCATCCACTCGGGCTTGTTGCCCGACTGGACGAAGGCCTCGATGATCTTGAGGCGCTTCATGAGCTTCTTGGGCTTCAGCTCGGACGTGGTGACCGCGATCTCCTCGCGGATGTCCTGCGCGGTCTTCTCGAGATCGAGCTCCTGCAGGATCCGGCGGATCGCTTCAGCGCCGATCATGGCCGTGAAGGAGTCTTCACCGTACTCGTCCTGAGCGCGGATGTACTCCTCCTCGGTGAGGAGCTGACGGTCCTTGAGGGGTGTCAGGCCCGCATCGACGACGATGTAGGATTCGAAATAGAGGATGCGCTCCAGATCCTTCAGGGTCATGTCGAGCAGCAGACCGATGCGGCTCGGCAGGGACTTCAGGAACCAGATGTGAGCGACGGGCGCGGCGAGCTCGATGTGGCCCATGCGGTCGCGACGGACGCGGGCCAGCGTCACCTCGACGCCGCACTTCTCGCAGATGACGCCCTTGTACTTCATGCGCTTGTACTTGCCGCACAGGCACTCGTAGTCCTTGATGGGACCGAAGATGCGCGCGCAGAACAAGCCGTCGCGCTCGGGCTTGAACGTACGGTAGTTGATGGTCTCCGGCTTCTTGATCTCGCCGTAGGACCAGGACAGAATCTTCTCAGGGCTCGCGATCGAGATCTTGATCTGATCGAAGCTCTGCGGCTGGGCCGTCTGGTTGAAGAGATTCATGACCTCTTGATTCATCGCCGTCTCCTGGGCTGGAGGACGCTTAGGTAAGCACCCTCACCGGCAATTGCATGGGGCCGCGGCTCCTTAAGCCGCGGCCGAACGTCAGGTATGAAGCGCCGTTGCGCTTACTCCGCGGCCTCGGACGGGGGCAGCTGCCCCTGCTCGTTGGCCGCCTTCTTGGAATTGGTCAGCTCCACGTTCAGGCCGAGCGAGCGCATTTCCTTCACGAGAACGTTGAAGCTCTCCGGAATGCCCGACTCGAAGGTGTCGTCGCCGCGAACGATGGCCTCGTAGACCTTCGTACGGCCGGCCACGTCGTCCGACTTGACGGTGAGCATTTCCTGCAGGGTGTAGGCGGCGCCGTAAGCCTCCAGAGCCCAGACCTCCATTTCGCCGAAGCGCTGGCCGCCGAACTGGGCCTTGCCGCCCAGCGGCTGCTGGGTGACGAGGCTGTAGGGGCCGATGGAGCGGGCGTGGATCTTGTCGTCCACGAGGTGGTGGAGCTTCAGCATGTAGATGTAGCCCACAGTCACCTTGCGGTCGAACGCCTCGCCGGTCTTGCCGTCATAGAGCGTGACCTGCCCCGAGGGGTTCAGGCCAGCCTTTTCGAGCATGGCCTCGATGTCCGCTTCCTTCGCGCCGTCGAAGACGGGGGTCGCGAACGGAACGCCGCGACGCAGCTTGTTGCCGAGTTCGGCGAGTTCCTCGTCCGAAGCCTGCTCGATCTCCGGCAGATTGCCGTAGATCGAGACGAGCTGCTCGCGCAGCGCCTTCGACTGGCCCGACTTCATGTAGGCATCGACCGCCTGGGCGACCTGCTTGCCGAGACCGGCAGCAGCCCAACCGAGGTGCGTCTCGAGGATCTGACCGACATTCATGCGGCTCGGCACGCCGAGCGGGTTGAGCACGATATCGGCATGGGTGCCGTCCTCGAGGAACGGCATGTCCTCGATCGGCACGATGCGCGACACGACACCCTTGTTGCCGTGACGGCCGGCCATCTTGTCGCCCGGCTGGATCTTGCGCTTCACGGCCACGAAGACCTTGACCATCTTCATGACGCCGGGAGGAAGCTCGTCGCCGCGCTGCAGCTTCTCGACCTTGTCGAGGAAGCGCTGCTCGAGGCGCTTCTTCGACTCGTCGTACTGCTTCTGCATGGCCTCGATCTCGGTCATCAGAGCATCGTCTTCGACCGCGAACTGCCACCATTGCGACCGCGGATACTCGTTGAGGAGCTCGCGGGTGACCTTGGTGTCCTTCTTGTAGCCCTTCGGACCCGCGACGGCGCTCTTGCCGGAGAGGATCTCGGCCAGACGCGCATAGGTGTTGCGGTCGAGGATCGCCTGCTCGTCGTCGCGGTCCTTCGCGAGACGCTCGATCTCCTCGCGCTCGATGGCCTGGGCGCGCTCGTCCTTGTCGACGCCGTGACGGTTGAAGACACGGACTTCGACGATGGTGCCGGTCACGCCCGGGGGCACGCGCAGCGAGGTGTCGCGGACGTCGGAGGCCTTCTCGCCGAAGATGGCGCGCAGAAGCTTCTCTTCCGGCGTCATCGGGCTCTCGCCCTTCGGCGTGATCTTGCCGACGAGAATGTCGCCCGCATGGACCTCGGCGCCGATGTAGACGATGCCGGCTTCGTCGAGGTTCTTCAGCGCCTCTTCCGACACGTTCGGAATGTCGCGCGTGATTTCCTCAGGACCCAGCTTCGTGTCGCGGGCCATCACCTCGAACTCCTCGATATGGATCGAGGTGAAGACGTCTTCCTTCACGATCCGCTCGGAGAGCAGGATCGAGTCTTCGAAGTTGTAGCCGTTCCACGGCATGAACGCGACGAGCACGTTCCGACCGAGCGCGAGCTCGCCGTATTCCGTCGACGGACCGTCGGCGATGATGTCGCCCTTGCGCACGATGTCGCCGGCGCGGACCAGCGGCTTCTGCGTGATGCAGGTCGACTGGTTGGAGCGCTGGAACTTCTGCAGGCGGTAGATGTCGACGCCGGGGCGGGTCGGATCCGTGTTCTCCGTCGCGCGGATAACGATACGGGTCGCGTCCACCTGGTCGACGACGCCGGTGCGGCGGGCCGCGATCGCAGCGCCCGAATCACGGGCAACGACCGCTTCCATGCCGGTGCCGACGAACGGTGCGTCCGCCTGGACCAGAGGCACGGCCTGGCGCTGCATATTCGAGCCCATGAGAGCGCGGTTCGCGTCGTCGTTCTCGAGGAACGGGATGAGCGCGGCAGCGACCGACACGAGCTGCTTCGGCGACACTTCCATCAGGTCGACGCGATCGGGAGCCACGACGATGTTTTCACCGGCGCGGCGGCAGATCACGAGCTCTTCCGTCAGGGTGCCCTTCGTGTCCAGCGGCGAGTTGGCCTGGGCGATGTTGTACTTCGCCTCTTCCATGGCGGAGAGGTAGATCACCTCGTCCGTCACGCGGCTGTCGCGCACGCGGCGGAACGGCGTCTCGATGAAGCCGTACTTGTTGACGCGGGCGAAGGTGGCCAGCGAGTTGATCAGACCGATATTCGGGCCTTCCGGCGTCTCGATCGGGCAGATGCGGCCGTAATGCGTCGGGTGCACGTCGCGCACCTCGAAGCCGGCGCGCTCGCGGGTCAGACCGCCAGGGCCAAGCGCCGAGAGACGACGCTTGTGCGTGACCTCGGAGAGCGGGTTGGTCTGATCCATGAACTGCGACAGCTGCGACGAGCCGAAGAACTCGCGCACGGCGGCAGCGGCAGGCTTCGCGTTGATCAGGTCCTGCGGCATGACGGTGTCGATATCGACCGACGACATGCGCTCCTTGATCGCGCGCTCCATGCGGAGCAGACCGAGACGGTACTGGTTCTCCATGAGCTCGCCGACCGAACGCACGCGGCGGTTGCCGAGATGGTCGATGTCGTCGATCTCGCCCTTGCCGTCGCGCAGGTCCACGAGCGCCTTCGTCACCGCGAGGATGTCCTCACGGCGAAGCGTACGCACGGTGTCCTCGGCATCGAGGTCGAGGCGCATGTTCATCTTCACGCGGCCGACGGCCGAGAGGTCGTAGCGCTCGGCATCGAAGAACAGCGAGTTGAACATCGCTTCCGCCGTCTCGAGGATCGGCGGCTCGCCCGGACGCATGACGCGGTAGATGTCGAACAGCGCGTCCTCACGGGAGGAAGCCTTGTCGACGGCGAGCGTGTTGCGGATGTAGGGGCCGACCGTGACGTGGTCGATGTCCAGCACCGGGATATCGGTGAAGCCGGCGTCTTCCAGGCCCTTCAGCAGCTTCTCGGTGATCTCGTCGCCCGCCTCGGCATAGATCTCGCCGGTCTTGGGGTTCACGAGGTCTTCCGCGATGTACTGGCCGTAGAGGTCCTCGTCCGTCGCGCGAAGGTTCTTGAGGCCCTTCTCGGCAAGCTGGCGGGCGGTGCGCGCGGTCAGCTTCTTGCCGGCCTCGAGCACGACCTCGCCGCTCTTGGCGTCGATCAGGTCGGCGGAGGCCTTGAAGCCCTTCATGCGCTCGGCATCGAACGGCACGGACCAGGCGTCGCCGTCCCGGGTGTAGCTGATGTGGTTGTAGAAGGTGTCGAGCATCTCCTCGCCGTCCAGGCCCAGGGCATAGAGCAGCGACGTGACCGGCAGCTTGCGCTTGCGGTCGATACGCGCATAGACGATGTCCTTGGCGTCGAACTCGATGTCGAGCCAGGAACCGCGATACGGGATGATGCGGGCGGCGAACAGCAGCTTGCCCGAGGAGTGCGTCTTGCCCTTGTCGTGGTCGAAGAACACGCCCGGCGAGCGGTGCATCTGCGAGACGATCACGCGCTCGGTGCCGTTCACGATGAAGGTGCCGTTGTCCGTCATGAGCGGCATGTCGCCCATGTAGACGTCCTGCTCCTTGATGTCCTTCACGGAGCGGGCGCCGGTATCCGGGTCCACATCGAACACGATCAGGCGCAGCGTCACCTTAAGCGGCGCAGCAAAGGTCATGCCGCGCTGGCGGCACTCGTCCACGTCGTATTTCGGCGGCTCGAACGTGTACTTCACGAATTCGAGCAGGGCAGTATTCGAAAAGTCCGAAATCGGAAAAACCGATTTGAAGACGGCTTGCAAGCCCTCTTCCGGCCGGCCACCCTTTGGCTCTTCGACCATCAGGAACTGGTCGTAGGATGCCTTTTGAACCTCGATGAGGTTCGGCATCTCCGCCACTTCCTTGATTTTTCCGAAGAACTTGCGAATGCGCTTCCGGCCGATCAGTGTGTTGGCCATCTGGACCTCGTTCCTCATACACGGCTAATCGAGAACCCCGAAGGACAGGCTCCTCGATTAGCCGCCCGGCGGCTCAATCCGCCCGCTAACCGCAAGAATTCAGGTCCGTTTTCGGACCCTCTGAAGTGCCGTCAAGAAGCTTGACCTCTTTGACGACACAACGGCCCCAGGCAAAAACGCCTGGGACCGCGTGTTGTTTGAGCCCCGATTTCTCGGGGGTAACCCTGCAGCCCTTGAGGGCCGCAAAATTACTTAAGCTCGACCTTGGCGCCGACCTTCTCGAGGGTCGCCTTGATCTTCTCGGCTTCGTCCTTGGAAACGCCTTCCTTAACCGGCTTCGGCGCGCCCTCGACGAGGTCCTTAGCTTCCTTCAGGCCCAGGCCCGTGATGGCACGGACTTCCTTGATGACCTCGATCTTCTTGTCGCCGGCGCCAGCCAGGACGACCGTGAACTCGGTCTGCTCTTCAACAGCGGCGGCAGCGCCACCAGCACCGGGAGCAGCAGCGACGGCAACAGCCGCAGCGGCGGAAACGCCCCACTTCTCTTCGAGCATCTTCGAGAGCTCGGCGGCCTCGAGAACGGTCAGCGACGAAAGATCGTCAACGAGCTTGGCAAGATCAGCCATTTCTTAGTTCCTTAAGTTCAGTTCGAACGGTTTGATGGTTGAGGTTACGGCCTCACGCCGCTTCGCCTGTCTTGGCATAGGCCCCGAATACGCGGGCGAGCTTCGCCGCCGGCGCAGTGCTGAGCTGAGCGATCTTGGTAGCCGGGGCCTGGATGAGGCCGACCAGCTTGCCGCGCAGTTCGTCGAGGGACGGAAGGGTGGCAAGCGCCTTCACTCCGTCCACGTTCAGGGCGGTCGTTCCCATTGCACCACCGAGGATCACGAGCTTGTCGTTACCCTTGGCGAAATCAACGGCGACCTTGGGAGCCGCGACCGGATCGCTCGAATAAGCGATCAGGGTCGGACCTTTCATAAGGCCCGAGATGGACGCGACGTCCTTGCCTTCGAGAGCGATTTTGGCGAGGCTGTTTTTTGCGACCTTCACGGTGGCGCCGGCCTGCTTCATCTGCGAACGCAGCTTCTGCATGTCAGCGACCGTGAGACCAGCATAGTGGGCGACGACGACAACGCTCGTGGTGTTAAACACGTCGTTGAGAGTCGAGACGAGCTCGCGCTTTGCTGCTCTTTCCACTGGGCTCTCTCCGGTTGGCGGATATATCCGCCGGTTGCATTTGCCGCTCAAGGCCCGGACTTGCATCCGGAGCATCCTGAACGACGCTCTCGCAAGCCCTGTCCCCCAAATGACGCCTGGCGGCGCACCGGGTGAGATGGTTCGAACCGATCCTTTTCACCTGCGTTGAACAGGTGTTAAACTCGGCTTCCCCGTCTATGCAGGCCCTTTCGAATTAAACTGGCTAGCCAGCACCTGCAGTCTCGGACAGGACATAGCCGGAACGCGCCAAAGGTTGCCCTTTGGCTCGCCGGCTTGTCACCGCCCCGTCTCCGGGACGGATTTGCAGCCAGAAGCCCGCGCAAAAGCGGAGCCTCGGCATATGTTGGAAACTCAACGCGTTCTATTAAGCCTTTCTGAAGCATTTGCCAAGAGGCATTTGGCGGCTTAGATCCGGTTATTTACGCAACAAGGTATCATTTCAAATGGAGCAGGCCCCTGCTCGCCCAAGCAGAAACGCCCTCTCCTGCTCATTGCGGCTGAGCGCCGCGGCCCGCTCGAATTGAAGCTTGGCTTCAGCAGAACGCCCGGCCCGCAGGAGGAAATCACCCCGCGCTGCGGGCAGGAGAGCGTAGTTCCTTAGATCGTCATTGCGCTCCAGTTCTTCAAGGAGTGCAAGGCCGGCATCCGGGCCGAACGCCATGCTGTGGGCCACGGCCCGGTTGAGATCGACCACCGGCGAGGGCATGACCCTGCGCAGGGCATCGTAAAGCCCGGCGATCCGGCGCCAATCGGTGTCCTCCGCCCGGTTCGCCCTGGCGTGGCAGGCGGCGAGCGCGGCCTGCAGGGCATAGGGCCCATCGGCGCCGCCGAGGGCCTCGGCCCGCTCCAGGGCGGACAGGCCACGGCGGATCAGGAGCCGGTCCCACCGGGCCCGGTTCTGCTCGGTCAGGGGGATCGGCATGCCGTCCGGGCTAATGCGGGCCGCCAGGCGGGATGCCTGGATCTCCATGAGCGCGAGAAGGCCGAAGACCTCCGGCTCGTCGGGGGCGAGACCGGCGAGGATACGGCCCAGGCGCTGGGCCTCGGCGCACAGCGCCGGACGGGTCAGATCCACGCCGGAGGTGGCCGCATAGCCCTCGTTGTAGATCAGGTAGACGACCTCCAGCACCGAGGAGAGACGCTCCTGCCTTTCCCGCCCGCGCGGCACCTCGAAGGACAGGCCGGCCTTGCCGAGGGTTTTCTTGGCCCGCACGATGCGCTGGGCGATGGTCGCCTCGCTCGTGAGATAGGCGCGGGCGATCTCGTCCGTCGTCAGCCCGCCGATCAGGCGCAGGGTCAGGGCAACCCGCGCGTCAGGGGACAGGATGGGGTGGCAGGCGGCGAAGATCAGGCCGAGCAGTTCGTCACCGACATCGTCGTCCATGGCAGCCTCGATCGCCGCGATGCCGGCCTCGTCCTCCTCGGAGAGATCGCGGCCGATCTCGGCGTGCTTGCGGGCGAGCATACGGTCGCGCCGCAGGAGATCGATGGCCCGGCGCTTGGCCGTGGCGGTCAGCCAGGCGCCGGGATTCGCCGGAACTCCGGTTCTCGGCCATTCGGACAGGGCCGTGACGAAAACCTCCTGCGCCAGCTCCTCGGCCAGACCGACGTCGCGCACCATCCGGGCCAGGCGCGCGATGAGCCTGGCCCGCTCGATCCGGAAGATTGCCTCGATCGTTCGGTGGGTGTCAGTCGTGGTCATGGCTCTCGGAACAGGCAGGCGGGGTACCGACCGCCGCCGGGGCAGCGGCCGAGCTTCACCGAGCGGGTGTCTTCTCACGCAGCCGGTCGAACTGTTCGGCGATCTCCGGGGTCACCACGTCGCCGAAATCCTCCATCTCGTAGAACGGGCGGATCTCGATCTCGCTCGGGCCGAACATCGGGTTCGGGCAGCGCTTCACCCACTCGACCGCCTCGGCCATGTCCTTGACCTCCCAGACCCAGTAGCCGGCGACGAGCTCGCGCGTCTCGGCAAAGGGCCCGTCGATGACGGTGCGGCTCGGGCCGTCGAAGGCGACCCGCTTGCCCTGCGACGAGGGCTTGAGCCCGTCGCCGGAGAGAAGAACACCGGCCTTGATGAGCTCTTCATTGAACCGGCCCATCGCCTCGAAAAGCTCGGTCGTGGGCATGACTCCCGCTTCGCTGTCCTCGGTCGCCTTCACGAACACCATCACACGCATCGTCTCATCTCCCTGATCCTTGGAGGCCGGAGGGGCTCTCCTGTCCCTACGACGAACGGGCATTGGCCGGATCGACATCCGGCCGAAACTTTTTTTGCATCAAGATGGGACGGAATGGGACTCGGAAAAGAAAAAGCCCGGCACTGAGGCCGGGCTTTCCCAAATTTTACGGTAACGGGCTTGATCAGCCGCCGATCACCGAGGAGGGATCGACCTTCACGCCCGGGCCCATCGTCGACGAGATCGCGACGCGCTGGATGTAGGTGCCCTTGGCGCCGGTGGGCTTCGCCTTGGCGACTGCATCGGCGAACGCCTTGATATTCTCCACCAGCTTGCCCTCGTCGAAGGAGGCCTTGCCGATGCCGGCGTGGACAATGCCGGCCTTCTCGACGCGGAACTCGACCGCGCCGCCCTTGGCCGCCTCGACGGCGCCCTTCACGTCCATGGTGACGGTTCCGACCTTCGGGTTCGGCATCAGGCCGCGGGGGCCGAGAACCTTACCGAGACGGCCGACGAGCGGCATCATGTCCGGGGTGGCGATGCAGCGGTCGAAATCGATCGTGCCGCCGTTGACGGTCTCGAAGAGCTCCTCGGCGCCGACGATGTCGGCACCGGCCGCCTTGGCCTCATCGGCCTTGGCGCCGCGGGCGAACACGGCAACGCGCACCGTACGGCCGGAGCCGTTCGGCAGGTTGCAGACGCCGCGGACCATCTGGTCGGCGTGACGGGGATCGACGCCGAGGTTCATCGAGACTTCGATGGTCTCGTCGAACTTCGCCTTGGCGCGTTCCTTGATCAGCTTCACCGCGTCCTGGATCGGGTAGAGCTTGGTGATCTCGATGCCCTCGCGGGCGGAGCGGATGCGCTTACCTTCTTTAACAGCCATCATGCCCTCCTTACGCCACTTCCATGCCCATCGAGCGCGCGGAGCCCTCGATCATGGCCATGGCGGATTCAACGGTATCGCAGTTGAGATCGACCATCTTCTTCTCGGCGATCTCGCGAATCTGGTCGCGGGTCACGCGGCCGACATTGCCGCCCTTGCCGGGGGTCTGCGAACCCTTGTCGATCTTCGCGGCCTTCTTGAGCCAGTACGAGACCGGGGGCTGCTTCATCTCGAAGGTGAAGGAACGATCCTGATACGCGGTGATGATCACCGGGATCGGGGTGCCCTTCTCCATCTGCGAGGTCTTCGCGTTGAAGGCCTTGCAGAATTCCATGATGTTCAGGCCGCGCTGACCGAGCGCCGGACCGATCGGCGGCGACGGGTTGGCTGCGCCTGCGGGCACTTGAAGCTTAACGTAGCCCGAGATTTTCTTTGCCATAGGACTGCTCCCAATGGACCATACGCCCGGCGCCAACCGAGCGGCATGGCAGTTGCAGATCGCGGTGCGGCCCGATGGTCCCGGCTGGCGACCGGGCAGACCTCCCGCGGATGAAGGCTCTCCTTCCGGAGAACCTGGAAAGCGTCACCATTCAGGTGCCACTTCCCTGAACGATCAGACCTTCTCGACCTGAGCGTATTCGAGTTCGACCGGCGTGGCGCGGCCGAAGATGGAGACCGCCACCTTGAGGCGGGCCCGGGCGTGGTCGACTTCCTCGACGACGCCGTTGAACGAGGCGAAGGGACCGTCGGAAACGCGGACCTGCTCGCCGACCTCGAAGCTGACGGAGGGCTTGGGGTGATCGACACCCTCGGCCACCTGCCCCTTGATCCGCTCGGCCTCACGATCCGGGATCGGAACCGGCTTGGACTTGTCGGCGCCCAGGAAGCCCGTCACCTTCGGCGTATTCTTGATGAGGTGGTAAACCTCGTCGGTCAGGTCGCACTTCACCAGGACGTAGCCCGGGAAGAACTTGCGCTCGGTATCGACCTTACGGCCGCGGCGCACCTCGACGACCTTCTCGGTCGGCACCATGACCTCGTCGAACTTGTCCTCGAGGCCGCGCTGCGCCGCCTGGTCCTTGATCGACTGGGCGACCTTATTCTCGAAGTTCGAATAGGCGTGGACGATATACCAACGCTTCGTCATTGCATCCGCCCCTTAACCGCCAAGCCCGAGGAAGACCGAACGGACGCCCCAGCCGATGACTTGGTCAACGACCAGGAAGAAGAGGCTCGCCACCACGACCATCACGAACACCATGGCGGTCGTGATCATGGTCTCCTTGCGCGTCGGCCAAGTCACCTTCGCGGCTTCCGAGCGGACCTGCTGTATGAAATCGAACGGGTTCGTCTTCGCCATTTTCCTGCGCCCGCGCCACCGCGACAGCGGCTACGAACGTCCTCTAGGGCACGCTTGAGCCCAAATTGAAGGGGCGCGAGGCTTCTTTTTCAAGCCTCGCGCCACCTGATAAACCATCTGCGGGGCGCTCTCTAACGCAAAACGCCCGCTTTGTCGACCGCTGGCAGGAGTGGAGGGACTCGAACCCCCAACCCCCGGTTTTGGAGACCGGTGCTCTAGCCGATTGAGCTACACTCCTCCGGCGGTCAACAGGTGGCGGAAAACCGCCACCTGGATCGATCAGTCGATGACCGCGGCGACGACGCCGGCGCCGACGGTGCGGCCGCCTTCACGGATGGCGAAGCGCAGCTTCTCCTCCATGGCGATCGGCGCGATCAGCTCGACTTCCATCGTGATGTTGTCGCCC
>Ga0182747_1001283_pt1 | contig 19739 bp, 22 predicted proteins | sample eDN3rd30CBELigBY_FD_128526 | JGI IMG/M metagenome (GOLD analysis project Ga0182747, IMG submission 128526) | Enriched backyard soil microbial communities from Emeryville, California, USA - eDNA 3rd pass 30_C BE-Lig BY (version 2) (version 2) | ecosystem: Environmental > Terrestrial > Soil >...
CAACGCGCCGGCGCTGGCCGCCGAACGCGGAGTGGACGCCGAGATCGGCACCGCCACCGAAAGTCCCAACCACCGCAGCGTCGTCGAACTTCGGGCGGTGACCGCCGACGGGGCGGTCGTCACCGTGGCCGGCACCCTGTCCGGCCCGCATCTGGTGGAGAAGATCGTCCAGATCAACGGCCGGCACTTCGACCTGCGGGCCGAGGGCGTCAACCTGATCATCAACTACACCGACCAGCCCGGCGCGCTGGGCAAGATCGGCACCCTGCTGGGTTCTGCCGGCATCAACATTCACGCCGCACAGCTCTCCGAGGACGCCGAAGGCCCCGCGGCGACGATCCTGCTGCGGGTGGACCGCCAGGTGCCCGCCGATGTGCAGGCGGCGATCAGCGCGGCCGTCGGCGCCAACAAGATCGAGGAGGTCGACCTGGCATGAGCGTCAAACTTGCGGTCATCCCCGGCGACGGTATCGGCCCGGAAGTCATCACCGAGGCGGTCAAGGTGCTCGATGCGGTGCTGCCCGGCACCGAGAAGACCACCTACGACCTGGGCGCCAAGCGTTATCACGCCACCGGCGAGGTGCTGCCGGACTCGGTGCTCGACGAGCTCCGCGGCCACGACGTGATCCTGCTCGGTGCGATCGGCGACCCCTCGGTTCCCTCCGGTGTGCTCGAGCGCGGCCTGTTGCTGCACGCCCGCTTCGCGCTGGACCACCACGTGAACCTGCGTCCCAGCCGGCTCTACCCGGGGGTCGCGAGCCCGCTGGCCGATCCGCCGGAGATCGACTTCGTGGTGGTGCGCGAAGGCACCGAGGGGCCCTACACCGGGAACGGCGGGGCGCTGCGCGTCGGCACCGAACACGAGGTGGCCACCGAGGTCAGCGTCAATACCGCCTACGGCGTGGCCCGGGTGGTGCGTTTCGCCTTCGAGAAGGCCCGGCAGCGCCGCAAGCATCTGACCCTGGTGCACAAGAACAATGTGCTGACCTACGCCGGCTCGCTGTGGACGCGCACGGTCGCCGAGATCGGCAAGGACTACTCCGACGTCGAGACCGCCTACACCCACGTCGACGCCGCCACCATCTACCTGGTCAACGACCCCGGCCGCTTTGACGTGATCGTCAGCGACAACCTGTTCGGCGACATCATCACCGACCTGGCCGGCGCCGTGTGCGGCGGGATCGGACTGGCGGCCAGCGGCAACATCGACGCCACCAGAACCAACCCGTCGATGTTCGAGCCGGTGCACGGCAGCGCCCCGGACATCGCCGGGCAGGGCATCGCCGACCCGACGGCCGCGGTGATGTCGGTGGCGATGCTGCTGAACCACATCGGCGAGCACGACGCCGCCGCCCGGGTCGATTCGGCCGTGGAGCAGCACCTGGCCAGCCGGGGCGGGCAGAAGCTGTCGACCGCCGCCACCGGCGATCGGATTTTGAGCCTGCTCTGAGCAGCCCGTGATCGCGCCGACGATCAGAAATCGACGGGCAGTCTGGCCGCGAGGTCAGCGACGGTGGTGCCGAAGGTTTCCCGGATCCGGATCGTTGCCGCAGCGGTGTCGATGTCGATGACCGCGTGGTCGGTGTAGACCCTGCTGACGCAGCGCAGACCGGTCAGCGGGTAGGTGCATCGCCGAACCAGTTTGGCCGCACCGTCCTTGAACAGGTCCATCATCACGAACACCGATTTGGCTCCGATCGCCAAGTCCATCGCGCCTCCGACAGCGGGGATAGCGCCCGGTTCTCCGGTGTGCCAGTTGGCCAGATCGCCGTACTGACTGACCTGCAGTGCTCCGAGCACGCACACATCGAGGTGGCCCCCGCGCATCATGGCAAACGAATCGGCGTGATGAAAGTAGGAGGCCCCCGGCATCTCGGTAACCGGAATCTTGCCGGCATTGGTGAGATCGGGATCGATGTCGTCACCGTCTGCCGCGGGCCCCATGCCGAGCATGCCGTTCTCGGTGTGCAGTATCACCGCGTCCTCGGGTGACAGGTGATCAGCCACCAGCGTGGGCTGCCCGATGCCGAGATTGACGTAGGAGCCCGCGGGGATGTCGCGGGCGATCACGGCCGCGAGTTCGTTGCGGGTCAGGGGACCGCGACCAAGGTGCTCAACGGGATCGGGCCTCACGTCCTGGTCTCCAGAATCCGATTCACGTAAATCCCGGGCGTGACAATCGCTTCGGGATCCAATTGCCCGATGTCGACAACGCGGCTGACCTCAGCGATCGTCAGCGTGGCAGCGGTGGCCATCACCGGACCGAAATTGCGGGCGGTCCTGCGGTACACCAGGTTTCCCGCGCGGTCCCCGACATGGGCGCGGATCAGCGCGACATCCCCGTGAATCGGGTACTCCAGCGCGTAGTCGCGGCCGTCGATGGTCCGGATCTCCTTGCCCTCGGTGAGCAGCGTGCCCACTCCGGTGGGGCAGTAGAACGCCCCGATACCCGCACCGGCAGCGCGGATGCGTTCGGCGAGGTTGCCCTGAGGCACCAGTTCCAGCGCGACCTTTCCGGCGCGGTACAGGCCGTCGAATACATACGAATCGGATTGGCGCGGAAACGAACAGACCACTTTGCGGACCCGGCCGGCGGCCAGCAGTGCCGCCAGGCCGGTCTCAGCAGTGCCCGCATTGTTGCTGACGATGGTCAGATCGCGAGCCCCCTGGGCGATCAGCGCGTCGATCAGCACGGTGGGCAGGCCCGCTAAGCCGAATCCGCCGACCAACACCGTTGCGCCGTCGGCCACTCCGGATACCGCTTCGGCGGCGGCGTCGCAGACCACGGCGCGGCTCACCGGTCGCCCTCTGAACCGTCGTGGTCGGCGAGCACCTGCGCGGCGATGCGGAACGCGGTATTGGCATCGGGTACACCGCAATAGATGGCGGTCTGCAACAGCACCTCTTTGATCTCGTCGTGGGACAGGCCGTTGCGCCGCGCCGCGCGCAGATGCAGGGCCAATTCCTCGTGGTGGCCCCGAGCCACGAGGGCGGTCAGCGTGATGATCGAGCGGCTGCGCCGGTCGAGGCCGTCGCGGGTCCAGATGCTGCCCCAGGCGTAGCGCGTGATCAGGTCTTGAAAGTCGGCGGTGAACGCGGTGGTGCCCGCGATCGCACGGTCGACGTGGGCGTCGCCGAGAACGTGCCGGCGCACCGCCATGCCCACGGCGTGGACCGGGTCTCGCACCATCAGATGGTCGAAAATGAGGTTGGCGGTCGCCTGGGGCGCTTCGAGGGGCGCGAGGTGGCCGACGTCGTCGAGTATCACCAGGCGGCCTTGTGCGACTCCGGAAGCGATACGGCGCAGCGATTCCGGGGGAGTGGCGACATCGTGGGAGCCGGCAATGGCCAACACGGGCGCGGTGATCTCACCGAGTCGCGCGGTGACATCGAAATCGGACAGTGCCAGGCATGCCTGGGCATACGATTCGTCGTCGGTGGCGCGCAACGTATCCACCAACGCGGCGACCCGGTTCGGCCGACGGGCGGCGAAACCGGGGGCGAACCAGCGCTGCACGGACGCCTCGATGACCGCGCCGGTGCCCGATGTGCGCACGGTGGAGGCGCGGGAGGCCCAATCGGCGGCCCGACCGATGGTGGCGCCGGTGCACACCAGCACGGCGCTCGACAACCGATCGGGGGCGTCGAGTAGCAACTGCAAACCGACCGCGCCGCCGAGGGAGACACCGGCGTAGTGCAACGCCGCCCCCGGCAGCAGTTCGTCGACCAAGGCCAGCACGCCGGCCGCCAGGTCCGGAATCCGGAACATGGCTGCCGGACTGCGGCCGTGGCCGGGCAGGTCCCACGCGACCACGCGCAGTTGCTCGGTGAGTTGTTCGGCGGCCAAGCCCCACAGGCCGATTGCCGAGGTGCCGAGGGATGGCCCCAGGACGAGCAGGTCGGCGTCCGGCGGTCCGCCGAAGTCGGTGCCGACCAGCCGCGGCACGCTCATGTCGCGTCCAGCAGCCGGTGCGCGCGCCGCAGCACCGCATCGATGAGCGGGCCCACGACACCGGTGTAGTCCCGGCGAGCGTCGCGCCCGGTCAGCTCAGCCATCATGCGCTGCTCCTCGAACAGGCCGCCGGCGGTGGCCAGGTTCGCCGCGGCGCGCTCGGTGTCGACGACCAGACCGGCGAGCAGTTCGGTTGTCTGCCCCGCCGCCGATACGGTGTAGCGGGACAAGGTTCGCAGGGCCGCCCATTCGGCGTGCCAGCCGCCGTCGGAGCGCTCATCGATACTGTGGGCCGACGCGACGTGCAAGGTGGCGGCCAGCGACGGGGCCACCAAGGCGGTGCGGCGGATCAGGATGGACAGCACCGGATTTCTCTTGTGTGGCATCGTCGATGACCCGCCGCCACGGCACTCGGCCAGTTCGCCGATCTCGGGCCTGCTGCTCGCGGCCACGTCATTGGCGATGTGGGCCCAGGCGTCGCAACATGTCACCAAGGTGTCGCCGGCACGGGTCACCACCGATCGGCTGGTGTGCCATGGCGGGCGGTCGGCCAGACCAAGCGCGGTGGCCAGTCGACCGGACAAGGTGAGGGCCTCGGCGGGCGAGCCGGTCAATTCAGTGGCAGCGGCCAGGGTTCCCGCGGCGCCGCCGGCCTGTACCGGCAGCGCCGGCAGCGTGGCGAGCGTGTCGGCGCCGTCTAAGAGGCCGGCAAGCCAGTTTGCGAACTTCATGCCGAGGGTCGTGGGTGCAGCGGGCTGGGTCAACGTGCGGGCCAGCATCGGGCTGTCGCGGTAGGTTTCGGTCAGCGCGGCCATTGTGCGTACCTGCGAGGTGAGTTCGTCGCGGACCCGCTCCAGCGCGTCGCGCAGGCAGAGCATCAGTGCGGTGTCGATGACGTCTTGGCTGGTCAGACCGCGGTGCAGCCAGCGCGCCGGTTCACCGCCGGTGCGGCCGCGCAGCAAGTCGAGCACCCCGATGACCGGGTTGCCTGTTGCCTCGGCCGCAACGGCCACCGCCTCGAGGTCCGCTTCCGAGACCGCCGCGGTCAGGTCTGCGCGCGCCGAATCAGGGGCGATGCCGGCCGCGACAAGCACACTGAGCCAAGCGGTTTCGACCCGCACCATGGCGGCCAGATACGCCGCGTCGCTGAAGGTGTGTCCCGCCCGGTGATCGCCGGGCCACAACAGGTCGGTCACGCTCGCCCCCGGTAGCGCAGGAATATCGTCTCGTCGGCGCCCTGCAGCCTGATGTCGAAGCGAAAGCCATGCTCGTCGGGCACCGCGATGAGCGTATGGCGGCGATCGGCAGGAACCGAACTGAGCAGGCGGTCGGCGTGAAGCAGATCGCCGGGCAGGTAGGCCCGGGTGAACAATCGGTTCAGCAGACCACGCGCGAATACCGTGACGGCAACGAATGGCGTCGAGTTTTGGGGCACCCCGGGTTTGACCGTCGTGAAGCTGTAGCGGCCCTCGGTGTCCGTGGGCGCGCGTCCCCAGCCGGTGAAGGACCGACGATCGCGGCGCAATGCGGTGGGGATCGTCGGTACGGTGCCGTCCGCGTCGGCCTGCCAGATCTCCAGGAGCGCATCGGGAACGGGCTGCCCGCCGCCGTCGGTGACGGTGCCGTGCAGGCGGATGGCGCCGGGCGAGCCGGGGGGCACGAGTTCGTCGCCGCGATCGAACGGCAACGCGTAGCCGAAGAAGGGGCCGATCGTCTGCCCGGGCGTGGCCGCCGGCCTGGTCATCGCGGTTCCTCGAATGGTGTTGCGGCGGCTCCGGTGAGCACGATGTCCCACCGGTAGCCGGTGGCCCATTCGTGGCTGGTGATGTCGTGGTCGTAGACCGCGACGAGCCGTTCGCGGGCCTTCGGGTCGGGGATCGACTGATAGATCGGGTCTAGGGCGCACAGTGGGTCGCCGGGGAAGTACATCTGAGTGATCAGCCGTTGCGTGAAATCAGTGCCGAACACCGAAAAGTGGATGTGCGCGGGGCGCCACGCGTTGTGGTGGTTGCGCCATGGGTAGGGTCCGGGTTTGATCGTCGTGAACCGGTAGCACCCGTCGTCGTCGGTGAGGCAGCGCCCAGCGCCGGTGAAGTTGGGGTCCAGCGGCGCGGGATGCTGATCGCCTTGGTGGATGTAGCGCCCGCTGGCGTTGGCCTGCCAGATCTCGACGAGTTGCCGGCGTACGGGTCGGCCCTCACCGTCGAGGACCCGTCCGGTCACCACGGTGCGCTCGCCGATCGGCGAGCCTGTGTGCTGGGCCGTCAGATCGGCGTCGAGTGCAGTGACGTCGCCCTCACCGAAGCACGGAGCCTGTAGCTCGAGGGCCTCGGGGTCGGCGAGGTGTAGGGCACTTTGGGGATGGCGAAGCACGCTGCTGCGGTAGGGCGGAAAGTCCAGCATCGGCTGGCTGTGCTCGATGCCGCCGCGGGAGCACTCGGTCTGGATCGCCGTGATCTCTGCGCTGATCTCCGCCTGGCCGGTCATCGCCACTCCAACCGGGCCAGTTCATGGCGCCAGGCGGCCTCTGCGGTGAAGGCGGGACCGAGGTTGGGCAAGTCTGTCCAATCGGATTCGTCGATCGGTCTGCACGTGCCGCCGGCGGAGCGGATCCGTAGTGACATGCAAGCCAATTGGTCGAGGCTGATCGCCTGCAGGACGGCCTGGGGCACCGTCGCTGCGGCACTGGTGATCCCGTGACCGCGACAGATCACCACCGGTCTGCCCGCCATGGCGGCGACCATCTCCTTTCCGAGTTCCGCGGTGCGGATCAGCACCGCCCTCGGATACACCGGAACACCACCGCGCGCCAGCCGTGCGCCGGGGATGTCGAAGGCGCCGTAGATGGGTTCAATCCTGATGCCGGCCAGATCGGCTGCCACCACGGCTGCCGGATGCAGGTGGGCCACGGCCCGGTGTTCGGGATGCGCCAGCAGTGTCTCGACGTGAATCGGCAACTCGTTGGGGACCTGGTATCCGTCCAATTCCCCCGTGCTGCCCGGGGATCCGTCGAAGCGGATGAGCCGGATGTCATCGGGACGAGTGAACGCCACACCGGTGTCGGAGTCGCTGCGGCACCTGATCAGAAGGTGCTCGTCGTCGACCCGGGCGCTGATGTGTCCGAGAGTGCCGTCGACCAAACCGCGAACCGCAGCGACTCGGCATGCCTGGGCGACCTCCGCCCGCAATGGTGCCAGCTCACCCATATTCACCTTCAGTCTCCCGGTTGCGGGGAGGTTCGTGTCGCACCCATTCCGAATCCGCCGTCGGGATGCGTACTGGCGGCGGTGATACCGCGGGAGCGGTCCGATGCCAAGAAGACGTAGCTCCAGGCGTGGTCCTGTGGGGTGAGCGCCACATTCAGTGGGGTGCGTGCCGCAAGATCGCGAGCACGGTTGGGGGTGTCGTCCAGGCGGACGTCGTCCAGTGACAGGTTGTGCAGGCCGCGTAGATCGGTGTTGAGGGTTCCACCCGGTGCGACGCCGTTGACGCGGATGTGGGGGGCGAGTTCATAGGCGAGTGTGGTGACCAGACCGCGAACCGCGAACTTCGACGCGACGTAGAGCACGCCGCCGCGGCCCGGGTAGAACGACGATGCCGACTCGGTGAGGACGATCGAGGAACCCTGCTGGGCGCGTAGGGCCGGCACGGCGGCTTTTACCGACTGCAGATGGCTCAATACGTTGGTCCTGAACATCTCGTCGAAGGCCGGCGCCAGCTGTTCGGCGGAGATGTCGGTGATTCCCTTGTAGAAGTCGAAGATCCCGACGCAGTTGACCAACGTGTCCAGGCCGCCGAAAGCCTGCTCGGCCGCTGCGACGGCGTGCTCGTTCGCTTCGGCGGTCGTCGCGTCGCCCTGGGTCACCGGAAGCTCTGGCAATTCACGCTTGAGGGCAGAGCATTTCGCCGGGTCACGTTCCAAGACCGCGACCTGCGCTCCCTCCTGCAGAAAGGCGTCGACGACCGCCCGGCCGATGCCCGAGCCGGCGCCGATGACCAGCGCCCGTTTGCCGTCGAGCCATCGCGTCATGGCAGTTCGCTCTCGTCGGAGAGCAGCGGTTGATGCAGATTGCCGACCATTGCCGCCAGCGTGTAGGCGTTCTGCCACGTCAAGGCTTCAATCTCCAAGGCGTCCAGGCTGATCCACTGGCCGGACTTCGGTGATGTGACAAGCAGCCGCGAACCGTTGCGGGTGTCAACTCGGCGCACGGTGACTTCGGTGAATTCGTTGGCGATGGTGATGGTTTCGCCCACCGATCGGGCGATGAGGTCGTCGAGTTCGCTCACAGGAAGACCGCCAGATTCTGCATCCGAAGAACCGACTCATCGAGATGAATGGTGCGGCGCGCCAGCTTCCATCGTTGGCCGGTCAGGCGTAACAGATCTTCACGGCCGCAGGAGATCAGGGCGGCCTCGTTGACGTCGCCGCGGCTGCGGAAGAGCAATTCGGCCGACTCGACGATCAGGTGTGCGTCGTCGACGCAGGCGAAGGTCCGGACGTTGGTGATGTGATGGCGCAGCCGGGACGGTGGGTCTTCGGTCCACGCGTGTTCGGTCTGAAAGCGCGCGACGCGCCGGCTCAGGGAGTACTTGTTCTCGTCGAAGTGAGCCATCCCGGGTGACGTGTCGAATCCGGCGCCTGAGGCCGTGGTCACCCGAACGGGCATGAAGTAGTGGATGTCCTCGGTGAGGGTGTCGAGCCATTCGGTGTAGTGCTGTGCGTCGAGCAGGTAGGCCTCATCGACCAGGAACTGGTGTGCCTGCAGATGTCGGACGTCGTTGAAGGGCAGGGGATTGCCGGTCCGCACGTGCCTGGGCGCGTGATCACCCAGAACCGCCAGCTCCCAGGGACCGCCGGCATCGTGGGGCCGGGGAAAACCCGCCCGTCGGCTCTGCTCGGCCGCGGTCACGCCTGAGCCTCCTGGTAGGCGGCCTCGCATGCCGAAGTGCCGTTGGTCTGCACAAGAGGGGCGATTCCGTTGGGCCGCGTGTCCATCGCCGCCCTGGTCGTGGTGACCGGCGGCATCTCCAGGTGATCGGCCCACATCCGAAGTATGGCGCGTTGATTGTTCTCGTTGTAGCCGACTCGGGCGGTGCCCGGTCCGTGGAATTGCCCGGGCGGCAAGGCGTCTACCACCGGAGTGTCGTCGGAGAGCAGGCCCATCCTGCTGTTGAGCAGTAGTTGCCGGGCCATGGTTCCGCCAGCGGTATTGGTCAGCGACACCCAGTTTTCCACGTCGTCCTGCTCGAACATGCCCGTGGAGCCGAAGCACATCAAGTAGGCCTTGTAGGAGTCCTTCTTGAACTGTTCGGGAGCCGCCGCGTCGACCGCGAACCAGGAGTACACCTCGGTCTCGTTCTCGCTGATCGGTTGCCAGGTGCGAATCGATATGAACGGCAACACCTCTTCGCTGTCTTGGATCTTCGGCCAGTTGTGCACCAGGCTCATGTTGGGAAAACAGGAGGCCGCCGAGATCATGAAGCCGTCGTCGCCGACTACGCGCTGGTGCTCGGGAGACCACACCTTCTTGATGCGATCGATCATCTCGTCGGGGTAGCCGACGTAGCGCATTCGTTCCTCAAAGGTGCCCGGCGGCAGTTTGTAGGTCGTGCCTCCGCCGCACGTCGCCCAGTACGTCGCGCCGTCTTTGCGCTTCTGCGCCTTGGGTTCACGGAACAGCCCGATATCGACGACCGAGGCGTGGGTGTGCGGCGTGTGATACATGTCGCCGGCAAAGTTCTCGACGCCGATCTTCCAATTGGCCTTGATACGCCACCGTTGCGGGCCGCGGACCTCCAGGCCGCTTCGGCTCTGCCTGGTGTAGAAGTCGAGGTAGAACCTGAAATCGCCGAGAAACTCCTCGAGCGGAGGCGCTTGCGCGTCCAGGCTGATGAAGATCATCCCGTTGTAGCTGGCGAGGTTCGGCGCCGGCAACAGCGTCTGGCCGCGCCTCGGGAAGCCCGCCTCGCCGCCGTAGGCCTCCTGGTGGAAGGGCAGCCCGATGATTCGCCCGTCGTTGCGATATGACCAGCCGTGGTACGGGCAGCGGAAGTTGGAGGCGTTGCCCATCTCGGCACGACATACCTGCATTCCTCGGTGCAGGCACATGTTGAACATGGCCCGCACGTCGCCCTTGGAGTCCCGCGCGATGATGAAGGAGTCGTTGAGCAGGCGCCGCACCACGTAGTCACCGTCGTGGGGGATCTCCGATTCGTGCGCTACGAACATCCAGGCCCGCCGGAACAGCCTCTCCCGCTCGAGGTCGAAGACGTCGGCGTCGTTGTAGATGTGCGCCGGGATCATGCCGCGCCGGACCTCGTCGAGGACTTGGGTGTGATCACTCATCGATTCGGCTCCAGTCTCCGGGGCCTACATTATCTGTTCTGCAGAGAATGCCCTGGTTTGTTCGGACGAAACTCTGCCAGGCGGACCGTTTGAAGGTCAACGATGGCGCGGTGCCCAGACGATCTGCAGTCAAATGACCAGCGGAAATAAGGCGGAATGTTCCTGATAGGGTTCTGCTGCTCAGAGCGGCCAGGTTCCGGTCGTAGTGGGTAGCATCTCTGGTATGCAGAGCAAGGCGCCTGACGAGGTGACGGGTGACGCGGCCCCGGACTGGGCCGTACCGCAGTATCCGATCGGGTCGGTGGACAGGGCGCTGAAGCTCATCCTGCTCTTGGGCGAGCAGCCGCAGATCCGTCTGACCGACGCGGCGAAGTACTTGGGCGTCGCGTCCTCGACGGCGCATCGGCTGTTGGCGATGCTGCACTATCGGGGCTTTGTGCGTCAGGATCCGGTGTCCAAGGCGTATCACCCCGGACCCGCGCTGATGAGCGTCGCGTTCTCGGTGTTCAACCGCATCGACATCGAGGGCGCGGCACGACAGGTCCTGCTGCGCCTCAGCGAACGCCTCAAGGAATCGGTTCATATCGGAATGCTCGAGGGCGCCAACGTGCGCTTCATCGCGGCCGCCGAGGGGCCGACCGCCGTTCGGGTCGCCTCCCGGCTCGGGCGTACGCTGCCCGCACATTGCACCTCGACCGGCAAGGCGCTGCTGGCACGGCTGCCCGACGCCGACGTTGCCCGTCTGTACCCCGACGAACAACTCGCCCGGGTCACGGCCCATTCGATCGGCACCAGGACCGAGCTGCACCGTGAGCTCGGCCGCATACGGCAACAGGGCTTCGCGGCGAACCGGGAGGGCAGTGAGGAAGGCGTCGCCTCGGTCGCGGTGCCCATCCCGACGCGGGCCCCCGGTGTGCTGCTGGCGCTGAACGCGGCAGCGCCGGTTCACCGGTTGAGTGCGTCGCAATACCGGGCGGTGGCAGCCGTGCTTATCGAGGCCGCCAAAGAAATCGGTGACCAGATCGGGTAGCGATCTCGAATCCGCCGCCGGCCCGGTTCCGGTCAACGTCCCGTTGAACCCGGCAGGCCGTCGCCGGTGGACGCCGGGCGCGTTCTGCGTGCCAACAGGCGATGGACCGCATCGTCCATGTGTTCCTCGATCAGCCGCACCGCGACGGTCTCGTCGCCGGCGCCGATCGCCTTGCGCAGCACCACATGTTCGGTGACCTGCTCGCGCAGATCGGGGTAGGCCTCCTCAAGTTCGCCGAGCAGAATCCGGGTTTCCGACAGCAGGGTCCGCATCGCCCGGTGCAGCCGCGGACTTCCCGCGCAATCGACCAGCACCTCGTGGAACTCCTGATCGGCGTCGGCCACCGCGGTGCTGTCGTGCCGAGCCGCGGCGGCACGCATGGCCTCCACCGGGGCGCGTAGCAGGGCAGCCGCCTGCCGCGGGTCGTCGCGCAGTATTTCGGTCACCGCGGCTCGCTCAATGGTCTTGCGGGCCTGGTAGATATCGCGGACGTCGTCGTCGGTGAGTTCGACGACGAAGATGCCACGGTTGCGGGCACTGCGCAGCAGGCCCTCAGCCACCAGGCGCTGCATCGCTTCGCGCAGCGGCCCGCGCGACACCTCGAACTGCGCGGCCAGGCTTGCCTCGCCCAGCTGCTGCCCGGGCGCCAGCCGGCCGCGGGTGATCGCCTCGCGGAGCCGCTCGGCGATCAGCTCCGGTGTTGAGGGTCTGCTCAACGGCTCGAATCCGGCGTCTCTCGAAAGTGTCATCGGTTGTCCTCGAACAATGCCCCGAGCCCCGTCGTCCGCCGGCCTATCCCGGCGATGCGCAAACCCTCCCATACCGTCACCGCGTTGGCGGTCAGCACCGGCTTGCCGAGTAGTTGCTCGAGCCCGTCGACCTGCGCGATGGTGTGCATGGCGGTGTCCGGGATCAACAGCGCGTCGGCGTGCGGCGTGTCGTTTCGCAGCGCGAGGTCCCGGATCTGGGCCGGGGTGAGGCGGCCGACCTCTGCGGCGGTGGGGATGCCGGCATCGCCCGTCGCCGTCACGTCGATGCCATGGGCGCCGATGAAGTCCGCGAACAGTTCGGCGATGTCGTGCGGATAGCTGGCGGCGACCGCGACACGGCGGCAGCCGAGCGCGGCCAGGGCGTGCACGAAGGCGAACGACGTGCTCGAGGCGGGCACACCGGCTTCGGCGGCCAGCCGGTCGACCTGGCGCGCGGCGCCTTCGGGACCGAACACGAAGCTGCCCGACGTGCAGGCCCAGACCACGGCGGCCGGCCGGCGCGGCGCCAGCAGCGCCACGCCCCCGGCGAGCTTGGCCGGGCTGCCGAGATCCATCAACTCCGGTACCGCGTGCAGGTCGGTGCCGTAGACGTGCGCGACGGGCAGGTCCACCCCCAGCAGCCGGGCGGCCCGGGGGTAGTCGGATTCGGCTGCGTGATCGGGGTAGATGAACCCCACGCAACCCGCGGCGCCGCTCATGGCTGGGCTCCGGTGAAGACGTCGCGAAGCCACCGGCCGGGACCCATCATCGGGAGGTTCATCCGGCCCAGGCACGCCCACATCGTCAGTTGGTTGGCCGTCAGGATCGGCTTGCCGAGCATCTCCTCCAGCGGCGCGATGATGTCGTAGGTACGTAAGTTGGTGCAGCTGACGAAGATCGCCTCGGCGTCGGGGCGGTCGGCGGCCAGGATGCGTTCGGCCACGGTGCGGTAGTTGACCTTCCAGATGCCGCCGCCCAGACCCAGATGATCCGAGTGCAGCACGTCCACCCCGAGCTGATTCAAGAACACCCGCAGCAGATCGGTGAGCTCCTGGTCGTAGGGCGTCAGCACGCAGACCCGGGAGATCTCCAGCGCGATGATCGCCTCGGCCAATGCCCCCGAGGTGGTGACCGCGGACTTGGCGCCCGCGGCTTCGATGGCCGTTACCAGTGTTTTCTCGTAGTCGACGCCGTGGATGAAGCTGCCCGATGCGCACAGGTAGGCCACCACCTCCGGCTCGACGTGCAGGACGTCTCGGGTAGCGGCCTGCAAATGCTTGGTGTCGGAGACCAGTTCGGCCATCGCCCGGCTCACCGGGACCGGTTCGTAGTGGGTGCGCGCCAGGTGCAGCGCCACCTCGGCGGGGATCCAGCGCCACAGCTCACGCTCGATCGCCAGATCGAAGGGCGCGATGATGCCGACATCGCGCTGATCGACCGGCCCGTCGAAGTCCGGCAAATCCGGAAACAGGGACAGATCCATGGGTTTCCCCATACTGACGTTCCACCCCCAGGCCAGCCCTGGATTGTTGACAATCATACGATCTGTTTTTACGGTGTCAATGTGGACGCGCGGCCGGTGGTGACCGTCCAGCACGGCGAGTCGGTTCCCGCCCAACTCGAATCGATCAGCGCAGACGCAGAGCTGCGCATGGTTCCGTCCTCGCGGCTGGCTGAAGCGATCGCCGGCACCGACGTGCTCTTCGTGTACGACTTCTCCTCGTCCGCACTGGAATCGGTATGGCCGGCCGCCGACGCGCTGCGCTGGGTACAGGTTGCCGCCATCGGGGTGGACGCGGTGCTGTTCGACGAGCTGATCGACAGCGACGTCGTCGTCACCAATTCCCGCGGCATCTTCGAAAACCCGATCGCCGAATATGTGCTGGGCCAGATCCTGGCCTTCGCCAAAGACTTCCAGCGATCCGCCGACGCCCAACGCGCGCAGCGATGGCACCACTTCGACACCGAGCCGATCGCCGGTGCGTCGGTCACCATCGTCGGCCCCGGCCCGGTCGGGCGGGCCATCGCGCGGTTGCTGCGTGCGGTCGGCATGACGGTGCGCGGCGTCGGTCGCTCACCGCGCGAGGATCCCGACTTCGGGGCCATCACCACCGACGTGCGCGCCGCGGTCACCGACGCCGATTATGTGGTGCTGGCGGCGCCGCTGACCCCGCGGACCCGGGGCATGATCGACGCCGGCGTGCTTGAGGCGATGCGCCCGGCCGCGCGGCTGATCAACGTCGGTCGTGGTGAGTTGGTCGACACCGATGCGCTGGTGGCGGCCCTGCACGCTGGCGCCATCGCCGGCGCGGCTCTCGATGTCGTCGATCCCGAGCCGCTGCCGGCGAACCACCCGCTGTGGAGCGCTCCGGGCGTGCGGCTGACCCCGCACAACAGTGGCGACATCACAGGTTGGCGAATCGCGTTGCAGCAGCAGTTCATTGCGAACTTCCGCAGGTTTGTGTCGGGCCGGCCGCTGCACAACGTCGTCGACAAGCACCGCGGATACGCGCCGTCGACGACCAAGCCCGGCGGAACCGGTTGAGGAGGCGCGCGCACATGACTCATCCCACCGAACTGACGGCGCTGCAACTGGTCGCCGCCTATACCTCCGGTGAACTGTCGCCGGTTGAAGTGACCGCGGCCGCGATCTCGGCGATCGCTGAACGCGATGACGAGGTCAATGCGTTCTGTCTGGTCGACGAGGAGGCCGCGCTGTCCGCGGCCCGCAAGTCCGAGGCCCGCTGGAGCGGCAACTACACCAAGGGCCTACTCGACGGGGTGCCGGTGGCGGTCAAAGACGTGTTCCGCACCGCCGGCTGGCCCACCCTGCGCGGATCGCTGCTCGTCGACGCCGCTGGGCCGTGGCCCGACGACAGTCCCGCGGTCGGCAAGATGCGTGACGACGGGATGGTGCTGCTGGGTAAGACAACCACCCCGGAACTCGCGTGGAAGGGAGTCACCGACAGCCCGCGCACCGGTGTCACCCGAAACCCGGTAAACACCACCCGCACCGCGGGCGGGTCGTCGGGCGGCAGTGCCGCCGCGGTCGCCGCCGGGATGGCGCCGTTGGCGATCGGCACCGATGGCGGGGGGAGCATCCGCATCCCGGCGAGCTTCTGCGGCGTGGTCGGTTTCAAGCCCACTCACGGGCGGGTGCCGATGTATCCGATCAGCCCCTTCGGGCCATTGGCGCACGCCGGGCCGATCACCCGGACCGTCGAAGATGCCGCCCTTCTGATGGACATCATCGCGTTGCCTGATCATCGTGACCCGACGTCGTTGCCGCCGACGCTGACCACCTATCGCGGTGAGGTCCGGCGCGACGTGGTCGGCCTGGACGTCGCCTACTCGCCGACACTGGGCTATGTCGAGGTCGACCCGCAGATCGAGGCCGCGGTCGCCGCGGCGGTGCAGGCGCTGGCCGAGGCCGGCCTGAACGTCTCGGTCGCCGATCCCGGCTTCGCCGATCCGATCGATGCGTTCGAGGTGCTGTGGGCGACCGGGGCCGCGGGCAGCCTGCGCGGCCACGAGAAGGACCGCGGGCTGGTCGATCCGGGCCTCGCTGACATGTGGGAACGGGGCCTGGCGGTGTCGGCGGTCGACTATCTGGCCGCCCGTCAGGCCAGCGTCGATCTGGGGTTGGTCATGGGGCGGTTCCATGAGCGCTACAACCTGCTGATCACGCCGACCACCCCGATCCCGGCCTTCACCGCCGGACACGACGTGCCGGTCGATTCCGGCATGCGCTGGTGGGCCCAATGGACGCCGTTCACCTACCCGTTCAACATGACTCAACAGCCGGCGCTGAGTATCCCGATAGGCAAGACCGCCGAGGGCCTGCCGATCGGCCTGCAGATCATCGGCCCGCGGCACAGCGACGATCTGGTGCTGGCGGCCGGCCTGTTCGCCGAGCGGGTGCTGGGCTTCTAGACCACGAGCAGCCGCAGAATCGCACTGTCCGAGGGCGATTCGTGCGATTCTGTGTCTGTTCGCCGGGGGAACTAAGCCCGCGCGAAGGCCAGCCGTTCGCCGATCGCGCCGGCCATCCACAGGTCGTTGCACGCGGCCGCCATCTCGGCCAGCCCCTCTTCGATCGTCGCGAACACATTGCCCGGCACCCAGCCGACGTCGCCGTTGAGCAGCAGGTTGTTGCGGCCGTAGAAGATCGCCAGATCGGTCGCGCCGAGCGGTGAATTCCCTTGCCCGCCTTCCTCATAACCGTAGGCGGGATTACCGATGTCGCCGGCGTCGAAGCTGAAGAAACAGACGTCGCCCGGGATCGGCGTCACCGTGGTGTTCTCCCGTCCCGGTGTGCCCATCGGCGGCAGCAGCGTGTACACCTCGTTGCGGGCATATTTGCCGTGGTAGGCCTGGCCGGCGACCGGCAACGCATCCCACACCACGGCGCAGGTCCGGGGAGCCTGGTCGTCGAGCAGTCGCGCCCGACAGGACACACCACGGCTGGTCAGTGTGATCGACAGGAAACGAGCCACAGCAGTCTCTACACCGGGTTGAAGGTGCGGCTGGCGATGAAAGTCGGCCGCGGAGTGGCGGCGCCGAACGGCTCCACCAGGGTGTTCTCCACGCTGTTGTAGACGATGAAGACGTTCGATCGCGGGTAGGGCGTGATGTTGCTGCTCGACCCGTGCATGCAGTTGCTGTCGAAGAACACCGCCGACCCGGCCGGGCCGGTGATCTGACGGATGCCGTGCTGGTCGGCCATCCAGGTCAGACTGTCGTCGTCGGGGGTGCCGACCTCCTGCTGCTTCAGCGATGAGCGGTAGTGATCCGGTGGCGTCTCGTCCGGGCACGACACGAACCACCGGTGCGAGCCGGGCATGATCATCAGCGAACCGTTGGTGTCCAGGTTCTCGGTGAGGGCCACCGAAACGCTGATCGCACGCGGGGCGGGCATGCCGTCCTCGGCGTGCCAGGTCTCGAAGTCGGAGTGCCAGTAGAACTCTCGTCCGTTGAAGCCCGGCTTGAAATTGACCCGGCTCTGGTGCACGTACACCTCCGAGCCGAGCAACTGGCGGACCGGGCCGACCAGGCGCTGATCGGCGACCAGGGCGGCGAACGCCGGGCTGATCCGGTGCACCTCGAAGATCGACCGGATCTGGCCGCTGTCGCGTTCGCAGATCGAGCGCTCGTCGGCCGCCAGCGCCGGGTCGGCGCGCAGCCGGTCGAGCTCGTTGCGCAGGTCCGCGACGACGTCGGCGTCCACCAAGGCGTTGACGGACAGGAATCCGTCGGCGTCGAAAGCCTCGACGCCGGCGGGTGGCAGGGGCCCACTGCCGGCATCCGTCGCCCACACCACCGGGTCACGCCGCGGCTCGATGCCGATCGCCACGTTGTTGCGAGTGGGGTAGTTGTCGGTGACAGCAGTGGTCAAGACGCGGCCTCCTGGGTCTCCTCGGTGAGCAGGGGATAGGCGCCGGTCTCGTCGTGCACCTCCTGACCGGTGACCGGCGGGTCGAACACGCATACCATGCGCAGGTCGGTGTGGGCGGTGACGCGGTGGTGCTCGTGCCCGTCGAGCAGGTAAAGAGTGCCGTCGCGAAGCGGGTGCACCTCGCCGGTCTCCTCGTTGGTCAGCTCACCTTCGCCGCCGACGCAGTACACCGCCTCGACGTGGTTGGCGTACCACATCGAGGTCTCGGTGCCGGCGTAGAGGATGGTCTCGTGCAGGGAGAACCGTTGCCCGTCCCGAGCCAGCAGCAGCCGCTGGCTGTTCCAGGTCTTGGCCTGCACGTCGCGGTCGGTGCCTTTGATCTCGGCAAGGGTACGAACGATCATCGATTGGCTCCTGAGGTAGTTCCGACGAGTTCACGGGCGGCGACGGCCTCGATCGATTCCGCCGCGATGGTCAGGCCCTCGGACAGGTCGTCGTCGTCGATGACCAAGGGCGGCATCAGCTTCAGCACCTCACCTTCGGGTCCCGAGGTCTCCAACAGCAGCCCCCGGGCGAACGCCTCCTTCTGCACGGCACCCGCCAACTCGGGTCGCTCGAACGCCACACCCCGGATCAGGCCACGGCCACGGGTCTCGACCCCGTCGAAGGGTTCGATCACCTCGCGCAGCGCCTGGTCGATCTGCTCGCCCTTGCGAATCACCTGCTTCTCCAACAGATTGTCGGTCCAGAAGTTCAGCGCCGCGGTGGCGGTGACGAAGGACGGGTTCTGGCCGCGGAAGGTGCCGTTGTGCTCGCCGGGCTCCCACACATCGAGTTCGGGCTTGAACAGCGTCAGCGCCATCGGCAGCCCGTAGCCGCTGATCGACTTGGACAGGCAGACGATGTCCGGGACGATGTCGGCCGCCTCGAAGCTGAAGAACGGTCCGGTGCGTCCGCAACCCATCTGGACGTCGTCGACGATCAGCAGCAGCTCGTGGCGTTTGCAGAGTTCGGCCAGCCCGTGCAGCCATTCCAGCCGGGCCACATTGATCCCGCCTTCGCCCTGCACGGTCTCGACGATCACCGCGGCCGGCTCGTTGAGGCCGCTGCCGCTGTCCTGCAACAGTCGCTCGAACCAGATGAAGTCCGGGGTGACGCCGTCGAGGTAGTTGTCGTAGGGCATCGGGGTGGCGTGCACCAGCGGAATGCCGGCTCCGCCGCGCTTCATCGAGTTACCGGTGACACTCAACGCGCCCAGCGTCATGCCGTGAAATGCGTTGGTGAAGCTGATGATGCTTTCCTTGCCGGTGACCTTGCGGGCCAGTTTCAGCGCCGACTCCACCGCGTTGGTTCCGGTGGGGCCGGGGAACTGCACCCGGTAGTCCAGCCCGCGCGGTTTGAGGATCACCTCGTTGAACCGCTCCAAGAACGCGCCCTTGGCAGCGGTGTTCATGTCCAGGCTGTGTACCACCCGGTCCGAGCTCAGGTACTCCAGCAGCGGGCCACGCAGGTCCGGGTGGTTGTGGCCGTAGTTGAGCGCGCCGGCGCCGGCGAAGAAGTCCACGTATTCGTTGCCGTCGACGTCCCACATCCGGGAGCCCTTCGCGCGGTCGAACGTCACCGGCCACGACCGGCAATAACTCCGTACCTCGGATTCAAGGGTTTCGAAAATGCTCATGGTTTCCTCCGTCCGTCGGTCACATACAACGGAACGGAACGACAGGTCGACTTCTAACTCGTGCCGCGGGTGATCTCGGCTCGACCCACCACCCCGCTCGGATGCCCCCGGCTAGGTCTGCCGGGGCTCACGTTTGCGCGGTCGTGACCTTACCGAGACCGATTTGTGATCTCAAGCTTGCCGTGCTGTCAATAACGGGCAGGGGTTACCCGCAGCGGCCCGATCCGAAACAGCTCCTCGGCGAGATGGGACTCGGGAAACAAACCGGCTCCGAACAGCTCCGAGCAGTCCAGGGCGGCGTCCCATCGGCGGGCGAAGGCGCTGAACAGCCGGCGACTGGCCTCGTTGTCCGGTGTGATCGACGTCTCAAGGTGCGTGCCGCCGTCGGCCACCAGCGCGGTCGCCAGATGATCGAGCATCCGGCCGGCCAGGCCCATGCCGCGGTGGGCGTCATTCACCGCGACCTGCCAGACCATCAGCGTTCCGGGTTGCTGCGGGCGGCGGTAGCCGGTGACGAAACCGGCCGGCTGCCCGTCGACCTCGGCGATCACGGAGGTGGCGGCGAAATCGCGGCACCACAACAGATAGGC
>Ga0182747_1001285_pt1 | contig 19692 bp, 20 predicted proteins | sample eDN3rd30CBELigBY_FD_128526 | JGI IMG/M metagenome (GOLD analysis project Ga0182747, IMG submission 128526) | Enriched backyard soil microbial communities from Emeryville, California, USA - eDNA 3rd pass 30_C BE-Lig BY (version 2) (version 2) | ecosystem: Environmental > Terrestrial > Soil >...
ATCGACAAGCAGAAGGTCGGCCAGGTCGCGGCGGAAATCCGCCGTTGGCGCAAGCCCGAACCCTATAAGGGCAAGGGCATCAAATATCGCGGCGAGTACATCTTCCGCAAAGAAGGCAAGAAGAAGTAAGCCATGGCACATCTCACCTCTTTCCAGAAGCGCCGTCAGCGCGTTCGTACCGCCCTTCGCCAGCGCGCCGCCGGGCGTCCGCGCCTGTCGGTGCACCGTTCGGGCCGCCACATCTATGCGCAGCTCATCGATGACGCCGCCGGCAAGACGCTGGCTGCTGCTTCGACGCTCGACAAGGACGTGCGCGGCAAGACCGGCGCCACCACGGCTGCGGCCGCCGATGTCGGCAAGCGCCTCGCCGATGCCGCCAAGAAGGCCGGCGTGACGCAGGTCGTGTTCGACCGCGGCGGTTTCCTGTTCCACGGGCGCATCAAGGCGCTGGCCGACGCGGCGCGCGAAGGCGGATTGGAGTTCTAATGATGGCAGACGAAGTTCAGAACGCCGAAGGCGCCGTCGAGGCGACCGAAAACACCGGCGCTCCCGCGCGCCGCGGCCGTGGCGGCCGCGACGGCGGTCGCGGTGGTCGTGACGGTGGCCGTGGCCGCCGCGACGATCGTCGCCCGCGCGACGAGGACGGCGGCGAGGAGCTCATCGAAAAGCTCGTCCACATCAACCGTGTCTCGAAGACCGTGAAGGGCGGCAAGCGCTTCGGTTTCGCCGCGCTCGTCGTCGTCGGCGACGGCAAGGGCCGCGCGGGCTTCGGTCATGGCAAGGCGCGCGAAGTGCCCGAGGCCATTTCGAAGGCGACCGCCGCCGCGAAGAAGGCGATGATTCGCGTTCCGCTGCGCGACGGCCGCACGCTGCACCATGACGGCCGCGGCCATTTCGGCGCCGGCAACGTCACCGTGCGCTCGGCGCCCGCGGGGACCGGCATCATCGCCGGCGGCCCGATGCGCGCCGTGTTCGAATCGCTGGGCGTCGCCGACGTGGTGACCAAGTCGGTCGGCACCTCGAACCCCTACAACATGATCCGCGCGACCTTCGAGGCGCTCGGCGAACAGACCAGCCCGAAGTCGGTCGCGCAGCGTCGCGGCAAGAAGGTTTCGGACCTGATCAAGCGCGGCGGTGCGTCCGACCGCGCTGCCGAGGCCGAAGCCGCGGCGGTGACGGAGTAAGACCATGGCTGACAAGAAGATCAAGATCCGCCAGATCGGTTCGCCGATCCGTCGTCCCAAGAGCCAGCGTGCGATCCTGACCGGCCTCGGCCTGGGCAAGATGCACCGCGAGGTCGAACTGGTCGACACCCCGGAAGTGCGCGGCATGATCCGCAAGCTTCCGCACATGGTGGAAGTGATCGAGGGCTAAGCGCCGATGAAGCTCTATCGCCTGCTGACCGGTCCCGACGACAGCGCCTTCTGCGCGCGGGTCGAGGGACTGCTCAACCGGGGATGGCAGCTTCACGGCAGCCCGTCGATCACCAGTGTCGATGGCCGCGGCTATGTCGCCCAGGCCATCGTGATGGAGAAGGCCGGGCCCTATCCCGGCTTTCAGCCGTCGAGTGAAATCGAACCGGACTGACCCTTCAAGGTCGGTCCCAGCGCGAACACAGCGAAAGCGAGTGCAAATATGACTATCAAGCTCAACGACCTTCGTGACAACAACGGTGCCCGCAAGGGCCGCATGCGCGTCGGACGCGGCATCGGCTCGGGCAAGGGCAAGACCGCGGGTCGCGGCCAGAAGGGCCAGAAGAGCCGCTCGGGCGTCTCGATCAACGGCTTCGAGGGCGGCCAGATGCCGCTCCACATGCGTATCCCGAAGCGCGGCTTCAATAATATCTTCGCCAAGGATTTCGCGATCGTGAACCTTGGCCAGGTCCAGAAGCTGGTCGACGCGAAGAAGCTCGACGCCAAGAAGACGGTCGACCACGCCGCGCTGAAGGCGGCGGGTGTCGCGCGCGGCGGCAAGGACGGCGTCCGCCTCCTCGCCAAGGGCGAACTGACCGCGAAGCTGACTTTCGCCGTCGCCGGCGCGTCGAAGGGCGCGATCGAGGCGGTCGAGAAGGCCGGCGGCAAGGTCGAGCTTCCCGCCGCCGCCGCGGAAGACGCGAAGAGCGAGTAAGATTTCGTGAGGGGCGGTTCGAAAGAACCGCCCCTCACCGCATGACGACACTCAATTCCGTTCGTGTCGAGCCCTTCGCCTGCCTTGGCGGGCGCCCCCGATGCGAACGAATATTAATGCGGTATGGGAGCGTCGGCTCACCGCTAAATGGGCCTTTCCCCTTGCGCTTCGTGACCTCCGAACGCACATAGGCGCCGGGTCGCGGGGGGCGCGGTCCGCACTCGAGGAAAGATCACCATGGCCTCTCGCGCCGACCAGTTTGCATCCAGCCTGAACTTTTCCAAGTTCGGCCAGGCGACCGAACTCAAGAACCGCATCTGGTTCACGATCGGCGCGCTGATCGTTTTCCGCTTCCTCTCCTATGTGCCGCTGCCCGGCGTCGACCCCGTCGCGCTGTCGCAGCTCTACAGCCAGGCGGCGTCGGGCGGCGTGCTCGACATCTTCAACACCTTCTCGGGCGGCAGCCTCGAGCGCATGAGCATCATCGCGCTCGGCGTCATGCCCTATATCACCGCGTCGATCGTCGTGCAGCTCGCGTCCGCGCTGTCGCCGAGCCTCGCCGCGCTCAAGAAAGAGGGCGAGAGCGGGCGCAAGAAGCTCAACCAGTACACGCGCTACGGCACCGTCGCGCTGACCGCGATCCAGGGCTATTTCATCGCCGCCGGACTCGAGACGCTCGGCGCGAGCCAGGGCGTCGCCGCGGTCGTCGACCCCGGCATGCTGTTCCGCATCGGCGCGGTCATCAGCATCGTCGGCGGCACGTTGTTCCTGATGTGGCTCGGCGAGCAGATCACCAGCCGCGGCATCGGCAACGGCGTCTCGCTGATCATCATGGCGGGCATCCTCGCGCAGCTGCCGCGCAGCTTCGCCCAGATGTTCACCCAGGTCCGCGAGGGATCGATGGGCGGCGGCACGATCATCGCCGTGGTCGGCGGCGCGGTCGCGATCATCGCCTTCATCAGTTTCATGGAACTCGCGCAGCGCCGCGTCCTCGTCCAATATCCGAAGCGCGCGACCCAGCGCGGCGGCATGCAGGCCGACCGCAGCCACCTGCCGCTGAAGGTCAACACCTCGGGCGTCATCCCGCCGATCTTCGCCTCGTCGCTGCTGCTGATGCCGCTGACCGTCACCCAGATGATGGGCCAGAACGTCCAGGGCGATTCGGCGTGGGGCGATTTCCTGATCACGCTCAACCAGTATCTCGCGCACGGCCAGCCGCTCTACATGGCGCTCTATGCCGCGGGGATCATCTTTTTCTGCTTCTTCTACGTCGCCGTCGTTTTCAACCCCGAAGAGACCGCCGACAATCTGAAGCGCCAGAACGGCTTCATCCCCGGCATCCGTCCGGGCAAGAACACCGCCGCCTATCTCGACTTCGTGCTGACGCGCATCACCGTGATCGGCGCGGCCTATCTGGCGCTGATCTGCCTGGTGCCCGAATATTTCATCGCGAAATCGGGCCTGCCCTTCCAGCTCGGCGGCACCAGCCTCCTGATCATCGTCAACGTGACGATCGACACGATCACGCAGATCCAGAGCCACATGCTCGCGCATCAATATGGCGACCTGATCAAGAAAGCCAAATTGAAGGGCGGCGTTGCGCGGCGCTGACCGGTCGGTTAGGGCCACCCGGACGGAACGGGAAACAGGGGCTTCCATGACGCTGAACATCATTTTGCTGGGCCCGCCGGGGGCGGGCAAGGGAACGCAGGCGTCGCGCCTCGAGGACGAGCATGGCATGGTCCAGCTCTCGACCGGCGACATGCTGCGCGCCGCGGTCAAGGCGGGAACCCCGATCGGCCTTCAGGCGAAAGCGGTGATGGACGCGGGCGAGCTCGTCTCGGACGAGATCGTCTCGGGATTGATCGGCGAACGGCTCGACGAACTGGGCGGCGACGTGTCGGTGATCTTCGACGGCTATCCGCGCACCGCCGCGCAGGCCGAGGCCCTCGACGGCATATTGTCGGCGCGCGGCCGCAAGCTCGACCATGTGATCGAACTCGTCGTCGACGAGGATGCGCTCGTCGACCGCATCACCGGCCGCTTTTCCTGCGCCAAGTGCGGCGAAGGCTATCACGACCGCTACAAGCTGCCGAAGGTCGCCGACACCTGCGACGTCTGCGGCAGCCACGACTTCAAGCGCCGCCCCGACGACAATGCGGAAACGGTTCGCACGCGCATGGCCGAATATCGCGCCAAGACCGCGCCGATCCTGCCGATCTACGACGCGCGCGGCATCGTCACCCGCGTCGACGGCATGGCGCCGATCGACGAGGTCAACGACGCGATCGAAACGGTGCTCGCGACCGCCGGCTGATCGGCGCCGGCGACGTCCTTTTAGCGCCCCACGGTCAGCGTCCCGGTCATTCCCGGGTGATAGATGCAATAGAAGGCGATGTTGCCGGCGCGCCTGAGCACGGTCCTGCCGCTTTTTCCCGCGGGCAGGTCGACGTTGAAGCTGCCGTTGCGTGCGGTGGCGCTATGGCGGAACAGGTCCTTGTTGATCCACAGGATCGTGTCGCCGACGCGCACCCCCGGCGGGACGGCGCCGAACCGCATCTTGTCGATGACGATGCTGTGCACCTTGGGGGCCGGCGCCGCGCCGGAAAGCAGCGGCGCGGCACTCATCGCGATCGCGCAGACGATCGCGCGCCTCATCGCAGGCTCGCCGCCAGATGTTCGGCGTGCATCTGATGTTCGCCGAACAGCGTCAGCCCGGTTTCGAGCAGCGATTTCAGCTCGCCGTTCGTCGCCGACGGGATCAGAACATCACGCAGCGCGCCGTTGACCGTGGCGTGATAGGCGACCTCGTTCGCGACATAGGCGCGATCGAACGCCGCGCCGTCCAGCTTGGCGAGCTCGTCATGCTTCTGCGTGGCCTGCGCGGTCAGGGCGGCGCTGGTCGCGTTGGCTTCGGGCGTCACGTCGAGTCGCCCGACCAGCGCCAGCGCCTTTTCGTTCACCGCGCCATGATCGCGGACCATCTCCTCGGCGAACGCCCGCACCGCCGGGTTTTTCGACTTGGCGAGCGCCTGCTTCCCAGCGTCGACATCGATCTGCCCCGCCGTATAGGCGATATGGGCGATCTGCGCGTCGCTGGGCTTCGCCGCGTCGTGCGACAGCGCCGCGCCGCTGATGGTCAGCGACGCTGCGGCGCCGATCCAGAGGAAGGTCTTCAGCATTTTCGTATCTCCTTGTCCGAATGCGGCCATTGGATGGCGCCGCCCGAATAAGGTTCCCGGGAACCTGCGGCGCGGCGCGGCATCCAATGGGCGTTCCAAGACTGGAGGCGCGAATGGAGATGTACGACCTGGCCCCCGAACCGGCGCCGACCGAGACCGACGGGGCGTTCGAGGAGGAATGCCCGCGGCCCGGACAGGCCGAGATCGAGGCGGCGGTGCGGACCCTGATCGCGGCGGCGGGCGACGACCCCGCGCGCGAAGGGCTGGCGGAAACGCCGGCGCGGGTGGCGCGCGCCTATCGCGAATGGTTCGCCGGCTACCGGATCGATCCCCGGCACCTGCTGAGCCGCACCTTCGGCGAGGCGGCGGGCTATGACGAAACCATCCTGCTGCGGTCGATCCCGCTCGTGTCCACCTGCGAGCATCATCTGGCGCCGATCGTCGGCGTCGCGCATGTCGCCTATCGCCCCCGCGACCGGGTGGTCGGCATTTCGAAGCTGTCGCGGCTCGTCGATGCCTATGCGCGCCGGTTGCAGCTGCAGGAACGGCTGACGCGGCAAATCGCGCACGCGATCGACGAAGCCTTGCAGCCGCGCGGCGTCGCTGTGATCATAGAGGCGGGGCACGCCTGCATGTCGACACGCGGCGTGCGGCAGCACGGGGTCTCGCTGGTCACCAAATGCTGGCTGGGCGAATTCGGCGAGGATGCGGAGCTGCGCCGCGAACTGCTCGGCTCGCTGCCGCGGCGAAGCGACGGAGGAGGAGAAGGATGACGGTGCAGGCACGCCCCGACCCGTGCGGGCTTTCCGACCTCGAACTCGCGGCGCGGATCGCCGCGCGCGATCGCGACGCGGTGCGGGTCGTGACCGAGCGCAACAACCAGCGTCTGTTCCGCGTCGCCTGGAGCGTTCTCAGGCAACGCGACGAGGCCGAGGATGTCGTCCAGAGCACCTATATGCGCGGCTTCGAATCGATCGGCAGCTTTGCCGGGCGGTCGTCGCTGTCGACGTGGCTGACGCGGATCGCGATCAACGAGGCGCTGGGCCGGGTACGAGCCAGGCGGCGCCGGCGCAAGCGCCTCGACGCCACGGTCGTCGACCTCGATGACTATCGCGACCGCCTGATGCGCGGATCGATGCAGGGTGGCAAACCCGATGCCGAGCTGGCGCGGGGCCAGATCCGCACAATGCTGGAGGCGGCCATCGAGCAGCTTCCGCTCGAATTCCGCACCGCGTTCGTGCTCCGCGAGATCGAAGGGCTGTCGGTGGACGAAACGGCGGCTCTGCTCGGCATTTCGCCCGTAACCGTGAAGACGCGCTGCCTGCGCGCACGACGGCGGCTGCAACAGCTCCTCGCTCCCGAGCTTCGATCGGCGCTCAGCGGCAGCTTTCCTTTTGCCGGAGCCGACTGTCATGCGCTGACCATGCGGGTCGTGACGCACTGGTGCCCGGACGACCCCGGCCGCGAGTCGCCGGACCTCGGCGCCGAACGGTGAATCCCCGCGCGCGATACCGCGCGGCTTGAAAAGCCTCCGCACCGGTGCAAGGCTGCTCGGGATTCGGGGGCTTGCAGGTTGGGGGGACGAATATGAAACGCAGGGGCTGTTTCACCGGGGCATCGCTTGCGGCCGTGCTGTTGGCACTGCCGGTGCAGGCAAAGGTCATCGACCAGAGCGAGATCGGCTTCACCGTCGCGCACACCGCGCAGGTCGCCGCGACACCCGAGGATGTGTGGAAAATGCTCCGCACCCCCGAAAAATGGTGGTCGAAGGAGCATAGCTGGTCGGGCGACGCCGCCAATTTTTGGCTCGATTCGCAGGCCGGCGGCTGCTTCTGTGAAAAACTGCCCGGCGACGGCGGCGCGATGGGCAGCGTCCAGCATGCGCGGATCGTCTTCGCCAAGCCGGGCGAGATGATGCGCCTGTCGGGCGCTTTCGGCCCGCTGCAGGGTGAGGCGGTCACCGGAACGCTGACCATCCAGATCAAGAAGACCGGCGCCGGCGCCGCGATCCGCTTCGACTATGTCGTGGGCGGCTATATGCGCTTCAAGGTCGCCGATATCGCGCCGGGCGTCGACAAGGTGATCGGCGAACAGCTCCGCGGCCTCGCCGCGGCGCTCGGTGGCAATCTGCCGGTGGCCCAGGACGACAAGGCGGACGACGGACCGGCCGCCGAAGCGGCGCCGGCCGATGGGCCCGGCGAAGCCAAGGAGCCCGCGAAGGACGAGCCCGGGCTCGACGATGCGATGGCCGATCTGCTCAAGGGGGATTCCGCGGCGGGCGGTGAGCCTGTGGAAAAGCCCCGCTAGGCATCTTTCCCGCGCAGCGCGGCGAGCGCCGCGAAGGGGCCCGCCTGCTCTTCGCTGAGCACGCCCTTTTCGGCGAGGATGCGGTCGGCGTCGGGATGGCGCGGAAAGGGATCGAGCGCGAGCGACAGTGTTTGCACCGCCGCTTCGCCAAGGTCGATGCGGTCGCCGTCGAGCGGCAAGACGTCGCAATCCGCGCTGTCGATCTCGACCTCCTCGTCGGCGCTCGCGTCGGGCGCGGCGTCGCGCAGGAAGCGCAGGTCGAAATTTTCGGCGATCGTCGCGGGAACCGGCAGGTCGGTCGCGGCGCAGCGTTGCACCGCGTCGGCGGCGATGGTTCCCGTCGCCGCGATGCCGCCCGCGACCGCGCGCACCTCGGCGGTCAGCGCGAAGCGGTCGAGCGCGAGAAGGTCCAGCCGCGCCGCGATCCGCGCGCGCGCCTCGGCATCGGCGTCGATCGCGACCCGCCGCCCCTGCGCGGCGTCGGCGAGCGTCACGATATAAGGGAATTCGGAAGAGCTCATGCGCCGCGCCCGGGCAGCCGGCCGGCGGCGAGCAGCGCCCCGACCGGCATCGCCGCGAGCGCCGCGCGCAGCGCCGCGACCTCGGCCGCGACATGGTCGAGCGCGGCGTCCGCCGGCGCCTTGCCGCGCCACAGGTTGCGCACCAGCGCCGCGCGCAGCTCGCCCGACCCGTCGGCGGCGCGATAGGCGCCGAGCCGGCCGCCGAGCGCGCCGACCATCCGTCCGACCTGTTTTCCCACCACCATGTCGCCGAAACCGATCTGGCGCATCTGGCCGTCCATGTCGGACACGAAGAGTTCGGTCAGCTGGACGCCGGCGAGCGCCTCATCGGGGTCATCGTCGATGCGATGGAGGACGAGCGCGAGCACGAGGCTGATCATGTCGAACCGCCCGTCGAGCGTGTCGGGAACCCCGCCCGCCTCGTACCAGTGCGGCGCGCGCGCGGTGGCGACCACCGCGTTCCACAGCGGGCGGCGCGCCTCGCGCGGGTCGGGGCCGGGACGGAACAGCTTGCGGAGCGAAATCATAAAGCGTCGCTTAGGCGCAATCGCGCGCGGCGAAAAGGGGGAGCCGTGCGCCGCTCCGGTCAGCTTCCAGCAAGCTTTGCCCGCCCACAAGCGGCTTGTGCGCCCCGCCCGCTTGCGGTTAAGAGGCGCCAGACATGCGCAGCGACTGCTGCCGGCCGCCGGGGCGGGCGGCCAGGGTGAGGCCAGGCAGGGCCTGCGCGACGGAGAAGATCGAATGCCCAACGCCACGCCTGTTTTCGCCGCCCCGCGCCTGCGCCTGCTGACCGCCGGGCTGATCGTGGCGCTGGCCGCCAGCGGCTGCACCCAGCTGCGCGGGCGGCAGGGCTATGTCGTCGATCCGGTGCTGACCGCGGCGATCTCGCCGGGCGTCGACAATCGCGAATCGGTCGAAAAGACGCTCGGACGCCCGACCTTCGTCGGCCAGTTCAGCGACAATGAATATTATTATGTGTCGCGCGAGACGCGCCAGCTCGCCTTCGCCAACCCGCGCCCGGTGTCGCAGCAGGTGCTGCGCGTCCGCTTCGACCCCGCGGGCAATGTCGTCGCGGTCGACAAGACCGGACTCGAACTGGTGAGCAAGATCAGCCCCGAAGGCGACAAGACGCCGACCCTCGGCCGTCATCGCAGCTTCTTCGACGATATCTTCGGCAACATCGGCGCGGTCGGCGCCGGCGGCATGGGCGGCGGCGACAACGGCAGCAATACCGGGCCGTAACGGTCGTTGTCCCTGCGCAAGCGGGGAGACTGGAGCCCGATGGCTTTGAGTTGACCCCAGGTTCGTCATTGCGAGCCCTTCGCCTGCCTTGGCAGGCGCTCAGGATAAACTACGTGAAGCAATCCAGAGCGGGTTTACGCAAGCTCTGGATTGCCGCGTCGCCTTCGGCTCCTCGCAATGACGCCGGAGGAAACCCGAGGCCATCCGGCCTTGGATTGACTGTGCAAGGCCGAAAGCGGCCCCTGCCTTCGCAGGGGCGACGCCTTCCCTTACCCCGCGATCCCGCCCGCCGCGAGCACGGCGAGGGTCACCAGGTCCGACGCGGGCGACGCCATCGTCGCGACCTGCACCGGCTTTTCCATGCCGACGAGCACTGGGCCGATCACCGCGCCGCTGCCCAGTTCGCGCAGCAGCTTCGCCGACAGATTGGCCGATTGCAGCCCCGGCATCACCAGCACATTGGCCGGCGCTGACAGGCGGCAGAAGGGGTAATTCTTCATCAGCCGCTCGTTGAGCGCGACGTCGGGCGCCATTTCGCCTTCATATTCGAATTCGGGCTGGCGCTCGTCGAGGATGTGGACCGCCTCGCGGATGTTGTCGAGCCACGACCCCGGCGGGTTGCCGAAGGTCGAATAGGACAGGAAGGCGACGCGCGGTTCGTGCCCCATGCGGCGCGCGACCTGCGCGGTGCGCTCGGCGATGTCGGCGAGCATCTCGGCGGTCGGCCGCTCGTTGACGGTCGTGTCGGCGATGAAGATCGTCTGCTGCTGCCCGACCCAGACGTGCATGCCGAACGGCGTCTTGCCCTCGGCATGGTCGATCACGCGGCGCACCTCGCGCATCGTCTGCGCATAGGTGCGCGTGACGCCGGTGATCATCGCGTCGCCGAGCCCGAGCTTCAGCAGCAGCGAGCCGAAGATATTGCGGTCGCGGTTGACCATGCGCTCGACGTCGCGGCGCAGATAGCCGCGGCGCTGCAGCCGCTCGTAGAGCATGTCGACCATCTGCGGCACGTGCGGCGAATTGACGCTGTTGTGCACCTCGAAGCTCTCGGCGTCGGGGACCCCCATCGCGCGCAGCTTGTCGTGCAGCCCCTCGCGCCCGACGAGCACCGGAATGCCGTAGCCGCCGTCGCGAAACTGGATCGCGGCGCGCAGCACCACTTCCTCCTCGCCCTCGGCGAAGACGACGCGCTTCGGATTCTTGCGCGCCGCTTCATAGGCGAGCGTCAGCACCGAGGTCGTCGGGTTGAGCCGTCCGCGCAGCCGGGTGCGATACTCGTCCATGTCGGCGATCGGATGCTGCGCGACCCCGGTGTCCATCGCCGCCTTGGCGACCGCCGCGGGCACGATTTCCATCAGCCGCGGGTCGAAGGGCGACGGGATGATATATTCGGGACCGAAGCTCGACGCGCGTCCCCCGTAAGCGGCGGCGACCTCTTCGGGCACCTGCTGGCGCGCGAGGTCGGCGATCGCATAGGCGGCCGCGATCTTCATCTCCTCGTTGATCGCGGTCGCACGCACGTCGAGCGCCCCCCGGAAGATGAAGGGGAAGCACAGCACATTGTTGACTTGGTTCGGATAGTCCGAACGCCCGGTCGCGATGATCGCGTCGGGCCGCGCGGCGCGCGCGTCGGGGGGCGAGATTTCGGGGTCGGGGTTCGCCATCGCGAAGATGATCGGCGCCGCCGCCATGTCCTTGACCATCGCGGGCTTCAGCGCGCCCGCGGCCGACAGGCCGAGGAAGACGTCGGCGCCGACGAGCGCCTCGGTCAGGTCGCGCGCCTCGGTCGGCACCGCGTGCGCCGACTTCCACTGGTCCATGCCTTCGGTGCGGCCCTGATAGATGGTGCCCTTGCGGTCGCACATGATGACATTCTCGTGCCGCACGCCCATCGCCTTGATGAGCGCGGTGCAGGCGATCGCGGCGGCGCCGGCGCCGTTGACGACGACCTTGATGTCCTTGAGGTCGCGTCCGGTCAGGTGGCAGGCGTTGATGAGACCGGCGGCGGTGATGATCGCGGTGCCGTGCTGGTCGTCATGGAACACCGGGATGTTCATCTTCTCTTTCAGCGCCGCCTCGATGATGAAGCAGTTGGGCGCGGCGATATCCTCGAGGTTGATGCCGCCGAAGCTCGGTTCGAGCAGTTCGACCGCGTCGATGAACGCCTGCGGGTCTTCGGTCTTGACCTCGAGGTCGATCGAATCGACGTCGGCAAAGCGCTTGAACAGCACCGCCTTGCCTTCCATCACCGGTTTCGAGGCGAGCGCGCCGAGATTGCCGAGGCCAAGGATCGCGGTGCCGTTCGAGATCACCGCGACGAGGTTGCCCTTGGCGGTGTAGTCATAGGCTTTCGCGGGGTCTTCGGCGATCGCGAGCACCGGCACCGCGACGCCGGGCGAATAGGCGAGGGAAAGGTCGCGCTGGGTTGCCATCGGCTTCGACGCGACGATCTCGATTTTTCCGGGGCGTCCGTAACTGTGATAAAGCAGGGCCTCGCGGTCCGAAAACTGCACCTTGCTGCCGCTGTCCATTCGCTATCCTCTCAAAATCCAAACAAGATGCGCGCCCGAGTGTTTCCCCTAGCGCCGCCTCGCGAAAATGTAACCGGCAATATTGGAGATGGTGATCGCGGAGTATTCGCCGGCAAACGGCCGGCCGCGGCCACTGTCCTCCCCTCCCGCAGGCGGGAGGGGCAGCGAGCCCGTCACCCAATCACCCTCCCCACCTCAAACCCGACATTCGCTCGCCCCACCTTGCCATGCCGCCCTCAATCACTAAGCAGGGGCGGATGCCCGCCACCGCTCCCAAACCCGCGAACAGCAATGCCGCGCCTGCGTCCGCGACGCCGATGATGGCACAATATTGGTCGCTGAAGGAGCGCGCGGGCGATTGCCTGCTCTTCTATCGCATGGGCGACTTCTTCGAGCTGTTCTTCGACGATGCCAAGGCGGCGGCGGCGACGCTCGACATCGCGCTGACGTCGCGCGGCGAGCATGGCGGCGAGCCGGTGCCGATGTGCGGGGTGCCCGTGCATGCGGCCGAATCCTATCTCGCGCGGCTGATCAAGGCGGGGCACCGCGTCGCGATCGCCGAACAGGTCGAGACCCCGGCCGAGGCGAAGGCGCGCGGCGGGTCGAAGGCGCTCGTCGCGCGCGACATCGTGCGCTTCGTCACCGCGGGGACGCTGACCGAGGAGGCTCTGCTCGAAGGGCGGAGCGCCAACCGGCTCGCGGCGCTCGCGACGGTGGGCAGCGAGAATGAGGTCGCGATCGCCGCCGCCGACATCTCGACCGGCCGCTTCGAGGTCGTCGCGGTGCGCCCCGAGCAGGTCGATGCCGAGCTGGCGCGGCTCGCGCCCTCCGAACTGCTGGTCAGCGAGGCGGCGGACGACCTTCCCGCCTGGACCGCGCGGCAAGTGGTGCGGCGCCCGCAGGGCGATTTTTCGAGCGGCGCCGGGCAGAAAAGGCTCGAAACCCTGTTCGGCGTGCGGACGCTCGACGGCTTCGGCGCCTTCACGCGCGGCGAGGTCGCGGCGATGGGGGCGGTCGCCGCCTATCTCGACCATGTCGGCACCGGCGGCGCGGTTTTCCTGCAGCCGCCGCTGCGCGTGTCGGCGTCGGGGCGGATGGCGATCGACGCCGCGACGCGCGAAAGCCTCGAACTCGTCCGCACGATGGCGGTAACCCGCGACGGCAGTCTTCTCGCCACGATCGACCGCACGGTCACCGCGGCCGGCGCGCGGCTGCTCGCCGACGACCTCGCGAGCCCGCTCACCGACAAGGCGGCGATCCTCGACCGGCTCGATCTCGTCGACGCGCTCGCGCGCGATGCGCTGTGGCGCGGCGAGCTTAGGAGCGAATTGCGCGCGCTCCCCGATGCGGGCCGCGCGCTCGGGCGCCTCGTCGCCGGACGCGGGGGTCCGCGCGACCTCGCGCAGCTTCGCGACGCGCTCGGCGGCGCACGGCTGCTACGCGAGCGGCTCGCGCGCCGCGCCGACCTGCCGCCTCTGCTCGCGCGGCTGCTGCCGGGGCTCGACGGTCATGGCGCGCTCGTCGACGAACTCACACGCGCGCTGATCGAAACCCCGCCGGTCGACGCGGCGCAGGGCGGCTATATCGCCGAAAGCTACGACGCCGCGCTCGACGCGCTGCGCGAAACCGCGCGCGACGGGCGCAAGGCGATCGCGGCGCTCGAGGCGCAGTATCGCGATCGCACCGGCATCGCTTCGCTCAAGATCCGTCACAATGGCGTGCTTGGCTATCATGTCGAAGTGCCCGCGCGTCATGCCGACGCGCTGATGGCGCCCGAATCGGGCTTCACCCACCGCCAGACGCTCGCCGGCGTGGTGCGCTTCAACTCGTCCGACCTCCACGAAGCCGCGAGCCGGGTGACGCAGGCGGGGGTCCACGCGCTCGCCGCCGAGGCGGCGCATCTCGAAACGCTGACCGATCAGGCGGTGGCGCGGCGCGAGGCGATTGCCGCATCGTGCGACGTCCTCGCGCGCATCGACGTCGCGGCGGCGCTCGCCGACCATGCGATGAGCCACAGTTGGTGCCGCCCAGACCTCGCCGATGAGCCGTGCCTCGAGGTTGCCGGCGGCCGGCATCCGGTGGTCGAGGCGGCGCTGGCGAAGAGCGGCGAGCGCTTCGTGCCCAACGACGTCGCGCTGTCGGAGGACGACCGGCTGTGGCTCGTGACGGGTCCGAACATGGGCGGCAAGTCGACCTTCCTGCGCCAGAACGCGCTGATCGTCGTGCTCGCGCAGGCGGGCGCGTTCGTCCCCGCCGCCGCGGCGAAGCTCGGGCTCGTCGACCGCCTGTTCAGCCGCGTCGGCGCGAGCGACAATCTCGCGCGCGGGCGCTCGACCTTCATGGTCGAGATGGTCGAGACCGCGGCGATCCTCGCGCAGGCAACGCCGCGAAGCTTCGTGATCCTCGACGAAGTCGGGCGCGGCACCTCGACCTACGACGGGCTCGCGCTCGCCTGGTCGGTGGTCGAGGCGGTGCACGAGGTCAACCAGTGCCGCTGCCTGTTCGCGACGCACTATCACGAGTTGACCCGGCTCGCCGAAACGCTGAGCGCGCTCTCGCTCCACCATGTCCGCGCGCGCGAATGGCAGGGCGACCTGGTGCTGCTCCACGAGGTCGCCGAGGGACCCGCCGACCGCAGCTACGGCCTCGCGGTCGCGCGGCTCGCCGGAGTGCCCGCCGGGGTCGTCAAGCGCGCCGAGGCGGTGCTCGCGAAGCTCGAAGCGGGGCGCGAGGCGACCGGCGGACTGGCGGCGGGGCTCGACGACCTGCCGCTCTTTGCGGCGACGCTCGCCGCGGCACCCGAGGCGGCGAAGGACGCGCTGCGCGAGGCGCTCGCGGGAATCGAGCCCGACGCGCTCGCCCCGCGCGAGGCGCTCGACGCGCTCTACCGGCTCAAGCAGATCGTGGCGGGCGAACCATGAGCGACCTCTTCGACCATCTCGACCATCGCCGCGCGATCATCGACCGGCGCGCTTTGTCGGGGCAGCTCGACGAGATCGCGGCGGAGACGAGCGACACCGGCCAGCGTCGTCGCGCGATGGTCGCGTTGCTAAAGGAGGCGCTCGAGGCAGGGCGCGCCGAGATCGAGCGCCGCCTGCTCGACCACCCCTCCTCGGGGCGGATCGCGGCCAATGCGACCGCCTTTCTGATCGACCAGATCGTCCGCCTCAGTCATGATTTCACCACCCATCATCTCTATCCCGCGAGCAATCGCACGGCGGGCGAGCGGATCACGGTGATCGCGGTCGGCGGCTACGGCCGCGGCGAGATGGCGCCGCACAGCGACGTCGACATCGGCTTCCTGACCCCGTTCAAGCAGACGAGCTGGACCGAGCAGGTGATCGAGGCGCAGCTCTATACCTTGTGGGACCTCGGGCTGAAGGTCGGCCACTCGTCGCGCTCGGTCGACGAGATGATTCGCGCCGCGAAGGACGACCTCACCATCCGCACCGCGCTGGTCGAGGCGCGCTTCATCTGGGGCGACCGCGAGCTCTACGATCAGGCAGCGGCGCGCTTCGATGCCGAGGTCGTCGCGGGCAACGCGCGTGCGTTTGTGGCCGAAAAGCTCGCCGAGCGCGACGAGCGGCACAAAAGGATGGGCGATTCGCGCTATGTCGTCGAACCCAATGTGAAGGAGGGCAAGGGCGGGCTTCGCGACCTCCACACGCTGTTCTGGATCGGCAAGTTCATCCACCGCGTCCGCACCGTCCCCGAGCTCGTCGAAGCGGGGCTGCTCACCGCGCGCGAGCTACGGCAATTCTCGCGCGCCGAGAATTTCCTCCTCGCCGTGCGCTGCCACCTCCATATCCTCGCCGGGCGCGCCGAGGACCGGCTGACCTTCGACTTCCAGCGCGAGATCGCGCACCGCATGCAGTTCGCCGAGCGGCCGGGGAAGAGCGCGGTCGAGCGCTTCATGCAGCTCTATTTCCTCCACGCGAAAAGCGTCGGCGACGTGACCGGGACCTTCCTCGCGCATCTCGACGACCAGCTCGCGGCGCGCGGACGGCGTTTCCTGCCGACGATCCGTCGACGCCCGGGCAAGCTCGGCGGCTTCGTCCTCGACCGCGGCCGCCTCGCCCTGCCCGCGGACGATTTCTTTCAGAAGAACCCGGTTCGCCTGCTCGAAATCTTCGCGCTCGCCGACCGTTACGGCCTCGAAATCCATCCGCAGGCGATGCGTCAGGCGCGCCACGACGCGAAGCTGATCGAAACGCGCAGCGTCCGCCGCGACGCGCGCGCGAACGACCTGTTCCTCGACGTTCTGACCTCTCCGCGCGACCCCGAAACGGTGCTGCGCTGGATGAACGAGGCGGGGGTGTTCGGCCGCTTCGTGCCCGATTTCGGCCGCGTCGTCGCGCAGATGCAGTTCGACATGTACCATCATTACACGGTCGACGAGCACACGATCCGCGCGATCGGGCTGCTCTCCGACATCGAGCAGGACCGGCTGAAGGACGACCACCCGCTGTCGACCGCGATCATGGGGCAATTGCAGTCGCGGCGCGTCATCTACGCCGCGGTCCTGCTCCACGACATCGCCAAGGGGCGCGGCGGCGACCATAGCGTGCTCGGCGCCGAACTCGCGCTGCGGGTCTGCCCGCGCCTCGGCCTGTCCGAGGCGGAGACCGAGACGGTGTCGTGGCTGGTGCGCCATCATCTTTTGATGTCGGCGACCGCGTTCAAGCGCGACCTCGCCGATTTCAAGACGATCCTCGACTTCGCACAGGTCGTGCAGAGCCCCGAGCGCTTGCGCCTGCTGCTCGTCCTCACCGTGGTCGACATCCGCGCGGTCGGCCCGGGCGTGTGGAACAGCTGGAAGCGCCAATTGCTCACCGAACTGTTCGACGCCGCCGAGGAGGTGCTGCGCCTCGGCCACAAGCAGCGCGGGCGCGAGGTGCGGATCGCGAGCAAGAAGGAGGAGGCGCAGGCGCTGCTCCAGCTCGGGGACAAGGATTTCGCCAAGATCGCGAAGCGGCTGCCCGAAAGCTACTGGATCGCCGAGCCGGTCGAGGTGATCGCCGCCAATCTGATCCACATCCAGAAGGCGGGCGACGCGCCGCTGCATATCGCCGCCGTCCCCGACGACGATCGCGGCGCGACGCTGGTGATGGTGCTCGCCGCCGACCATCCGGGGCTCTTCTATCGCATCGCGGGCGGCATCCATCTCGCGGGCGGCAACATCATCGACGCGCGCATCCACACGACGCGCGACGGGCTCGCGCTCGACAATTTCCTCGTCCAGGACCCGCTCGGCCGTCCCTTTGCCGAGGCCGAGCAGATCGTCCGCCTGACCCGCGCGATCGAGGATGCGCTCGCCAACCGGCAGAAGCTGCTGCCCAAGCTCGAGGCGCGCGCCCTCCCCCGCACCCGCGCCGAGGCCTTCCGCATCGCGCCCAATGTCTTCGTCGACAACAAGGCGTCGAACCGCTTCACGGTGATCGAGGTCAATGCACAGGACCGCCCGGCGCTGCTCAACCAGCTCGCCTATGCGCTGTTCCAGTCGAAGGTGACGGTGCATTCGGCGCATGTCGCCACCTATGGCGAGCGCGCGGTCGACACCTTCTACGTCACCGACCTGATCGGCGACAAGATCGACAGCGCGGCGCGCGTGAAGGGGCTCGAAAAGCGCCTGCTCGAAGCCGCGGCGAGCCGCAGCGAGGAGGCGGTGGCGGCGTAGGAAATTCCCTGGCCCGTCCCTCCGTTCCTCCGGTCATCCCCGAAAAACCACCTCCCGCCGCTATCCACCGCGCCAGCGGAAACGGGCGGCCGCTTCCGCGGGTTTCGCCCTAGCCCGTCTTTTGCACGGGTCATAAGCCAAGGGAGTGATCGATGCGTTTCCAACCTCTCATGCTGGCAGGCGCGACCGCGCTGCTGCTCGCAGCCTGCTCGAACAAGGAAGAAGTCGCCGCTGCTCCGCCGCCGCCTCCCGGCGCGGTTCCCGGCAGCGTTGCCGCCGATCGCGACGGCGACGGCATCATCGACGGCTATTACACCGCCGACGGCATCTATCATCCGAACGCGCCGATGGCGCCGCCCCCGCCCCCGCCGCCGACCCAGGTCGGAGAGAGGGGCTGAGCCCCCATGTTTCGGGGATGCGGCGTCGCTGCATCCCCCTATTCCTGATCCTCGCCGCCGCAGCACCGGGCTTCGCCCTCCCCGCGCCGGCCTTCGCCGCCGACCGATCCTCCGCATCGCGCACCACCGTCCCCATCGACGACGCGGTCGCGCTGCTCTTGCGCGAGGAAGCGGGCGGCGACCTCAAGCGCTTCTATGCCGCGCGCGGCTATCGTCCGCTGTGGGTTCGCGCGGGCAAGATCGGCGCGCCCGCCCAGAGCCTGCTCGGCTGGCTCGATTCGGCGCGGCTCGACGGGCTCAAACCCGCGTCCTACGAACCCGACCGGCTGCGCGCGCGGCTCGCGGCGGCGAGGGGCGGCGACGCGGCGGCGCTGGCGCGTGCCGAACTCGACCTGTCGAAGGCCTTCGCCGCCTATGTCCGCGACCAGCGCCGCGCGCGCGACGTCGACATGATCTGGGCCGACAAGTCGCTCAAGCCCAAGCGCCCCGACGCCGAGGCGGTGCTTCGCGCGGCCTCCTTTCCCAAGGATTTCGGGGCCTATATGAAAGGCATGGCGTGGATGAGCGAACATTATGTCCGCCTCCGCCGTCTCGTCGGCCAGGCGCGCGAATCGGGCGCGTCGAAGGCGGCGCTCGACCGGCTCGCGCTCAACCTCGACCGCGCGCGCGTCCTTCCCGGCCCCTGGACGCACCATATCGTCGTCGATGCCGCGTCGGGGCAGCTCTATTATTATGGCGACGGCCAGCGCGAAGGGTCGATGCGCGTCGTCGTCGGCGCGCGCGAGACGCAGACGCCGATGCTTGCCGGCAATATCCAGTGGGCGATCCTCAACCCCTATTGGAACGTCCCCGACTATCTCGCCGAACGCAGCATCGCGCCCAAGATACTCGCCGGGCGCAGCCTCAAATCGCTGCATATGGAGGCGCTGTCCGACTGGGGGCCGAACCCGCGCAAGCTCGACCCCGCGGAAATCGACTGGCAGGCGGTGGCGGCGGGGAAGCAGCTGCTGCGGCTGCGTGAGCTGCCGGGCAGCCATAATTCGATGGGCAAGGTCAAATTCCTCTTCCCCAACAAGGAAGGCATCTACCTCCACGACACCCCCGATCGCGCGCTGCTCAAGAAGGACGACCGCCATTTCAGCAACGGCTGCATCCGCCTCGAGAAAGCGTCCGAACTCGGCCGCTGGCTGTTCCAGCGCCCGCTGCGCGCGAAGAGCGGCGCCCCCGAACAGGCGGTCCCCCTGCCCGCCGAAGTGCCGGTCTACCTCACCTATTTCACCGCCGTCGCAGTAAAGGGCGGGGTGGCGTTCCGCGACGATGTTTATGGGCGCGACGGGTAGAGAGTGGTTCCGTTCCTGATCGCCCCTAACGGTCGCGCAGCGGACGCCGCGCGACGTCGTTCTCGATGATGTTGCTGATCGCGATCAGCGTCGTGAACGAATGGATGCCCTTGTCCTCGCCCAGCGCGCGGCGGGTGAAGGCGTCATATTCCTCCATTGTGGCGACCTGGACCCGCAGCAGGAAATCATCCTCGCCGGTGACGTCCCACGCGCCGGTCACTTCGGGGTGATGCACGATCGCGCGCGCGAAGCCGTCCATCGCCTGCGGCCCGGCCTGTTGCATCTGGACGAGGACGTGCATGGTCAGCGCCGAACCGGTGAGCACCGGGTTCACCACCGCGATATCGGCGACGATGACCTTCTC
>Ga0182747_1001288_pt1 | contig 19652 bp, 17 predicted proteins | sample eDN3rd30CBELigBY_FD_128526 | JGI IMG/M metagenome (GOLD analysis project Ga0182747, IMG submission 128526) | Enriched backyard soil microbial communities from Emeryville, California, USA - eDNA 3rd pass 30_C BE-Lig BY (version 2) (version 2) | ecosystem: Environmental > Terrestrial > Soil >...
GCAGGAACAACGGTTCACAAGGGAAGCCAGTTGGCTTCCCTTCTGTCATTACATGCAGGTTGATTTGAACTGATACCGAATCCGGGTGTTCCTCGGTGGTTCAAGCCAACCGCGTACGGGCGATGCCCGCAGCTGCGGACGGTCATCGCCCCGGAGCTCGTACCCCTAAAGTCATCCGGATCCCGTATGACACCTACCAGGATAGCCGATGGATCCAATCCACCGTCTACCGCGGAAAGTTAACGCATCTGGTAATGCAGCCATCGAAAAGTAGGCACCCCCATTATCCCTTTCCCAGTTTGCGCTCCTGCTCTTCAGCCAGCGTCTGGGTTCGCTGGTACGCCGCGTAAACAGACTTCGAGAGGATCGTTCTCAACCCACCCTTCTCCATCTGATAGATCGCCGCGGCGGAGGTACCTCCGGGAGACGTCACCATGTTCCGCAGTTCCGCCAGATGCTTGCCCGAACTCCGGGCGTAGGAAACGGAGCCCCCAACGGTCTGCAGGACGATCTGCTGCGCGATCCGGCGCGGGAATCCCATGTGCACCCCGGCATCGATCAGGGCTTCCATCATCAGGAAAACATACGTCGGGCCGGTTCCGGAAAGGGCCGTGGCCATGTCGACATAGTCTTCTGTTTCCACCTGCAACTCATCACCCAGGGCGCCGAGGGCAGCCCGCACCCGTTGACGAGCCGGTTCATCCACCGCGTCAGTACAGCACCACACGGCCATCCCCTCACCGATCTGGGCCGGGGTGTTCGGCATCACCCGGACGATAGCCTCGTGATCCAGACCATCCCGCAACGCCCGCACCGGTGACCCCGCCAGAATCGACATCACAACCTGATTCGGCTGCAAGCGCCCGTTCAACTGACGCATGACCGATGTCAGTACCTGGGGCTTGATCGTCAGCAGGATCAAATCCGCATCCCGCGCCGCCTCGGCGTTGGACTCGACAACGTTGATACCGAATTTCCCTGCCAGCTGCTCCCGGCGCTCCGGTCGTGGATGACTGGCGACAATGCGCTCCGGCGAGATCATCCGCTTCGCCAGCAGCCCGGCAATCATCGATTCAGCCATGACTCCGGCCCCGATGATCGCGATCCGGCTTCCCGCCAGAAGCGACCCGGGGTTCATTTCTTCCGACATACATACTCCAGAGGAAAACTCATCGCACGAAATCTGCGTTAAAGCACCCCACTATAGGCATTAAGGGAAAGCTGGCCGCCAAGGTGAGCATAGAGAACGCAGGAATCCTTGCCGATCTCACCGGTCTTCAACAGATCGATCAGTCCAGCCATCGACTTACCCTCGTACACCGGATCGAGAATCACGCCCTCCAGCTCTGCCGTCGTATGGATCGCGTCAAGGGTGGACTCAACCGGGATACCGTAATAATCGCCAGCCCAATCTCCAAGGAGAGTGAATTCATCCTCACGCAAATCACGTCCCAACTCGATAAGCCCGGCAGTGTTGCGGGCAATCCGGGTCAGTTGCTCGCGGGTTTGCTCCAGCGTGGCCGAAGCATCGATCCCGATCACCCTGCGTGCTCGCTCCTGTCCGGCAAAGCCGGCAATCATCCCGGCATGTGTCGACCCGGTGACGGTGCAGACAACAATGGTGTCGAAGAAAACACCGAGTTCACGCTCCTGCTCCTTGACCTCATAAGCCCAGTTGGCAAACCCCAGGCCACCCAGTCTGTGATCCGATGCCCCGGCCGGAATCGCGTATGGCTTGCCCCCGCCTGACTCAACATCGGCGATCGCCTGTTCCCAGCTAGACCGGATTCCGATATCAAACCCGGCCTGATCGAGACGGACATCTGCCCCCATCAACCGTGAAAGCTGGATGTTTCCCACCCGGTCATTGAGGGGATCGGGCCAGTCCACCCACCGCTCCTGAACGAGTCGTGCCTTCAGACCCAGATGCGCCGCGACAGCGGCGACCTGCCGCGTGTGGTTGGATTGATACCCGCCGATCGACACCAGCGTATCAGCACCGGACGCCAGGATATCCGGCACGATGTATTCGAGCTTCCTTGTCTTGTTGCCGCCGAAAGCGAGTCCGGAACTCACATCCTCCCGCTTCGCCCAAATCCGGGCTCCACCGAGGTGTCCAGAAAGCCGCTTGAGTTCGTGAACCGGACTGGGCCCGAAAGTCAGCGGATAACGCTCGAAATCCGACAATGCCATCTCTCACTCCTCCATCGATGTGGCGCCGTCTAACGCGTGCGCTGGTCGAATCGACCGTAACTCACGATCTCCGAAAGCGGCTTGCGGCCTCCATTGACGGACGCGCTCCGGCTGGACGCCGATGTATCCGGATACCCGAATGCCACCGCCGACCACAAATCCAGATCTCCCGGAATGCCGAGCAGATCGCGAACTTTCTGCTGCGCATCGGGCGTACTGAACCAGCCGGTACCACTGCCGATCCCATGCGATGCGGCAGCCAGCATCAGACGCTCACTGACACGTCCTTCATCGTAAGCTTCGGATCGTGGCGATTTCCCCGCCATCAGGATCAGGATGGCGAGAGTGGCGCCTTCAATGAATTTAGTGAATGCCCCGGCTTCCGAAAGTGCTTTCAGGGTTTCCCGATCGTCAATGACGACGAATTGCCACGGCTGGGTGTTCTTCGAACTCCCACTCCACCGTGCCACTTCAAGCAACTCATCCACAACCTCGGCCGGTATCGGCTCCTCGGTAAATACCCGAGTTTGACGCAGATGTATGAGTTGGTCTGATATCGAACTCTTGCCTTCGCCAGACATGGTCTTTTTCTCCTTCAGATCGAAAATCCGTCTCGCTCCACAATACTCTATCGCGATGGGTTGCTTGCTTTGGTCAGGCGTTTCAGAATCCGCCACCGGAGATTCCTCGCCGAATGTGTTCTCATAGGGAGGACAGGGATGGCCATTGCGTCAGTCAATGCAACAACCGCCACGTAAAGGCCCCCGATGTCACACCGGCTCGATAGCCACAGGACTGATGAACACGCAGGAGATTCAGATGAACGATAAACCTGGCAAGGAACCGGGAACCAACAGGCTCGCAAACGAAACCAGCCCCTACCTGCTCCAGCACAAACACAACCCGGTTGACTGGTATCCGTGGGGGCCAGAAGCCTTCGCCGAGGCAAAGCGTCGAGATGTACCCATTCTCGTGAGCATTGGTTACTCCACCTGCCACTGGTGTCATGTCATGGCTCACGAGACATTCGAAGATCCGAATATGGCCCAAGCCATGAACGACCGGTTTGTCAATATCAAGGTCGATCGGGAAGAACGCCCCGACATTGATGCGATTTACATGCAGGCCGCACAAGCCATGGGAGGACAAACGGGCTGGCCGCTGAATGTCTTCCTCACGCCTGATGGCCAGCCGTTTTTTGGCGGGACCTACTGGCCAACGTACGATCGTCCCCCACAGCCAGGCTTCCAACGTGTGCTCGCGACGATAACCTCGAAATGGGCAAATGACCGGGAGAACCTGCTGCAGGGTAGTAACCGTGTGGTCGAATACCTGCGGCAGTCCGCCCAGGCAGCCCCGCCTCGTAGCCCGATTACACCGGAACTCTCGTCCCGCGCCGTTGACACCATGGAGCAGCAATTCGATGCCACCTGGGGCGGATTTGGTAGCGCACCGAAATTCCCGCAGCCATCTGCATTACGCTTCCTGCTACGACACTATCGTCGCACCAACGAACCCCGAGCCCTTCGGATGGTTGAGGACACCCTAAGCATGATGGCGGAAGGCGGCATTCACGATCAGCTGGGTGGAGGATTCTCCCGCTACTCGGTCGACGCCCAATGGCACGTGCCGCATTTCGAAAAGATGCTCTACGACAACGCCCAATTGCTCGATCTGTACGCGGACCTGTGGACTATCACCCGGGACGATCTCTATCGCTCAGTCGCCACAGGTATCGTGACCTGGCTCCAGCGGGAGATGATTGCGAAAGGTGGTGCCTTCGCCGCGGCACTGGACGCCGACAGCGAAGGGGTCGAGGGCAAGTTCTACATCTGGTCAGCGGCGGAGGTGGATGCCCTACTTTCCCCGGAAGACGCCGATCTCGTCAAGTTGCACTACGGGATCACCGATCCCGGCACGTTTGAAGGCAAGACAGTCCTGTCAGTCGTCAAACCCGTTGAGGAAATCGCCGAGCAAACCGGAACCAGTATCGACGAGACGGCAGCCGCACTCGAATCCGCAAAAAACATGATGCTTGCGGAGCGCCAGAAACGAATCGCCCCCGGCCGCGATGACAAGGTCATCACCGGCTGGATCGGCATGATGATCCACGCATTGGCCCACGCCGGAAACGTCTTCGGGCAACCGGATTGGATCGCCGCGGCAGAAACCGCCGCCAGGTTCATTCTCGAACATATGCGGGATGAATCTGGCATGCTCGCCCGCAGCTGGAATCTCGGCAAAACGCGCGGTCACGGCGGATTGGAGGATTACACCTGTCTGGCGGATGGCCTGGTCGAACTCTACGCAGAGACAGCGAACCGATCCTGGCTGGAAACCGCCCGGGACCTGATTGAGTACGCGCACAAACACTTCCGTCATGACTCTGGTGTCGGCTTTTATGACACAGACGATGCCGCTGAAGCGTTGATTACCCGCCCGCGCGAAGTGACAGACACAGCGACACCCTCGGGCAATGGCATGATGGCAGAAATGCTCCTCGTGTTTGGTGTCATGGAGCAAAAGACGGATCTGATCGAGGAAGCCACGGCCGTCCTGGAGTCGATGTCGCGACCGATGGCCGATCATCCGCTCTTCCTCGGACAATACCTCTCGGCAGCACAGCGGCTGCTCGAATCGCCCCGGGAACTGGTGTTCGCCGGCGATCCGGCCTCAGAGCAAATTATGGCCTTGCGCGAGGCAGTGTCTGCGAATTTCGATCCCCTCCTGCTCGTTGGCTACAACGATCCTCAGGACAGGGACGCCGCAACAAGGTTCCCAATGCTGGCCGATCGCCCGGTGGTCGCCGAAGGCGCCGCCTATCTCTGCGAGGATTTCACCTGCAAACCCGCCGTCACCACACCCGAAGGACTGACCGAATTGCTCACCGCCACCTAACACGAAAGCATGTCCCTCGATGTGTCATGTCGAATCCGAATAAAGATTCCGAGGTCTGGTGGACCGATCATTCCGTCGCCTCGGTGCCCCGCTGCTGCGGTCGATCCCGGATTATCCGGACTCCGCATCACGCTCCCGCGATGCGCGGGTATCGCATCGGTTCCTTTTCGATCTCGGCCTGCACGAAGCGCAACAGCATGGCGGCTTTCACATCCGCGAAATCCGGATCAGCCCACAGATTGCGGACCTCGCCCGGGTCTGCCTGCAAATCGAACAACTCACCGTCATCGCTGCCGCGATAGACGGTGATTTTGTAACGGTCCATGACCAGGGTCCGCAATGAGAGCTTCGTTGGTTGGTGGCGATTCTCCACCATCGCCCACTCCCGGGCTGGTGCGCCACCCTGCCACGACTCCCATTGCGAAATACCCTGCATCGCGCCCGGTACCGGAAGGCCAGCAGCGGTGAGGAACGTCGGCGCAAGATCGACCAGGCTCTGTAAAGCTGAGTTCACCACTCCTGCCGGGACCTTCCCCGGAGCGCGTACCAGGAACGGCAGGCGAAGCAGATCCTCAAAGTGGAATGCCCCCTTGTGGAAGAGTCCATGCTGGCCAAGAAAATGCCCGTGATCGGTCGTAAAGACGACGATCGTGTTGTCCGCAATGCCGAGATCGGCCATGGAATCCAGAATCCTTCCGATCTGGTAATCCATAAAGCTGACCATGCCATAGTAAATCGCCATGTCCTTCCGCAACTGGGAGTCGTCCACCAGATGACTCTGGAAGCCGTGATTGCCGAATTCCGTCTCTTGCCATGCGGAATAATCCGGAGATTCCTCCTGGGTCAGGCGGAAATGACGCGGCAGGACATCCAGTTCACCCGGTGTCAGCGTGCCCGGCTCCATATCGTCCGGATCGTACATCGAGGCCCATGGTTCCGGCACGACATAGGGAGGGTGCGGATCGTGGAAAGATGACCAGATGAAGAACGGATGATTCTCACCAACGGCCCGCTCGATATTGGCAATCGTCCGCTCTCCGGTCCATGTGGTGTAGTGGAATTCCTCAGGCAGATCCCATGCGTGTTCCCGCACCGGCGCACCCGGATCGAGCGGCCAGGCATTGAAATGGCTCTTCCAGCTCCCAAATCCCTGTTCTTCCATCCACGCCGCATAGTGCTGCCCGACAAGATGCTCGTCGCCGTGCATCCGGGCCACTTCGACATGATTGAATCCATACCATGGACCATGAAAGCCGCGCCAGAAATCGAGGTCGCGCAGCGTCGGCATCGCTTCCAGCGACATCTGATCCTCGGTCGAGGCCAACGGCTGAAAGTGCGCCTTGCCAATCAGGGTCGTGTCGTACCCTTGCTGCTGCAGGTAATCGCCAACCGTCGGGATAGCTTCATCGAGCTTGACGCCAATAGTCCAGCAGCCATGCTGGGAAGGATATTGCCCGGTGATGATCGAGCTACGGGAAGGCGAGCAGACGGGACTGGGACAATAGGCGCGGTCGAAGCGCGTGCCCTCGGCGGCAAGACGATCCAGCGCGGGCGTCTTGATCCGATCGTTGATCGCACCCAGCGCGCTCCAGTGTTGCTGGTCGCTGGTGATAAGCAGGATGTTCGGCTGATCGATGCTCACACGCCCTCCTCCGGGCTATCGCCTGAATCTCGTGAGGGCATTCTATCGCGCCCGATACAGCCAGACACGTACTTCGTCATGCTGATTGTTCGCTGATTCCACCCTGCTCACGCGGAGTCGTTTGTAGAACTGGCCCTTGTGGCCAGTTTAGCCCGCAGTGTCGAATAGGCAGAACGCGTCTCGTGGCCGATTTCTGCAGCCGGTGGCCGATTCCCGACTCAGCAGAACTATTCACTTACATCAGATAGATGACGACCCCGATAATGACGATGAGAATCACCGCGACAGCCGCCCCGACCATCATCATGTTCGGACCAGCCGGTGGACCGCCACCATATACCTTCGTTTCTTCGGTCGGGATATCGGGTTTCGCACCGCCAACAGGCTCGAACGGAACCTCACGTTCGCTGGTTTGGTCTTCTGGTTGCATAGCCGGGTCCTCCTGCGAGTTGAACACGATGTCCTCCCCGACTTGCGCAGGTTCCTCGCCACGGGCTGCAATCGCTTGTAGCCACGCCGGTAAATCAGCCAGTTCAACGAAGGTACGCGGATCAATCACCGATGTATCGGGGTCAGGCAACATCGGAGATTCCCCCACATTCGTGCGTTCCAGATCGCGCCAGGCTGGCGGGCGACGGAGCCATTCAGGCATCGTCTCGGTCAAGCCGCCATCGGGTAAAGGCCGCAACTCTTCGTCCGGGCCCGGCGACTCGTGCTCGCTGGATTCGATAGAGGATGTCTCGCGGTCGCTCACATATCTATCCTTGACGAGGTTTACGGAGGTCGTCGGTATCCAGCCACAATGTCACCGGACCGTCGTTGATCAGCTCCACAGCCATCTCAGCCCCGAAGACCCCCTGCTCCACCCGGAATCCCTGCTGGGAAAGGGCATCGCAGAATCGCTGGACCATCGGCTTGGCGATATCGGGCGGCGCGGCATGGATCCAGCTGGGTCGGCGTCCCTTCCGCGTATCCCCATACAATGTAAACTGGGAAACCACCAGCATCGCCACATTGGCAGGATCATCCGTCAGGTAATCGAGAGCAGAACGGTTCATCACGCCGTCCTCATCATCCAGGATCCGCAAATTCGCAATCTTCGACGCCAGCACGGCAACCTCGCCGTCGCCATCGTCATGGGTCACGCCCAGCAGGATCATGTACCCGGCATCAATAGCCCCGGTCACTTCTCCATTGACCGTAACCCTGGCGCGCGTGACGCGCTGAACGCATGCTCTCATGTTTCGCCTTCTAAAAATGAATCAATCGCGAACGGTACCCGGTAAATCTCATGGATCGCTCCCTAGATTCTGCCACGCCAGGCCTCATGTTGCCTCAAGTATCCGCTCGGGCAAAGTCTGGAACGGTCGAGGCGCCACCAACGGAATGTTCAGGGACTGACACTCACTTTCCAGCCAGGCGCCATACGCGGCATTTGCCTCCGCCTGTCGTTGTCCGCTTGCCGGTTTACTCGCCGCAACCCCTCGACCGCGTGCGATCATATTTTGATAGATATCGCTGGCATCGGGTGTGGCGATCCCGACGAACCGGATGACGCCAGCTCGAACGAGTGATCGCAGCAACGGCTCCTCGACCAACGCCGGCAGGATGCCATCCCCTTCGATCACCATCGGCGCCCTGGTCAGAATATGGCTGTGAATCACGATCCTCACCGCTGGCGCCATCACCTCTGCCACACTGATAAACCCCCGAAGAAGTTCGGCCACCGGACGTTGCCAGATATCCGGCGTGCGCTCGAAGAAATACAGGTCATCGGTTCGTTCAGGCAGCGTCGCATTACTGAACTGCAGGGTGAGACGCAGATCATCCACCTGTAACCAGGTGACACCCCGGCGGCGAGCGATCTCCGCGGCCACGGTGGATTTCCCTACACCGCTGGCACCCAGGATCACCAGCACTTCCCAAGGCTGGTCTGACTCCGCCTCGGTTTTCAGATGCTGCAGTGCACCAGCCCACATCTCTCCCCTGGCTGCCAGCCAGTGAGCGGCAGCCGCGAACCGTTCCGGTTGCGTTTCGAAGACAACCTCACGCCCCGTTCGTCGACTGGTAACAAGTCCGGCACTTTCCAGCAACCCCAGGTGTTTGGCGATGGCCTGGCGGCTCACCGAAAGATGGCGTGCCAGTGCCGAAGCACTGGCACCACCCAACCGGGCGAGTGTGTCGAGGACTTCCTGCCGTGTCGGGTCTGACACAGCCTGGAAGACCAGATCGATGGAATCGGGCTCCGGATTCACGCTTCTGCCATAGCCTTCAGCAGGCCCAGCTCGTAATCCCAGCCACTTTCATTATCCTTGATAGCCTTGTCGCGATCGTCCGCCACGGGATACAGGGCGGAAAAGCCCGATTCAATCACGGTCACCTTCACAGCCTCTCCGTCCTCCTCAAGCACGAACCGGACGTTTGTGCCATCCGAGTCAGCCCCGTCATTGTCACCGCTCACAGGCACCCATTGAAATGTGATTTCCCGCCCGGGAACCACATTTAATGTCCTGAACGAAAAGGTGCCATATTGCGGGTCGATCACCGTATCGAGATCTCCCCGGCGCTCCCGGATCTGATCGTCCTGCCCGTTGTAGAAATTGGCAATCCACCATCCGGGAACAGAAACAAGTTCCCATACCCGGGCAGCGGATGCATGGATCATGATCTGCTTCTGGATGCTGTCACGCTCACTCATGAGATTTCTCCTTTGACAAAGCCGAGAATACTGCAACCAAATAGTAGCAATATTCTCGTCATCATGCAACAGTATAGTTGCATGATGAATGTTTGAAGAACAACCAACCAGCCATCCGGCATGGGATGGCGCGTACAGTCCAGATCGAGAAATTCAGGATTTCCGGGAGTCAGGATTCTGAGGGAACAATCGTCGCGCTCGCCAGGACCGCGATCCCCTCTTCCCGCCCAACGAAGCCCATGCGCTCGTTGGTCGTGGCCTTGATGCTGATCGCATCCTCGCTAAGGCCAGTCACCCGCGCGATCTCCGCGCGCATCATCGGCACATGCGGGTTGATCTTTGGCGCTTCGGCGATGATCGTCGCGTCCAGGTTCCCGGGAATCCAGCCCTGGTCCTTCAGCAACTCCACGGCATGCCGCAGGATGTCCCGACTGTCCAGATCCTTCCAGCGCATATCGGTCGGAGGGAAATGCACCCCAATGTCGCCAAGGGCGGCGGCACCAAGCAACGCATCGGCAATCGCATGCAAGAGCACATCCGCATCGGAGTGACCATCAAGACCGCGCTCGTACGGGATCTCAATACCACCCAGAATCAACTTCCGGCCTGCTGCAAATCGATGCACATCATACCCAATACCGGTGCGTGGATATCGCACGATCGTTGCTCCCTGCCGCTGCCGGAACAGCGCATCTGCCAGTTCCACGTCTTCCCGATGCGTGAGCTTGATATTCAGGCGATCGCCGGGAACAATCCCGATATCCCGTCCCAACGCTTCGCCAAGCGAGGCTTCATCCGTGAATTCGATCCCATGCGACAATGCGGAGTCGCAGAGTTCCAGCAAGATTTCGCGCCGAAACCCCTGCGGCGTTTGCGCCGCCCAGAGGCCGGACCGATCGATGGTCTTCAGAATCACGCCACGTTCAACACGCTTGACCGTGTCAGAAACGGGAGTCGCCAGGATCGCCGCGCCCGTCTCCCGCGCCTGCTCGGCGCACTGGTCGACTAGTTCAGGACGAATCAAGGGACGCGCGGCGTCGTGCACCAGCACGACATCGAGATCGTCTGCAACCGCGCGAACACCATTCGCCATCGAATGCTGCCGTTGCTCGCCACCCGCAACCAGTGACACCACCTTGGGCCAGTCTCCCGCTGTCAGCAATGCCCGGATCGGCGCTTCAGAATGCTGGCCATACACGATCACGACATCGCGAACCGTCTCCGCCGCCTGCATGGCATCTAGCACCCACGCCAGGCAGGGACGACCGCCAACGGGTGTCAACACCTTGATGGCATCGCCAAACCGCTCACCCTTGCCCGCCGCCACAATCACGCAGCCAGCAAATCTGGTCATCCAGCATCATCCATACTGCGGTGAAGCCTGGAAAGTCGCTCCCATACCTCAGTCGGCACCGGCGCCGATCCCAGTTCACGACCCTCCCGCACCCCGGCACCATGGAAATCACTACCGCCGGTCGGTATCAGCTCCCAGGCATCAGCGATAGCCCGGAGTTCCGCATGCTGCTCCGGCGAATATTCGGCGTAATACGTTTCGAACCCCTTGAGTCCAACGGGCACCACGCGTTTTAGGATGCCTTCGATATCCCTGGTCGAGAAAGGGTGGGCCAGAACGGGAATCGCCTGATGCTCCACCAGCAACCGCACCGCGTCTTCCGGCGAAAACGGCTCGCGCGGAACGTATCCTGGCCGACCGGCCTTGAGAAACCGATCGAACGCCTCGTTCACCGATTCCACCGCCCCGATCTCCATCAGGCCACGGGCGACATGCGGACGCCCAATGCTCCCAACTTCGGACTCCGCCAGAATGGCGTCGCCATCAATGGGATAGCCGAGCCCCTGCAAACGCTCGATCATCTGCGTCACCCGCCGAATCCTCGACTGCGCCAGATCGTCCAGCCTGGCAAGCAAGCCATCATCCCGATTATCCACGAAATACCCGAGGATGTGGACTTCCGCCCGATCGACCGTGGTCGAAAGCTCGACACCCGGCACAAGCGTCACCCCCAGGCCCGATGCTGCCTCGGCGGCGGCATCCAACCCGGCCATGGTGTCATGATCGGTCAGGCCAAGCACGGAAATCCCCTGCCGGGCGGCGGCGTGCACCAGCCCGGCAGGGGTGTCCTGCCCGTCCGAAACATTGGTATGCGTATGCAGATCAATTCTGGATTCGGTGGTCATACTGCCAGGTACCGTTATCTCGCCTCAACGACCAACCGGATCGCGGTGCGATCCTCATTGTCGATAGTGACATCAATGAACGCAGGCACGCAGATGGCGTCGATCCCGGTTTCACTCAGGTAATCCCGGGCGATAGCCACAGCCTTCACTGCCTGGTTAGTCGCACCGGCACCAATCGCCTGGACTTCGGCCCGGCCCGCCTCACGCACGACACCGGCAATCGCCCCGGCAACCGCGCTGGGGCGGGAACGCGCCGAGACCTTCAGCACCTCGCCCGCGACCTCAACGGCGCCGTTGGCCACGGCATATTCTACCGTCGCCAGCGGTTCCTCAATTGCATGCCCGTTCGCGTATGGCGTACGAACCGGGGCAGGATCAGCTTCCGGCACGGAATCAACCGGCGCTGTGGATATCTCCATCTCCGTGCGAATTTCAGGGGACGTTGGCGGATTCACCGGAGCCGCCGGGATATCACGCACCGGCGCGTACTGGTTCAACGACGGGACTTCCGGGGCCTCTGCACTCACCTGGGAGTCTTCCTCCGCCGGTGTCTCGTCCTCATCCGGCGGGAAATGATGTCCCTCCGGATTGATCTTGATATCCTGAAGATTCAGTTTGCTGAAGAACCGGTTCATACGCGAGGTTCTCTCTTTCATTCCCCGATAACCCGAATTCCGGGTGCAGCGATGGCTTGAGGCAAAACCGTACCGACCGAGTGCCAAAACAGCGCCCATGTCCCTGCTGGTTCTATTGCCCTGCGAATGTGTACTCCCCCCGTTGCCGCCCTGGAGGCGCACAACGTGCTCCCGCGATAGCGCGGTCACATTCCCTAGTCTACGCTGAGGCGACAGGTTTGCGCACGAATTCGCCGGATGAGATGAAAATACCCGTGAAACCATCGCAAAATCCGTTGGCAAACGAAGTCCCCGACGCCAGGCATAAGCGCCGCCGTTGGCTCACTTGCACCATCCATCCATAACCCACCTGCGTGGCATCCTGGTGTCGGCCCGGTCGAGAGGAGCGCTAACCCGTACGGGCGATGCCCGCAGCTCATTCGTTTCGCCTAATTCAAAGTAAGCTCGTCCGGAACACGTTTTCTTCCATGAAAGGCACCGTGTTGCATGGCTGTCGGAACGTTTTGGCGGCGTTTTCTCATCCCGCGCACCCGTTTGAAGGCGCCTGTGCCTGATCCGCCTGACTCGGGAGCGGCAGAGGCGCCGTGGAATGCCGGAAAAAGGCGAAGGAATCCGACGTCGCCGCGCATCCAGTCGCCCCTGATCGCTCATGGACCACCCTGCTTGTCACTTACTTTGAATTAGGCGAAACAGATGTGCCCGCAGCTGCGGCCGGTCATCGCCCTTGGATCCGCCCCCGTCATCCCGAGCCGGGGCGACGAGCGGAGCGAGACGCATCCGTGTCGAGGGATCCTTGCGTCTCCCCATCGCCGAGCCTCGATTATTCACGAAGCCTCTTGTCGCGAACCCGGATGGACACCTCGAGATACGTCGGAGTCGTTCCTCCGTAGTCTCGGCGCCCTGTGCCCGAGATATCGACCGGAGGTCGATCCCGGGTTACCACAGGAAATCATCCGGATTTCGTATAATCCGGAGCGATCCGGCTATCCTTCCAAATCCAGAGAAGCCAGAAAGAAATGCGGTAAACACAAAAACGCGGGTAACCGGGCCATTCCTGGCCACGATTACCCGCGTGTCTCATGTTCTTGCCTGGGGTCAGGACAACCGGTAAACCGGTCGCCCCTCGGAGCATGCGATGGGCATGCCTACCGCGCGTATTCAACCGCACGGGTTTCCCGGATCACCGTTACCTTGATCTGACCCGGATATTCCAACGTCTCCTCGATTTTCCGCACCACATCCTGTGCCAGACGTGTCGCACCGGAGTCATCGACCGAATTCGGTCTCACCATGATCCGGACCTCGCGACCAGCCTGGATCGCAAAGGATTTCTCAACGCCCTCAAACGAATTCGCCACGCCCTCAAGCGCTTCCAGTCGTTTGATGTACGTCTCGATCATTTCCCGTCGAGCACCTGGCCGGGCACCTGAAATGGCGTCCGCGGTTTGCACGATGAATGCTTCAATGGTTTGTGGCTCCACCTCATTGTGGTGCGCCGCAATGGCGTGAACAATCCGGGAAGATCGTCCGAGCCGCTTCGCAATGTCCGCACCAATGAGTGCGTGCGGACCTTCCACTTCATGATCGACGGCCTTACCGATATCGTGGAGCAGACCAGCAGTCTTCGCCACATTCACATCGGCACCGAGTTCCGCCGCCAGCGTCGCACAGAGCAGTGAGACCTCAAGGGAGTGTCCCAACACGTTCTGGCCATAACTCGTACGGAATTTCAGCCGCCCAAGAAGCTTGATCAGGTCGGGATGCAGACCGGGCACGTTCGCCTCGTAAGCGACCGACTCGCCCTCCTCCCGCATGATTTCTTCAAGCTCCAGCTGGGTCTTCTGGACCACTTCCTCGATCCGCGCCGGATGGATTCTCCCATCCTGCAGCAGCTTCGCCAGCGCTCGGCGGGCCACTTCACGCCGCACTGGATCGAATCCGGAAACGGTTACCGCTTCCGGCGTATCGTCCACAATCAGGTCCACCCCTGTGGCCTGTTCCAGTGCCCTGATGTTCCGACCTTCCCGGCCGATGATACGGCCCTTCATGTCGTCACTAGGCAGCGGAACCACACTGATCGTCGATTCCGAAACATAATCGGAAGCGATTCGCTGGACGGTCGTCGCCAGGATCTTGCGGGCCCGTTTGTCGCCCTCTTCCTTGGCATCCCGTTCGATCTCGTGAACCCGGCGTGCGGCCATATGACGTGCCTCGTCCTCGACTTCCGCAACCAGTTGGTCGCGGGCCTCGTCGGCGGTCAGGCCTGCCACGCGTTCAAGCTCATCATGATAGCGAACGCGCGTTTCTTCGATTTCCTGCGCCTGCTGCACGCGCAACGTCTCGAGGTCCTGCATCACACTCGCGCGATGCTGTTCGAGTTCCTGTTGCGCCCTGGTGCGCTCCCGTTCCCAATTCTCTCGATGCTGCTGAATTTCCTGCTCCTGCTTGCGCAGTTTGGATTCCTGCTGATCGAGCCCCTGGGACCGCTTTCCTATCGTGTCTTCTTTTTGTTCGATCCGCCGTTCAACCCGCTCGATTTCCTTTCGGCGCTGCGTCAGCTCCCGATCGAGTTCTCCCCTGAGGCGAATGGCTTCATCTTTTGCTGCCAGGGCGTTATCTCGCCGCGTGGTCTCCGCCTCTTCCAGTATGCGATCTGCTTCACTCTGGGCCCTCGTGACGCGCGATTGCGCTCGTTGATCCAGCCAGAAATATGTCGCGAAAAAGGTGATTCCAGCAACGAGCAAAGCCCCGATGATTGCAACCAACAGGTCACTCATCGCTATAGCTCCTAGCTCGTATCCCCAACGTGATATGGGGTCTGAATTGTTAAGGTGTGTCAGGGCCGGGGTTTCGGCAAATTCGTCGGCGGCTTCGTCGCCACGAACGCATCGTTCGTCACTGCCCGCGTATGCGCCCTTACATCTTGGATGATACGGTTAGTTGAGAAGAACCGTCAAGCTACGATGAATGTATGTAATGCAACAAAACTGCGTACGTACGCAGTTTTACTCCACAAGTCACCGTCAATTGTTCGGTAACCCATCCATCAGCCACCCTCCACGGATTCACCTTCCGCTCCCCGCTCCAACGGCCCCCGGTAATGCCCGGTACAATACTCCCAGCAACAGGATTGTTGAGGAACCCATTCCGCAATCGACGGCCTCGTCGTCTCCCGGCAATTGGGATAACCGGCCGTTCGGTAATACAGTCAATCAGCACACGCAAGACAGTGATGGAGTAACAGCGTGCCCATGATCAACCTAAAATCACGCGATGATGACCAGGATCAAGCCATGGATGTCGCGCTGCTCATCGACTACGAGAATCTGCAAGTCAGCCTCAAGCGACATTTCAATCTGACAACCCCCAAAATGAGCCTGATCATCCAGGAAGCCCAGGAGCTTGGACGCCTCGTCCTTGCCCGCGCCTATGCTCCCTGGACATCGCCGGATCTGAGCATTGACGCCGAGAATCTCTATCGGCAGGGCATCGACCTGATCTACACGCCTGCGGGCAAGAACAGCGCGGATGTCCGGATGGCGGTGGATGCCGTCGATCTCACCAGCCGCGTCGAGAATATCCGCACCATTATCTTTGTCACCGGTGATGGCGATCTCATCCATCCGCTCAATTATCTGCGCCAGCAAGGTCACCGCGTCGTCGTCATCGGTGTCGACGCCGCGATGAGTCGCATGCTCTCCTCAGCCGCGGACGCGGTATTGATCTACGAGCGGGATCTCGACCCATCCGTTCATCGCCGCGCCCGCGTCAACCAGCGCCCGTCACGGAATCAGTCCGCCAACCAGCCCCCCGTCCAGGAGCCCGAATCCAAAGCGGATGCCGATACGGATTCAGAGACGAACCTGACTCCGATCAATAACGCCCCCCAACCGGAGGAAGCCTTCCGTATGCTGCGGGATGTCCTGCAGCGGCATGGCGATGAACCACTTCTCTATCAGGAAATCGGTCACTGGCTGGGCCGTGATCACAACATGAAGTCACGCGCCTGGTATGGCGTACCCTTCAGTGTCTTTATGGATGCCGCGCAGGATGCCGGCTATGTCACCCTTACAACATCAGGCGGCAACAGTTATGCCTCCCTCCCCGGCACCGAATCCGACGATCAAATTGACGACGACGGCGAGGACGAGGAAGACAACAACGGGATCGATACCGGATCCGCTGTCCGCCTCGAATCCCTTCAGCCCGAAGAGCGAGAGGCGCTGTTCGAAACGCTGGAAGACCTTGAGGACGATCCCAAGCTCAAATACTTCACCTTCCGCACCATCCTCGGCCGGCTCCTCTCCACCAGCGCGCTGCCACGCCTGAACGAGACGCAAATCCGCAGTCTGCTCAACGATCTCGCCAATCGGGAACCGCCGATCCTGATCCGCTCCACCAAACGGGGCCGCAATCCATCTGGCGGCAGCTACACCTTCAGCAGCTTTGCCCTGACAAAGGATCGCGACCTGCTCCAGGTCTCCGCGCCGGAATACGACGCCGAATAATATCGAATCCGGCTGGTCGCCAGGAGAAACGCTGACACGTACGGGCGATGCCCGTCATCGCCTCTGTATGACAGGTACGGGCGATGCCCGCAGCTCATCTGTTTCGCCTCATTGATCGTGAGTGATTCCGGGACAAGCGCCTGCCTCCTGCGCTACGCTGGGGACCCGTGATCCCGCATTCTCCTGGAGGTTCCCGCATGCCTGCTCATTCTGCCCACGAGGACACCCTGACCACACCCGCTGCCGATGTTGCCGCTCACCGGTCCGCCGTCGAATCCCTGCTCCAGTCCCTGCTGCCGGTGATGCGGGACCGGACCGGTCGGGGACGGCCCCCCGTGATTCCCGCCGCCATGCTCTGGTCGGCCATGTTAGTGTGCATCCTGCGTCAGGATGGCTCGATCCGGGGCATCTGGCGTCTGATCAGTGCCACCGGCTTCTGGCAGTGGTCACGACGTAGCATCAGTGATGATGCCGTCTATCACCGGCTCGAACGCCAGGGGCCGACGACCATGTAACAGCTCTTCGAGACGGTCACCGCCCGCTTGTGGGAGACGGGACCGCAGGAATCCGGCCTCGCCCCCTTTGCCCGCGCCGTGGTGGCCCTCGACGCATCCACCCTGGACCAGCTGGTGAGGAAGGGTCCGCATCGCCGCACCCCCACCGGACATCCCTCCTTGTTGCCGGGCAAGCTCGCGGCCGTGTTCGATCTGCGCCGCCAACAATGCTGGAAAGTTCGCCTGCATGACGATGTGGCGGAAAACGAGAAGATCGCCGCTCGCCAGCTGGTGGACGGGTTGCCACCCGGGTCCCTGATCCTGGCTGATCTGGGCTATTTCGGCTTCCCCTGGTTCGATGACCTGACCACCCAGGGGCACTTCTGGGTAACACGCTGGCGGGACCCGACCAGTACCGTCGAACTCCACCGCTTTTGGGGAGACGACCAGACGGGGGAGTCGCTGGTGTGGCTTGGCGCCTACCGGGCGAACAAGGCGCGCTATGCGGTGCGATTGATCTGCGTCCAGCGGGGGGCGACGGTGCACCGGTACCTGACCAATGTGCTCGATGCCCACCGCCTGTCGATGGCGGACGTGGTCGAGGTGTATGCCCGGCGCTGGGATATCGAGCTGGCCTTCAAGGTGCTGAAGACCGACCTGGGCTTGGCGACGATCTGGTCGACGAAGTGGCCCGTGATTCAGGCCCAGGTTTGGGCGATGCTGACCATTTCCCAGGTGGCCACCCACCTGCGCTGGCAGCTGGCGGCGGCGGCACGGGTGGACGTGTTTGATGTGTCCTTGCCGTTGCTGTTGCAGGTGACGCCGGAACTGGTGGCCCAGGGCGAAGACCCGGTCGCGGTGGTGTCCCAGGCAAAGTACACCGGTGGCGTGATCCGGCCCTCGCGGCGCAAACGCATGGTCTGCCCGATACCCACGGGGTGGGCGCCGATCCCGGAGGATCTGGTGCGGGAGCGGGAACCGCGGTATGACAGGAAAAACCATCAACGGACGACGCCACCAAGTCCAACTCCGCCCATTCTCTCCCTGGCACCACCCTATCCCGTACTTACCATGAATTAGGCGAAACAGATGTGCCCGCAGCTGCGGCCGGTCATCGCCTCTGCCGCGAAGCGGCATCATTGCACACCGACGCATAACCCGAATAACGAATAATGACGACCACACGCGGGAGTCATCTGGCTATCCCGCGTGTGACCGCAACGCATCAACCAGCATCGACGACTGCGTGCTGGCGATCTCCCAGGCACCCCGCTGACCACCAAGGAACACCAGCAAGTCTTCGATCGCGCCGGCAATCGCCCGCACCAGAGCCTCTCCCGGACGCACCCACGGCTCCAGATGCAACGCCTTGATCGTCAGCACGCCGGTCTTCCGGTTGAACGACGGATCGAGCCGCCCCACCACGCGCCCACGATGCAAAATCGGCAGCGAATAATAGCCGAACTGACGCTTGGGCGCTGGCACGTAACATTCCAGCCGGTAATGGAAATCCCATAGCTGTTCGCCCCGATCCCGATTCCAGATCAGGTTGTCGAATGGGGACAGCAATGTGGTTAACGTCGGCCGTCCCTTGCGTTCCCGTAGCAGTTCCAGTCGTTCGCGCAATGTGGGATCCATCCACATCGGCTCGTCGATACCCGCCACGCGGACCGGCAGAATCTCCCCCTCTTCAGCCAACGTTTGCAGGACTTCCCGGGTCGCCGCAACCGGGACATGCGACGGGCCGCCAGTCCGGAAATAATCCGATGCCCACCCCACGGTGGTCACCCCCAGCGCCCGTATCGCATGCAGGAGCAACGCCCGCTGTTGTAACGTGACATTGAGCGCCTCTCCTTCCCAGAAGCCGGGAACGACGCGATCCGGGAGATCGAAATACCGGGCAAACCCGCGATCCCGCTGGTGTATCATCAGGTCTCCCCGTATCCAAAGGGCATTGAGCGCCCGGCGCTCCGGTTTGTTCCCCCACCATTCCCACGCTGCAGCCCGGGCCGCATCCGGCGGCGACTCGAAATCGCGGGACGTCATCGGCCCCTCGGCCCGGATCCGATCGATCACCGCGCGAATGATCGGTTCATTCGCGGAATCGTTGGCCCAGCCATCCGAATGCTCTCTCGCTCGCTGCATGTACGGCCGAAACAGGGGCAGGAACTCCGTCGGCAGGATGGAAGCGGCATGCCCCAAGTATTCGGTGAGCGCATTCCCGGGTGAGTAAAGCCCCGTCACGAGATCCTGATCGTAGGGTCCCAGGCGGCTCCAGAGCACCGTGAGATGGGATCGTGAAATCACCGAAATCGTGTCCAGTTGGATCGTTCCCAAATGCCGGAAAACATCAAGGATATCGTCCTCCCGGATCCGTCTCCGGAA
>Ga0182747_1001289_pt1 | contig 19647 bp, 19 predicted proteins | sample eDN3rd30CBELigBY_FD_128526 | JGI IMG/M metagenome (GOLD analysis project Ga0182747, IMG submission 128526) | Enriched backyard soil microbial communities from Emeryville, California, USA - eDNA 3rd pass 30_C BE-Lig BY (version 2) (version 2) | ecosystem: Environmental > Terrestrial > Soil >...
TAGACTGAAAATCAATAACCCTAAAAGAATCATTGGTTTTCGGCCAATTCGGTCTGTCCACTTGCCAGTAAATGGAGAAGCGATTAGCTGAGCTATAGCAAAGGCAGCTACCATATTTCCAACTACAGCACCATTAATATTCATCTCATTCATAATAGTAGGTAGTACAGGAATTACTAACCCAATACCAACAAAAGCAACAAATACATTAGAAAGTAAAAGAACTATGGTTACTTTTGAGTTTCGCGATTGCATGGTTCTTCTCCTTAAACTCAGTTTATGTATTTTTAAATTAACCGTAATTCTTATTATCATTCAAGGCACTAATCCACTAATGAAACAGGTAAAAGGATACCTATTAGCGGAGGTGGTCTAATAAGTATCCCGATAGAGGGGGAATTTTATATGGTTTATGTGGTAATAAACAATTTAAGCCTAATGGAAATACATATCTTATTTAAACGGATGTTTTCTTTTAATTTTCTTTAAAGGCATCCCATTAAAGTAATATTCCTTTGAATATTCGTGTTTTTCGTCATGTTTCTCATGACAGCATTTGCAACAAGGTTTGTTATGCTGTTCCTTTTTGTTGTGTACTTTATCGAATAGTGGCTCTAGATTTAAAAGATTGTGTTTGTAAAGTACGGACATTAATTCTCCTAACCAGATGTTGTCTGGCATTTCATAGCTATTTTTATGCATTTCCTCTGAAGAGGATTCTAATTCTATATGGTGTTTTTTACCTTCGTGGCATTTGCATGGTTTGTAATGCTTCTCTTCTTTATGGTGTTGAAACTGGAAGCTAGAAGAATAATCTTCATGATGTTTTGATGTTAAAGGATAATTTGGTTTAAATTTAATAAGGTGATCCATTTCCTCGTATTCATCATGTTTTTTCATACATTTACACTCAGGTTTGTCATGTTTTTTATTATGTTCTTTCCAGTCATGATGTTCTTTATCGTGATGTTTATTACATTTGCACTCAGGTTTTTCGTGCTTTTTATCATGTTCTTTCCAGTCATGATGTTTATTACATTTGCACTCACAACTACTAGAATCATCGTATTTATTGTCGTGCTTCCACCAGTCGTATTTATCTTTGTCATGCTTCTCTTTACATTTGCATTCATGATGAGGAGATTTTGGTTCTTTATCAAATTCAAATTTGCTTAATAATGCAATCAACAAATTTAATAACTGTTTAATAGAATGATGGTCATTCTTATAACTAGATGGTTCAAAATGTTGCTTTGTAAATTTTTCTTCTACGTTACTAGTGTAATCTGTTTTTCTCTTTCCGCACGAAGGACAGAATGTAGGTTCATGGTGATTTGGATAATTACTAGAACTCATTTCTTCACCTCCTTTTCGTAACATCATATTCGCATAATAGATTGATTGAATAGACGATTAGCCATTGTAATAAAAAATATGCTAATGTCTAACAGGCGTATATGAGGTATTTGTCTATTTTTAATTTAGTAAATTAGAAAAGTGGATAGAGGTTTGTATAGGTTAGTGTGAAAAGTAAAAAATGCAGTTGCTTAAAAAAAGCAACTGCATTTCATATTCTCTCATTTTGAAGTTCTGTGGTAATTGAGGAATTTTGCTGTCGATCACTAAAGAGCTTTCCAAACAGTAAGGTTGCAAGTGCAAAAATAACAATCAAGCCAGCAAACGTTAATGGTGCTTTAAAGCTATTAAACATTGATTCAAATCCACTTGCTAAAATTGGTCCAATAATTTGCCCAAATGCGTAGGCTGTAGTTAATACGGAAACGACTGCTCCACTTTGCTTTGGAAATAGTTCTCTTGCATAAGCTGTTGATAGTGATACAATTCCAACAAAAGTGAATCCAAAAAGTAATGCGGATAGCAATACACTCCAAGCAGTTTGTGAAAATACTGGCAGGAGAATTCCAATGATTTGAAGTATGTATGCAATTGTTAAAACTTTTACGGTAGACATTTTTGAAATCATTGCCATCCATATTGGTGCGGCTGGTGTTGCAGCAATTCCTGCAATGACCCAACTGAAACTTGCAAATGGTCTTAAACTTTCAATATTGTAAATAATATCGACTAAAAACGTTCCTGTAATAATGTAGCCTAACCCTTCAAGTCCATATGCAATCACTAACCATGGCATAAATCCTTTAAAGATCTTAGTTTCTCTAGTTTTCTCAACCTTTTCTCCATCACGAATAATTATTTTCTTCCAAAGAGTCATTGTTGTGAATAAGAACAATGATGATAATATTCCCAGACCAATCCATGTCCCCTCCCATGAAAATGAAGCTTCAATAAATGGAACAAGTAATCCCGAAATAGCAATTCCAAGGCCAATGCCTGAAAATACATAACCAGACCAACGACTCAATTGATGGGAAGCTAAATAGTCCATAATAATACTAGACGTTAAAACGAAAATAAAGCCGCCCGTAGCTCCTGCAATAAATCGTAATATAATCCAGATCACATAGGAATGAGTAATGCCCATGATTAGAATTGATAAGACATTAATTAGAACATTTAAAAGTAAAATATTTTTCTTATTTCGGTAAATGAATCCTGCACCAAGTGCTCCGACGAAGTATCCGATATAGTTACTAGAAGCTAAGTAACCGCCTAGTTCAAAAGATAACCCCTCATCAATTCGCATAAATGGCAGAATTGGTGTAAAAGCAAAGCGACTAATCCCCATAGCGACAACTAGAAACAAAATTCCACCTGTTAACACCCCAATGTGTTGCTTTGACATATAACAACTCCTTTATAGATAATATCCTATTTCTTCAATTTTTTAATTATTCTATTATTTTATCACTATATTAAGGGGTAGCAAGAATATCGGTTTGCAATTGTAACTAAATTTATTGCTTCTTGCAGTACAATGATAAAAAGACCAAAAAACATACATACTATGTATTTGTATAAAAAGAAAACATATCTATATTTAAAGGGGCAAATTTAATATGAAAGTGACCGATATTACAATACGACATTTAAAAATGCGCTTAAAACATCCTTTTACTACTAGTTTTGGGTCATTTGAAGATAAAGAGTTTTTATTACTTCAAGCAACAGATGAATCAGGAACAATTGGCTTTGGTGAATGTGTTGCGTTTGATACACCTTGGTATACAGAAGAAACTGTTACAACGTGCTGGCATATGTTAGAAGACTTTTTAATTCCACTTGTTTTACATAAACAAATTTCTCATCCAGATGAACTGAGTGAACTATTTAAGCCTATCCGCAAAAATAACATGGCAAAATCAACAATCGATGGTGCCCTCTGGGATATTTACGCACAACAAACAAATCAATCATTAGCACAGGCTCTTGGTGGAAATAAAGAAAAAATTGAAGTTGGAATAAGTATAGGAATTCAAGAGACAATGGAAAAACAAATCGCTGTGGTGGACCAAGCTATAAAAAATGGATATAAGCGAATCAAAGTGAAAATTAAGCCAGGCTGGGATGTAGACCTAATCCATAACTTAAAAAAACACTTTCCAAATGTGCCATTAATGGCAGATGCCAATTCAGCATATACATTGAAGGATATCGAGTTATTAAAAAAATTAGATGAATACAATTTAATGATGATTGAACAGCCATTAGCTACTGATGACATCATTGATCACGCAAAATTACAAAAGCAAATGAAAACACCACTATGCTTGGATGAGAGTATTACTTCAGTAGAAGATGCACGTAAAGCAATCGAACTTGGAAGTTGTGGTGTCATCAATTTGAAAATTGGACGAGTTGGTGGATTAACAGAGGCTAAAAAAATCCATGACCTTTGCGAAGAGAATGGCATACCTGTATGGTGTGGAGGAATGCTAGAGGCGGGAATTGGTAGAGCGCACAATATTGCCTTAACGTCGTTATCAAACTTTGTATTACCAGGTGATACTGCAGGTTCAAGTCATTATTGGGAGGAAGATATTATTTCACCAGAAGTAATCGTCCATGATGGTTACATAACTGTTCCAAGTGGCATTGGAATTGGCTTTACACCAAATGATAAGGCAATTAATAAATATACGTTGTCAACGAAACATTATCAATAATAAATCCCGTATCGTTTCACTTATTAAATAGCCTTTCAATTTTGAAATGAGGGAATTGATGAAAAACAGTTTGCGAATAGGACTAGCCTTTGTTGGATTAGTAGTAGGGGGTGGCTTCGCATCTGGTCAAGAAATGATGCAATTTTTTACGAGCTTTGGAATCTATAGTATATTTGGAACCATTTTAGCGACAATTGGATTTGCATTTTTAGGGATGAATATTGCTCAGATTGGCTATCGATTAAATACGTCCTCGCACAAGGAAGTTGTTTATTTTCTTTCTGGGCGTAAGATAGGGTCCATTTTGGATTTCTTTATAACTGTTTTTTTATTTTGTGTTACTGTTGCTATGTTTGCGGGTACTGCTTCTGCTTTTAGACAGATTTTCGGCTTTGATCCAGTTATCGGAAGTGCATTTATGGTGGTATTAACCGTATTTACATTAATGCTAAATATTAAAAGTATTATTAATGTCATAGCTTTGGCAATACCTTATTTGTTAGGACTTATGTTAATTATCTCAGTATTTTCAATACTTACGACAGATTTATCGTTAGCTGAACAAGCCGTTTTGGCTGATCAACAACGCTCTGCTGCTCCGAATTGGTTAACAGGCGCATTACTCTATGTATCTTATAATATCGCTTCAGGTGTGGCGATGATGACAGTTATTGGAAGTACGGCCCCGAGCAAAAGAGTTGCGGGTTGGGGAGGAATTTTTGGCGGTCTCTTTTTAGGAGTTCTAATACTATTAGTGAATATTGCTTTGTTTGCCAAAATCGATGTAATACAAGGAAAAGATATGCCAATTTTAGAGATTGCTTTTAATATTCACCCGATTATTGGAATACTAATGGCTATCGCTCTAATAGCTATGATTTATAGTACGGCTGTTGGTATGATGTATTCCTTTATTGTTCGATTCATCTCCCCAAAAGATAAAATATACCCACCAACCGTTGTGTTTTTTGGAATTCTTGGATTTCTTGCAAGCTTTGTTGGCTTTACAACTTTAGTTGGATCTGTTTATTCATTGATGGGCTATTTTGGCTTTGCAATTATAGCCGCCATTATTTTTACATGGGCAACAAAAAGAAACTAAACCCGTTAGCTAAACAGCTTTCGGGATTTTTTTAGTTTTTTGCACATTTTTTAGGGAGTAGTCATTAAATACAGAAGAAAATAAAATAGGGACATTTTCATTAAGTTGAAAGGGGAATAGTATGAACTTAAATTGGCAACCCAATGTAATGCCTTATATGAATTTGCAAATCCCACAAGGACAGACAATTGTATCTTATAAAATAGGGGACGTTACTGGTGATGGTTTCCCAGACCTAATATACATCACAGCAGAGAAGCAATCTGATTCGCCATTTTTAAAGAACATTACATTATTTGTGAAATACAGTAGAACAAATCAAGTTGATATGTTGCGTCTCCCTGAAAATGCGGGGTACAACCCAACAATTTGGTTAGGGGATGTAACTGGTGATGGCGTAAGTGATATTATGGTTACCATCGATTCGGGTGGCAGTGGAGCTATCATATATTCATACATTTATTCAATGCAGAATGGTAGATTAATTAATATTTTTGATTCGATTCGATTTAATGAACAACATTCATATATGGTTCAGTACGGTGATCAATATAAAGCTATCGTTACTAGTAGTGAGCCACCTAAAAAATATATACTTGACCTTCAATATAAAGGAAAAGAATATTTAAATGAAATTTATAATCCGAATGGTACTTTAAAACAACCGATTGAAGGATGGGTAGATCCACTTAGTGCATTATATCCAGTAGATTTAGCTCGAAATGGAAAATATGATTTACTTGGAATGCAGCTAATAGCTGGTAGATATCATGCAGATGGTCTAGGATATGTTGAAAATTTATTGAACTGGGATGGAAATAGGTTTGTGATTGTACGACAAACAGTTGCTATTTATGGTGAGGACATAAAATAAAAAATAAACTAAATTTATAAAACTGATTTCTACTAGAAATTGGTTTTATTTTTTTTCTATTAATCGTAAGATAGTATAAATCTATTTATAGAAAAGTGGGGGAGATTATATGACCATTATTTATCCAGTACTTTCTAGTCCAGCTACAATAGGTGTTACAGCCCCTTCATCAGGGTTATACAAAGAACAATATTCATTGCTTGAAAGAGCAATAGAAAAGATGGAGATTAAAGGATTTAAAGTCAAAGTAGGAGACACATGCTGGATGCAATATAAAGCAAAATCTGCTCCCGCTAAAACACGTGCATACGAATTAAATACGATGTTACAAGATGATTCAATCCATTTCATCTTTCCGCCATGGGGAGGAGAATTATTGATTGAATTATTAGAACATATAGAGTTTGAAAAAATTCAGCCTAAATGGATTTTAGGATATTCAGACACAAGTGTACTTTTATTAGCTACTACTCTTAAAACAGGAATCGCAACTGCCCATGGAACGAATATAATTGATTTGCGAGGGATTTCCACCGATCCGACAACAGCAATGTGGGAAAAGGTTTTATCAACTAAAAAAAATGAAGAGGTCATTCAATATTCATCTGAAAATTATCAGTTAGAATGGCGTCATGAAAGTGAAACTGAACATGTATTTCATTTAACTGAAAGAACAAGGTGGAAAACAGTTTCGAACAACCCAATGTATGTAAAAGGTAGATTGTTAGGTGGGTGTATTGATGTTATTAGGCATTTAATAGGCACTCCTTATGGTGATGTTCGTGAATTTCAAAGTCAGTATATAAACAATGAACCAATCATTTGGTATCTAGAAAATTGCGAGCTTAACACACCTGATCTAAGAAGATCCTTAGTACAAATGAAATTAGCTGGTTGGTTCGATCATTGTAGTGCCATATTATTTGGAAGAAGTCCGGCGAATGAACCAAAAGAGGATTACCATGTAGTCGATGTTTATATGGAATTAGCAGAAGAATTAGGTATTCCGATTGGCTACGATATTGATTGTGGTCACATGCCACCACAAATGACATTTGTGAATGGGGCATATGCAGAAGTTCGAATCTATAATCAAGCGGGAATGGTGACACAGAGGTTTATTGATTAATAGTTGAAATCACGCACGAAGAAAAGAGAGGCTTGTTTAGAAGCCTCTCTTTATTTAACAATTAATGCAGGGCAATTTACCCGTTTCATTACTTTATGGCTCACACTACCTAGCACCATTTCTTGTAATGCGTTTAGACCCCGACTACCGATTATGACTAAGTCAACTTGCTGTTCATTGGCATATTTCACAATTTCTTGCCCTGGTTTTCCACGAAGGATAGTTGTTTTATATTGTACGTTAGACTCATTAAGAAATTGGATGACTTTCGAATTCTTTTTACGGCGCTCAATGTCTAAGGCTTCAGAAGAATTTGAGTGTAAAACATCCGATACTGTTTTATCAAAATCCACTACATATACGACATCAATGATCGATTCAGGTGTACAAGAAGCAATTTTAACAGCTTCTTTTGCTGCACGAACTGCATTTTCAGAACCATCGGAAGCAAGTAAAATGTGTTGATACATAAGAACCCCCTTAATGAGTAGAAGACATTCCTTCTAATTTTTCGATTATTTTTTTACTCGGAAGATCAAGTTCGATAATCTCTACTTCAATACCTCTATCCTTAAGCAACTCTTCTACATTTACTAAAGCACCTACACCTGAATCATCCCAAATTCGACTATTCGAAAAGTCAATTTGAATACGATCCGATTGAATAACTGTGTTTTTAAAGTAATTGATAAATCCATCCGTCGAAGCAAAGAATAATTGCCCGTGGATCATAAATCGGTTATCTTGCTGTACAATTTTTATCGTTGAAATTTTTACCACAAAGAATATTGCACTTAGGATAATTCCCGCAATCACACCTTTAGATAAATCATGTGTCCATACGACAATGGCCACTGTAGTTAACATGACGATGACATCTGTTCGAGGTGCTTTAACTAAGTATTTGAATGAACTCCAATCAAAAGTACCGACACTAACCATGATCATAATTCCAACCAGAACGGGCATCGGAATTCGCACAACTAAATCCCCTAATACAAGGATTAAGAACATTAAAAATAAACCAGCGACTAATGTAGAAAGGCGACCTCGGCCACCAGATTTCACATTAATAACGGATTGGCCAATCATTGCACAGCCAGCCATCCCGCCAAAGAATCCATTTACGAAATTTGCGATTCCCTGACCTCTTGCTTCTTGGTTTTTATTGCTTTCTGTTCCAGTCATATCATCAACAATACGAGAAGTTAACAATGATTCTACAAGTCCCACAATGGCTAATGAGAGCGAGAATGGAAAAATGATTTGTAGAGTTTCAAAAGTAAATGGGACATCCGGAATCATAAAGGATGGTAAAGTATTCGTGATATTTCCTAAATCTCCGATCGTTCTTAATTCAATTCCACTGAAAAGAGCGATAGTTGTAAGAGTAATAATGGCAATTAACGGAGCAGGAATGACTTTTATAAATCGTGGTAAAGTGTATACAAGTACTAAAGTGATTGCCACAAATATATAAGTCATTGTAGATATGCCGATAAAATGAGGCACTTGTGCCATAAAGATTAATATAGCTAATGAATTAACGAATCCAATCATGACAGCATTAGGAATAAATTTCAGTAACTTTGCAATTTTTAATAAGCCGAAGATAATTTGAATAATTCCTGTAAGAATTGTAGCGGCAAATAAATATTCGATCCCATAATCTCGGACAAGAGGAACCATAACTAAGGCCATTGCACCAGTTGCAGCAGAGATCATGCCAGGCCTGCCACCGACGAATGCAATTAATACAGCTATCGTAAACGATGCATATAATCCGACCATTGGATCAACGCCAGCTATAATTGAAAAGGCAATAGCCTCTGGGATTAGTGCAAGTGCTACAACAATACCCGATAAAATATCACCACTTATGTTGCCAAACCACTGTTGTTTCAAACTTTGCATGGGGTACTCCTTTACGATATACACACTAATATATTTTTAGTTTATTGGGTTTAAAGATTGACAATTTAAACCTTTGTTAATCATACCATCTCATTTTCTTCAAATGTATCTTTTAATGTGAGTATTCCCATTATAAAAAGGAGCATAGTCATTAAGACTATGCTCCTTTTGTTAGAGTAGGAATGGATTGTAGTGCTTCTTCAACGCTAGAAAACGCTGGTCTAATAAGAAGTAAACGTTCAATAAAAGTTTCAATTTCAATCGGAAGTTGTAATTCCTCTTGCCAACTCTGTTCTTTTCGGTTAGTTGGCTCGTAACTCGAATAAAGTAAATATAATAGAAAATGCCCAATATAATATAAATCGCTACGGTGATCTTCTAGTATTTTAGGATTATCAATTTCTTCTTTTAAAACGTTATTCTTCATATAAGAAGATAAACCGAAATCTATAATATATATTGTATCGTTTTTTATTAAAATGTTTGGGATTCTTAAATCACGATGAACAATTTTATGATTGTGAAGTTGAATCACAACTTGAAATAACTTTTCTAAAATTGTAAAAGATTCTTCAATTGAATATGTCTTTCCCTCACCGAAAATCTCTTTTTCAAAAGTATGACCATCTATATAATCCATAATATAATAAGGGATGCCTTCAATTTCATTATCTAGGTATACCTTTGGAACATTCGAAATATCTAATTTTTTTAACATAGATATTTCCTGTTTGAATTTCTGGATTTGACGTTCGTCACTTCTATGTTTAGATCGCATCCTTTTTAATACATATCGAGTTCCTGTTTGACGATCGATTAGTAAATGGGCTACACCATAGGAACCTTTACCGATACATGCTTGTATTTGGAAAGGTGTTTTTCCTTCAATATAATGTTTTAGGATACGATTGATGTTGGCCTCACTGATAAACTGAAACATTTTTAGCTACTAAAGAAACTACCGCTTCTAGAACCGAAAAATCCTGAGCTAAAGCTTTTGCGTTTTCTTTTGTAATGTTTATGGCCATAATACTTATCTCTATGGGAATAACCTCTATGGCTTGAAGAATAAGAATAATGACGATGACTTTTACCAATAAGTGATTTCTTGAGTTTATCAAACATAAAAATGGTTTCCCTCCAAAAGAGTTTAATAAAAATTGTTATACTATTTATACGATAATTAACCTAAGATGTTTCGTTATCTAATAATAATATAATTAATTTTTTTCCGGATGTACATAAGTTTCTGAAAATTTAGACATGTATAATAATGATGTAATTTTTCTTGTTTCAACACTATTATTTAGTGGATTTTCCAATGAAAAACCAGTTTCCACTTTAGAGGGGAAACTGGTTCAATTTTTTCTATTCAGTCATGTGAACTTCGCCGTCTTTATATGTCATTTGTTCTGGATAGCGTAGATTTGTTACATAATCTTGAATTTCTTGTGAAGGTGGTTTTGTGGATAGAGATACTATAATATTTGCCGCAAAGGCAGCTATAGCACCGAACACCCCAGCACCTGTATCAATAATTCCTAATATTGTAAAGCCACCGTATTTAGCAGCGAAGATATAGGCTAAAGTAACTGCCAGACCAATAACCATACCGGCAATCGTTCCTTTAGAGTTACCGCGTCTCCACCATACACCTAGAACTAAGGCAGGGAAGAATGTACCCGTAGCAAGTGCAAATGCCCAAGCAACAATTTGTGTAATCGCACCAGGTGGGTTAAGTGCAACAATCCCTGCAAGAAGTGTTGCAATAATAATTGTAATACGACCAACATTCAAACGTTGCTTATCTGTAGCAGTTGGTTTAAGAATACGATAGTAAATATCATGAGCAAATGCCGACGAAATAGCAATCAGTAAACCACCAGCTGTTGATAATGCGGCAGCCATTGCTCCAGCTGCAACTAAACCAATTACAAATGCACCAAGGTTAGCAATTTCAGGTGTAGCCATTACGACGATATCATTTTTGATCACTAATTCTGCCCATTGAAGGATTCCATCGCCATTTTGATCAGCAACACTTAATAACCCTGTATCTACCCAAGTTTTTGTCCAAGCTGGTAATTCTGCAATTTTGCTTCCAGCTACTTGTGTCATTAAGATAAAACGAGAGAATGCAGCATAAGCAGGTGCAGAGAAGTATAATAAAGCGATGAATAATAATGCCCAAGCCCCTGACCAACGAGCAGCTTTCATCGTTTTAACAGTGTAGAACCTTGTAATTACGTGAGGAAGTCCTGCAGTACCACACATTAATGTAAACATAAGTGCAAGGAATTGCCATTTGGTTCCGTTCTCAAATGGGGCAAAGTATTCAGAAAGTCCAAGTGCTCTATCAAGTTCCCCAAGCTCACTTACGATATGACCGTAAGATAACCAAGGAAGTGGATTACCTGTAATTTGTAACGACATGAAAATAACTGGAACTAAATAAGCCACAATTAATACGATGTATTGAGCTACTTGAGTCCATGTAATCCCTTTCATACCACCAAATGCAGCATAGATTGCAATTAACACTACCCCGATCATCGTGCCAAGGCCAGCATCAATTTTAAATAAACGACCAATTACTACTCCAGACCCAGATAGTTGCCCGATAGAATAAGTGAAACTGATAATCATTGTACAAATCGCCGCAATAATAAGTGCAGTCTTACTTCCAAAGCGGTCTCCAATAAATTCAGGAACAGTATAACTTCCAGACTTCCTTAGTTGAGGTGCAAGTAAGAAAGTTAATAATAAATAACCACCAGTCCAACCCATAATATAAGCTAATCCATCGTAACCAAGTACCATGATTGTACCAGCCATACCGATGAAAGACGCAGCACTCATCCAGTCTGCACCAATCGCCATACCGTTATATACTGATGGTACTCCACGTCCCGCAACATAAAAATCAGATGTTCCTTTTGCATTATTAATAACGGCAATCCAAATATACAATGCAAATGTTGCCAAAATAATAATTAGCGACACTATAAATTGTGAATCCAATAGCAATCCCCCTTTTTTAAAGAAATTTCACCTTAGTGATTTTGAGTTGTTTTACTTCCAATCTCTTCATTTTTCTTTTCATCAATGCCGTATTTTTTATCAATTTTATCCCCTACAATGGCATTGACAAAAAGTAAGATAATGAATACCGCTAATGCCCCTTGAGCTCCCATGAAGTAGTGGAATGGGAAGCCATTAAATGTGAACGTACTAAGCGGTTCTGCAATTGCTACAACACCATATGAAACAATAGCCCAAATGACGAAATAGATAATCATATAAGTGTTTTTCTCACGGAAGTAAGCATCAGCAACACTTTTATCGATTTTCTTCACATTTTCACCCCTATTTTTAAAATTTCCCCATTATCCTGACCAGTTACAAAAAGTGATTAATATGCCAAAAATCTCTCCTTTCCTCTATTAATCTAAGGTTAATTCCAACAGATCAATAGGTAATTTTATCTTCACTTTGTCTTTGGATTAGACAAAGGAACGAACAATTTAATAGAGAAAATAACAGCGAGTAATATAAATAGATGGTTTATTGTAAGCTAAAGATAAATTTAACTGTGTCAATAAATGGTAGAGGTACTAAAGCGATTTGAACGATAAAGTAGACAATGAAGGCGATTACAGGAACAGTTAATAAGAGCATGCGTTTTGTTTTGAATGCAATAAATAAACAAAGACCTGCTAGAATAATAAATGCAAGAAACATTGGATCCCTCCTTTTTGATAGTTGCTTTGTGTAAATTGTTTTTTAAAACTCTATGATAAAAAGAGGGATATTATAATCAAAGGATAGAAAAAAATGTCATAATTTCATAATAAAAAGTGAGTAATTGTTAATTCTAATTCTTAAAAATCTAGGGCGTTAAGTTGACTTACAATAAAAATAGTAGAGATATAGTCCTAATCTCGGCAAGCTTATTTTTCATAAAAAAAGGGTCGTCTTAAAAGGTTTGAGACGACCCCATTGCGCCAAGTGAAGGTACATCTAGATGTGACCACCTCGGAAGCAGAATATTATAAAGGAAAATAACAATAACTAAGACAGTGTCCTCTTGAAGTATATATTTTTGATGACCTATCTTACCAAAAATATTATCTTCCCCTAATCAAGGAATTTAATAAAGTACTCAGCCATTTGTTCCTTAGAAAGTTTTAACTTTTTCATAATACCTGTGCAATTTGAAAGAATAATGTCTGACCCTTCAGATTGCACAAGTTGAACATGATAATTAGATTGCAGCATTTGCGCAAAATCCCACTTCTCCCTGGAAAAGGACTTATCTCCTCTGTGAAAACGACCCATCTCAATATATAAATCTTCAAAGAAGTGCTCAAATAGCTCGCTTTTATCAAGAAGACTTTGATAATTACTCGAACTAGTTGGCGCTTCTTTCGCATAGATATCCTTAAACACAATATGAATGATGTCCGCAGGATCGATCACTTCATAATCCGTTTCTTCAATTTCCCAAATTGGCGTGGTAAATAAGGAATGAGAATGTATTGTCTCTAGACTGGTTATTTTGTTACGATAAAACTTTTGCAAAATAATACCATCATCTGAAACATAGAGTATTTCATAATAGTAAGTAGTATCAATATCCCAATTATGGTTTTCCTCTAAAATGGCATAACTCTCACCATATAATTGATCTGTCATCATCACAACAGGTTCATAGTCTTTACTAACTGAATGTTCCTTCGAAACACTAAAGTAACGAATATAAAGATTAAAGATATCCTTCTTTTCTGGATTCACTAGACAGAGACTATAGTTATTTTTAGGAATAACAAATTGAAGTATCTTTATCACTCCTTTATGGTGGTTTTTAGAGAAACTATAAACATGGGAATGTTACCAATAAAAAGGTTAGTAAAAAATTACTAACTATAAAATACATATTCAAGTTTCATGACAATATTCATATTTATGTTAAATTTATGAAATTTATAAAGAGAATATCGTTATAAAGAAACAGCATAAGGGTCTTCGATAATGACATTTTACCGATGGAATAAAAAAATATAGTTGAAAATAGGCGTTTACAAGGGGGCATATAACCTTAATAGGCTCTTATGTTCTACATAAATTGTAAGTAGTTTATGTAGAAAGGGGGGTAAATGCGTTGTATCCTTTTGATTTCGATGATGACTATTTAGTTCAGTTTGACGATGATAACCGAGGAAGAGGTCGTGGAAGAGGGCGCGGCCAAGATGATAATCAACAACCATTCCGTGGAGGATTCCCTGGAAGTTTTCCAGGCGGATTCCCAGGAGGCACACCGGGAGGTTTTCCAGGCGGGTTCCCAGGCGGTGCACCAGGTGGATTCCCAGGAGGTGCTGGTCAATTAAGTCCGCCAACTGCTCCACCGCCAAGTTTTACGCCACAATCATTCTCAACAACACAACAACAAGACTTTTCTCGCAGAGGTGGAGTAGGCGGTATTAGACGATGCATGTTCCGAAACACATTCATTTGGATGAGAAATGGAACCAGCTTTTGGTTCTTCCCTATGTTAATAATGGGCAATTCAATTATTGGTTTCCGATGGAGAGGAACTAGAGGTTGGGTATTTGACTCATTGAATCGCAACAATATTGCATTCTTCCAATGCTATTAATTTACCGTATATAGTTCAAAAGCTGATTTTACTAGGGTGAGAGAACATCTCACTCTTTTTTTTATAGGAATATACTTCCGTTCTATTATTCTTCTATGTAGAATAAAAGGTTAATAGAGGGGGGATTGTATTTGGAAAACAACACAAAGGTAAGGGAAGAATTATGGAATGTAATTGAAGGAATTACTGATGAATATGCAAATAAAGTAGTAGAAGATGGTAGATGGACGATTGCACAGGTACTCGAACATCTTCATCTTACAGAGAAAAATACTGTACGTAGTTTTTCGGAGGCACAACCTATTACCGAAGAAAATCCTGTTAAGTTGAGAAAAGTACATTTGACAGTTGATCGATCTCAAAAGGTGAATGCTCCAAAGTTTCTAGTCCCATCTAGTGAACCGCAGTCCATTGAACAATTAAAAGAAAAATTAAAGGAATCAAGGCAATTACTAAATGCTTATTTAGAAAGTGTTAGTGAAAATGACTTGAAAGAGAAGTTTTTACCACATCCTTTCTTTGGAAACTTAACGGTATATCAGTGGATTGAATTTCTCGGTTACCATGAAAAAAGACATATTGCTCAAATCGAAGAGTTGAAAGAAGCATTATAAGTGTAAATAACCAAACAGAGATTCATTTTGTATCGCAAATTAAGAAGAATTTTTAGGAGTAAGATATAATAGTACCAGCATGTAATTCAAATAATGGAGGTAGGTACTATGTGTGGGCGATTTACACTTTTTGCTTCATTTGAAATAATTTTAGAAGAGTTTGATATACAACGATCTATAGAAGAAATATTTTACGAAGCAAGCTATAATATTGCTCCAACACAACTAGTACTCTCCATCATTAATGATGGTCAAATCAATCGGATGGGTTATTTAAAATGGGGGCTCATTCCTTCATGGGCAAAAGATGAGAAGGTAGCTTCTAAATTGATTAATGCGCGGTCTGAAACAGTTGATGAAAAACCTAGTTTCAAAAATTCATTTAATAAAAGACGTTGCATAATCCCAATGGATTCATTTTATGAGTGGAATCGAGAAGGAAAATCGAAAACCCCAATGCGAATTAAAATGAAAGACGATGCTTTATTTGGTGTAGCAGGTATTTGGGATTCATGGAAATCGTCTTCAGGGGAAGTAATTCATACATGTACAATATTAACGACAGAGCCAAATGAATTAATGAAGGATATTCATGATCGGATGCCAGTTATTATCCCTAAAGAGCAACAATCACTTTGGTTAAATCCTCACAATCATGACAAAGAACAATTGAAATCATTATTAATCCCATATGATTCTGAGAATATGATTGCTTATGAAGTGAGCAATCAGGTCAATTCTCCAACAAATAATTCTGAAGAGTTAATCCATCAAATCGGATAATGAAAAATAAAGAGAGCCAACTTGCGAAAGTCGGCTCCTTTTTAATTGTACATTAATTATTCAATTGTGTTATATTCGAAAATTTCTCGTTGTACACACTTACAAGTTGCTGTAAACGAATCGATTTATCAGGTCCATTTGGGCAAGGATGATAGTATTCATTGTCCTTTGATAAAACACCAAAATAAGGAACCTCAGAATCATGAATGACATCCATCCATTTTGACTTTTCTTGCTCAAAGTGAATCCAGCTTTTCTTCTTCTCTACACCCCAGCCAATCATAATCCAAGGGTGCTGTTGCATTTCATAAAGGTTAGGTGGAATTAATGTAGGGTATTTACCAGAGATTTTTAGATGCTCAAAAAGTTCAATGGCTTCACGACTATTTGTTTTTCTTACATAAAACAGGTTATATATGTGTAGTCTTCCGTCCAACTGAGCATGGGTTTTTTTCATAAATTGAATGAGCTGACGCATTGTTTCATCGATGGATGTTTCATCGGTATGTGAGCCATTCATAAAAAGTTTCTTTCTTGCCTCCCCCTGTAATTCAGAAGATCCAGGATTTAGCATGACAACTGCACCAAGGGACTTTCTAGCCGTTCCAAATTGAAGAAACGTGTTTGTTCGGTAAATCTCATCGCCGACTAATTGATAAGTTGCGATCGCTTTAACATTTCCCAACCAATTACCCCCAATTTATCTGTGTTGTCGTATATATGTATTCCATGAACATTAGGATTATTAATTAGTCAGGACGCTTTTTAATTTAAGAAAAATAAAATGGCGAGAAAGTAATAACTTTCTTCGTTTTGTGACAGGTCTATTATTTGGAATAGGACAGTCAATGTTCATCTCAATCATTGTCTGGGTTAGTGTTGAATATCTAAAAAAATAGTAGTAATTTTACGCTACTCTTTGCGAGTAGTTTTTTTATTTTTGTAAACAGGTTTCGTTAGTGTTTGACATTTAGCAAACATTTAATTATTATGTTTATGTATTTATAAACGTTATATGGATAAGTTTATAAAAGTGTTGTTAGATAGGGGGAGTGTAATATGAGCCAAACAGAAAAATTATGGGATGCATCATTAGATGAAATGAAACAAGGTTATATGGAAGAAAAGAATCAACTAGTTTGCTTATTATGTGGTGAGGTCGTTGAAAAGGGAATAATATATCCTGTTAACCAAGTTTTTTATGAAGCAGAACGATTTATTCGTTTTCATATTGAGAAAGAACATGGATCTGTATTTGATTATTTATTAAATCTGGATAAAAAATTTACAGGATTAACTGAGCATCAAACTTCGTTATTAAAACATTTTTATGCAGGTAAAACAGATAAAGAAATTCAAGAGGATTTGGGGATAGGAAGTAGTTCAACCATCCGACATCATCGTTTTGTTTTAAAAGAGAAAGAACGTCAAGCGAAAACAACTTTGGCTATTATGGAGCTTTTGAAAGAAAAAGATCAATATGCCCCTGCATTTATTGCACCACATAAGCATGCGACAATGATCGATGATCGTTATGCTATAACGGACGAAGAGCAAAAGAAGATTATTGAAAAGTTTATGCCTGAAGGGATTAAAGGACCTCTAATCAAATTCCCTCCAAAAGAAAAACAACGATTAATTGTATTAAGAGCAATCGCTGAACAATTGAACAAGGATACAATTTTTACAGAGAAAGAAATTAACATTTTTTTAAAAAATTTCTATGAAGATTATGTATTAATAAGAAGATATCTAGTATCATATGGATTTGTAGACAGAAAAAATGATGGTAGTGCATACTGGGTTAAAAAATGATCATAAGTAGGTGGGATTGTGTCTGATTACAAGACATCAAGAACAAAGTTTGCAATAAAAATTTTTACTTTCAAGAGTTTTTATATTAAGAAGATGGAGAACAGTGTAGATGCAAAATAATCAAATGTCATTAACTAAATCAATGATTTTCTTTTTAATTCCCGTTGCTTTTTCAAGTGTCATTCAATCATTAGGGCAAATTATTTCAACCATCATTGTTGGCCAAACTTTAGGTGAAGATTCATTAGCTGCCATTTCAGCATTCTTTCCTTTATTTTTCTTATTAATATCTTTTGCAATAGGGGTAGGTTCAGGAAGTTCCATCTTAATTGGGCAAACCTTTGGTGCAAGGAATATGGAGAAAATGAAAGAGGTTGTTGGAGTAACGATTGCCTTAACACTAGTAATCTCGGTTGTTGTAGCAATAGTTGGAGGCTTTTTCACAGAAGGTGTATTAAAAATGATGGGTACGCCTGATAATATTTTAGAAGAAAGTGCAAGTTACGCAAAAATCTTATTTTTAACATTACCAATTATGTTTTTATATATGTGTTATACAACGTTCATTCGTGGTACTGGAGATTCAAAAACACCGTTAGTCTTTCTAATTATTAGTATTGTTATTAATGTAGTGTTCCTACCAATTTTAATGTTTGGTTGGTTTGGGTTACCTGCGTTAGCACTAAACGGTGCAGCTTATGCTAACGTACTATCGAACCTAATTACATTCGCATTGTTACTTCTTTATTTGCATAAGAAAAATCACTTAATTAAGTTAGATAAAGAGACGATTAAAAACATACGTCTTAGAGGGGATATAGTAAAAAGCCTACTGAAGCTTGCGATTCCTTCAAGTATTAGTATGGTAGCTATTTCACTAGCAGGTATTGCCGTTATTTACTTCGTTAATAGTTATGGTTCTACTGCTACTGCTTCCTATGGGATTGTAAATCAGATTGCAAGTTATGTACAAATCCCTGGTATGTCAGTATCGATTGCTATATCAGTATTTGTAGCTCAAGCAATTGGCGCTGGCAAACAAGAAACTATTAAAGAAATTACAAAATTAGGATTGAAGTTAAGCTATCTTTTTGGTGGAAGTCTAGTCATAATTGTTTACTTATTTGCTGAACCGATTTTACGAGTGTTCTTAACAAATCCTGAAACGATTTCCATGGCAAAAGGACTAATGTTTATTTCCTTCTGGAGTTACTTACTATTAGCGCATGTGCAAGCAATCTCAGCTACAATGCGTGCAACCGGTACAGTGCTTTGGCCGACAGTCATTTTAATATCAACAATCTGGTTCATTGAGGTCCCAGCAGCTTATCTTCTATCAACCCACACACCACTTGGTATCAATGGAATATGGCTTGCTTATCCAATTTCATTTGGAATTAACTTAGGTCTTCAATATTGTTACTATCGATTTGTTTGGAAAAAGAAGACACTTACAACTTTAGTACCCGTAGAAAGCTAATAAAAGAAAAATATATATACAATTATAAAAAGGGATTGTCTAAAAAGTTTAACTTTCAAGACAATCCCTACTTTTATATACTAATCGAGGTAACCCCTTTTTTAAGGACTAATCACCATATCTGTCTAAACCTTCCGATAACATTTTGGGTCGAAATAACTGTCACAAAAGCATTGGCATCTACGTCCTTCACAA
>Ga0182747_1001304_pt1 | contig 19549 bp, 20 predicted proteins | sample eDN3rd30CBELigBY_FD_128526 | JGI IMG/M metagenome (GOLD analysis project Ga0182747, IMG submission 128526) | Enriched backyard soil microbial communities from Emeryville, California, USA - eDNA 3rd pass 30_C BE-Lig BY (version 2) (version 2) | ecosystem: Environmental > Terrestrial > Soil >...
CCCCATATTACACAGAACCCTCGGCAATTCCTACTGGGAAAGCCAAGGGCTGAAAAGTCTGCAAGTTCGTTACGAAACTTTGCGTTATTCATCTTAATTGAACCGCCGTATACGGAACCGTACTTACGGTGGTGTGAGAGGTCGGGAGTTAATCACTCCCACCTACTCGATTAAAATGCAATAAATTTTAAAAATTGCGTATTTTTATAGTGCAATTTTTTGTAAATTTAGTAAAATTATCATTAGCTAATAAATATTATTTATATTTGATGAAAAATAAATTAATGAATGGATAATTAATTTGTCAAAGTAAATGAATTTGTAAAACAATGTAATATTTGTGGTAAATATGAATTTTTTTAGATACAGCTGATGCGTAAGATAGCTCAAAAAAATATAATATTGTGCAAATTAATATTGCATTAGGGGAACTTGCTGTTTAAAAATGATTTTTTATGCCCATTTTATTACAAAAAAAAATATGAAATAATTTATTTTGAATATATATTTTGAATATTTAGTATAATTTAATTTACAAAGTCATAAATTTGTAAATTTATTAATAGAATAGATGTATAAGATTGCGTGGAAGAGAGTATTTTTCCAATAGGAAGGGATTGGTGAGAGAAAAATGGTGAAAACTGTTCGGCCTATTTTTAGGAAATTGTTTCAAGCCGTTAAAGATCCAGTACTAATATTAAATACTTCTTGTCAAATTGAGTCAATTAATGACTATGCAGCGCAAATGCTAAATATTTATGAATCAACAAGACAACAATTACAAATGGACGAGCCATCAAAGACAAGATGGAATATCTTTTTAACTAGTATTAAAAGTAATCTAGCAGGCTATTGCTTCTTAAATCTTAAAGTTGATGAAAATCAATATAAAGAGTTCCGCTTGATGGGTTACTACCATGAAAGTAAAGATCTTATTTTTGTTAGAATTTCGCCAAAATCTAAGTCTGGATCAATAAGTGATAGTAGCAATGTTGATATTTATTCGATGTTTAATGACATTTCACACGGTATCGTTTTAACTGATTTAAATGGTGAAATAATCGACGTAAACACATTGGCACTACATTATATTGAGTGCGAAAAAAGTCACATTATTAAGAAACAGCATGAAATTTTATTTGAATCTTTTTCTGATTATAAGTTTAATAAACTTCAATATTTCGCAGATTTAATGAATAGTGGACGAGCTTCAATTGAAGTATCCAATATCCGTGAAAATGGTCAGATTAATTATTATAAATTGGAAAGTAAATTCAATTATAATATGAAATTAATCGTCACAACAATTACTGATGAAACGGAGAAAATTTTATTAAAGAACCAAGTTGAACAGCAACAAACATTGAATTCAATTGGCCAAATGGCTGCAAGTATTGCACATGAAATTCGTAACCCGATGACGTCATTAAAGGGTTTTATTGAATTGCTAAGACTTAATTCCAACGATGATCACCAAAATTATCTTTCTGTAATGGATTCTGAGTTACAACGTATGGAATCATTTTTAACTGAGCTGCTATATTTATCAAAACCTAAAGAAAACTGCTATGAAAAGATATCTATTTCACGAGTTGTGAACGATGTGCTTGAGCTAATGATGCCACATGCGATGCAAAACAATATTATTTTGAAAGTTGAAGATTGCAATTTTTATCACTTTAATATTAGAGGCAACCATAATCGCTTAATGCAAATGCTTATCAATTTAGTGAAGAATGCAATCGAGGTAATGACGAATGGAGGAATTATTGTCATTAAACTTGAAAATGTTGATGGTGGTATCGAAGTATCTGTTATGGACGAAGGAAAAGGATTAACAGATGCTGAAATGAGTCAGTTATTTACTCCCTTTTTCACAACAAAATCTTCGGGAACAGGGTTAGGTCTACCATTAGTTAAAAAGGTAGTAGAAGAACATAATGGTTGCATCAATGTAGAAAGTGCCATTGGTTTAGGGACAACATTTAAAATCTTATTACCAATTAGCGAAACTCAGCAGATAAATGCTAATGATGAGAATGAGAGTTTAATAAAGATGTGGATGAAAGAGGAATCGTTAAATAGATTACCTGTAGTTTAAATAATTGATGAGGATTTTGACAAATGTTTCTTTTTATCGATATAATTCATTTATATAATGATAAAAAGGATGTTTTGTCATGTCTTCAAATGAAATCAAGCAATCGCTTAAATTGTATATTGTTTTGTCACGTGCGAATAAAGCGATAAATGAAGTCACAAATCAATTTTTTCAACAGCACGGATTAAATCCAACAGAATTTGCAGTATTAGAGTTACTCTATCATAAGGGTCGCCAACCGCTTCAACAAATTGGAAACAAAATCTTGCTTGCTAGCGGATCCATTACATATGTGATTGATAAGCTGGAAAAAAGAGGGTATTTAGATCGAGTATCTTGTCCTTCAGACCGACGTGTTACTTTTGCAGAAATAACTGAATCTGGTGCAGAGTTTATGAAAGAGTTATTTCCAGAACACGAAGCTAAATTACATGAACTTTTAAGTGTTTTAACACCTGAGGAGAAGGATTCTGCAATTGAGCTGTTAAAAAAATTAGGGCTTTCTATAAAGGATTTATCATATTAAAAGGAGCTGTCTCATCTTATTGAGGCAACTCCTTTTTCATTTCATTATTTATTCGATTGTTAAACCCATTTTAATCATTGCATCAGATAAATCTACTTCTTCGTTATCGTAGACTGTTAAGCGAACTAGTTTGTCTTCTTTTTCGAAAACGACTGAAATTACCTCTTCAGTACCGAAATTAGCAATATACGCTGTAGAGTTTGCGATAGAGTTGTTGTCAATAATGGTTGAGATATCATATGGTTCAGAATCTTCACTTACAGCAGACATATATTGCTCTGTATTAGCTACTAGGTCCTCGAAGGTAGTATCATTGATTGTCATAGCTTCAATTCGCATTGACACTGAATCATCTGCATCATAAGTTAATAGTTCCTTACCAGGCTCTTCTTGTACAAGTGTAAAACCAGAGATTACTTGAATTCCATATTGTTTACTTGAAACAGGTGTAGCTTCTTCATTTTTACTTTCTCCATTTGAAGAAAATGTAATGGATGTTGAACTCGTATCAGAAGTTTCTTCTTGTGCTGGTTGTTCCTTTTGTGAGTCTTCGGTTGCTGGCTCTTCGACTTCTGCCGGTTTATTTGCTTCGTTTGGCGTAGTTGTAGTGTCTATAGTAGCTGAATCACTAGGTTCGTTTGCTGGTTCTGTTGAAGATTGTTCTTCTGTACTGTTACATGCAGCTAAGATTGAAATTGATAAAAATGCAGTTATAATAAAACGAAATGTTTTTGACATATTTTTTGCCCCCTTATTAATTTGAACGTATGAATCGCTAAAAAGTTTCAAAAAAATTCCTTTAATGGCTTCTTTTAATGTAATGGCAATATCATAAATAATAGTAAAATAAAAACTTCATGGGTAATGATTATTAAAGGTATACTCTTTTTCCACTCATAAAGGAATCCTAAAACTAAACCAGCAACAAAAGCAGCAATTACTCCAAGCCAAAAGCCACTTATCGCTACCGATAAAGCAAATAATAGACTGGTAATGATGACAGCGTTTATAGGAGAAACATAATTTTGTATATACTGTTGAATAAACCCTCGCCAGAATAACTCTTCGCCCAAAACAATAATTAAAACGAGTAATAGATAATGCCAAAGATTATTTGGACCGTAAGTTTCTAAAAATCTTGCTATTGTTTTATCAGAATCAGTATCTATTTTTGTGATTAGAAGATACCCAAGACGAACAATACCATATAAAATTGTGCCATAGCCTATTCCAAAAACAATGAACTGCCAAGTGGACAATTGATCTTTAAATTTCCCATAGATAATGGCAATTGCAATACCTACTAAAAGTGTGAATGTATACAAGTACCAGAAGATATCCTTTTCCTTAAAAGAAAAATACAACAATGCATAAATGAAAAAAAGAGTAAGAAGGAGCCCCGCAATTTTTTTATATTTTCCCATAAATATTGCCTCCTTCTCCATATCTTATCAAAAAAAAAATCCCCCTTCCATCTATTAATAAATGAAAAAGAGATTTTATTGATTCGCTTAAATTAGCTAACTTTTAATAGAAAAAAAGGTAGTAAAATTAAAAATTTGAGATGAAAGGTTCAAATGGCATATATCAAATTGTAATGATATAAATAGTGTTTCACCTCATAATTTGCGAATGCTGATCCTAGAGCAGTAAGTACTTTTGAAAATCTAGTAGCCAAATATGCTGGCAAATATTAGATAGAATTAATGTTCTTTGGGGTGGTTTAAAATCTTATAACGCTTATGGTTTACCACAGTTTTTTCTTCTAAATCTAAATCATGAAAATTATCCATAATTGTTAAGTCTACGATGACAGAGTTTTCATTTACTTTTTCAACCACACCTTGTAAACCTTCTTTAAACTCGACAATATTTCCAACCTCTGCTATTTTCATAAGAGTCAGCTCCTTATCGACTAATATTAAGAAATTTTGCATGAAAATCTAAAAAAAGTAAAGGGATTTTTTGAATTTTTAATTAATTTAAATTAAAAACTTACAATTGAAGGTGATTTGATGGAAAAGTATCAAAAAATGATTGAACAACTAAAAAATGGTGAGGTAGAAAGTATTGAAATTCCAAAAGGGGAATTTCTCCAGTTTCGTGGGCTTTTAGTAAAAGATGAAATGTTTAAACATTTTCGTGGTGAAGCAAAACAAGGGGGAGATGTGGTATTTACTTTTTTAAAGGTACCTCGAAGCTAGTCATTACTCAGATTGTGTCGAACTTTGTCTAGCGATTTTCATCCTTATTTTCTTTTGAAAATATTATAATAAATGCATCATATTTTTTTAGGAGGAGTTTAGTGGGAAAGGACCTTTTAAAAGAACTTGAGAAAAAACGACGGTTAATGATTCAATCTGGAATAGAGTACGGTCTTCAAAACCCCAAAACTATTCGTTTAAGTACAGAATTAGATCAATTAATGAATGAATATGAAGTAAACGCAGTAGTAAGTGAGAGCGAAAAAATAGAAAAAAGTAACGAATACAATTTTATTCAATAAAAAACTTTGTATAAATTGTTTAAAAAGTTATAAATGGGGATATATTATAAATGAACACAGCAACATTCTCATTTCCCCCTTTTAGAGCAGGAGCAATTGTCTCCTGCTCTCTTTTTTTTGGTTTATATATTGAAATGGCTTGTAAAACTTTGAATACAGTTTTTAGAAAAGAGCAATTGTTACAATTATTTGGTAAACTATAGAAAAACTCGGCTACTCTCAGTGTATGAGACAAGCCCAATAGATAGCTCATTGAGCTATCTAAAAAAGTGTGGGAAGGGTTGTTATAAATGGTACATACAAAAAAGATTGGTTTTATTGGAACAGGAGTAATGGGGGCAAGTATTGTAAAGCACTTGTTAAATGCGGAGTACGAAGTGACTGTATATACTCGTACAAAATCAAAGGCTAACGACTTGATATCATTAGGTGCAAATTGGGCAGAAACGCCGAAAGAAGCAGCAAGAGAAAAAGATATCATTTTTACAATGGTTGGTTTCCCTTCTGATGTAGAAGAAGTTTACTGTGGGGAGAACGGTATATTAGAATCTGCAAATAAAGGTGCAATTGTTGTAGATATGACGACATCTGAACCTACATTGGCGAAAAAAATATTCGAATTGGCAAAACAAAAAGGAATTTCTAGCATTGATGCACCCGTTTCAGGTGGTGATTTAGGGGCGCAGAATGGCACGCTTTCTATTATGGTTGGTGGTGAAAAATCTGTTTTTGAAGAGTTGTTACCGATTCTACAAACTTTTGGTACGAATATAGTGTATCAAGGAGATGCTGGTGCAGGACAACATACGAAGATGTGTAATCAATTATTGATTGCAACGAATATGATTGGAGTTTGCGAATCAATTGCTTATGCATTGAAAGCAGGTTTAAATATTGAAAATGTTCTGCAATCAATTTCTACTGGTGCTGCTGGTTCATGGTCGTTAAGTAATTTAGGACCACGTATGATTAAAGGGGATTTAGAACCAGGATTCTACTTAAAGCATTTTATTAAAGATATGAAGATTGCTATTGATGAAGCAGAAAAAATGAATTTAGACTTACCTGGTGTAAAACTTTCAAAAGAGCTTTATAACACTCTATTAGAAAGAGGGTATGGGGATAAAGGAACACAAAGTTTAATAAAATATTACATCGATTAGAAATTTTTATATATGAGCTTTAGGGTATTACGTAAATGTACATTTGTTCATCGTGGTTAGAAAGAGAAAATACTCTTTAGGGGCGAGAACTTTGGGGAAAACATTTAGTAATCAAAATTCAAAAACAAGAGGTCCAATAGCTTTATATTTATCCTTACCGATACTTTCATGGGCATTTTATGATTTTGCTAATACCATTTTTTCTTCGAACATAAATACAGTATTTTTTCCTTTTTATATGGATGAGGTATTAGGAACTGATGAAGTGAAACAACAAGTAGCAAGTACATTTATTTCTTATGCCAATGCGGTAGCGAGCTTTTTCTTAGTAATTTTCTCACCTTTATTCGGTGTTTGGATTGATAATACAGGCTTTAAGAAACGGTTTATCGTCTGGTTTGCCTCCATTTCAATTCTTTTTACGTTTTTAATGGGATTTTTGGCTAATTTAGATGTGGATATACATTTTTCAGGTGTTCCTCTAAGTTTATTCTTAGTAGTTATTAGTTTTGTTGTAGCCAAATTTTTCTTTAATTCTAGTTTAGTATTCTATGATTCAATGATGGGGGATTTAGGGACTAAAGAAGAAATGCCCCTCATTTCTGGATTTGGAGTAGCTGTAGGGTATTTAGGTACAATTTGCGGGTTACTCGTTTATTTACTAGTAAGTGATGGTAATTTCCATCGAGCTTTTATTCCAACGGCTGTTTTATATTTAATTTTTTCATTGCCACTATTTTTCTTTATTAAGGATCAACCAATTCCTAAGAAACAAAGAAAAAAGATGAAGTTTCTGGAAGGCTATAAGGAAATCGTTCAAACATTTAAGGAAATGCGAAAGTTTAAGAGTATTTTTACTTTTATGATTGCTTACTTTTTCTTAAATGATGCCATTGCTACAACAATTGCTATGATGGCCGTTTATGCTACCGCAATTGTAGGTTTTACTTCAGGTCAATTTATCGTCTTGTACTTAGTAAGTACAATAGCAACTGTCATAGGATCCATGATCTTTGGTTATATCACAAAAGCAGTAGGAGCAAAACATGCCGTCACAATTGTTTCAATCATTATGATTGTAGCATTAATAATTGCTGTATTTGCTACAACTCAAGGAATGTTCTGGATTGCAGGAAGTATGTTTGGAATTTCCCTTGGTTCGATGTGGGTTACGTCTAGAACGTTAATCATTGAGTTATCACCCGAGGATAAGCGTGGTCAGTTTTTTGGATTGTTTGCTTTCTCTGGAAAAGTATCATCGATTATAGGTCCCGCCATTTATGGTACAGTCACATTATTTTTAAGAGATTATGGACCGTTAGCTAGTAGAATTGCTCTTGGATCATTAATCGTACTAACTGTTATAGGACTTTTTGTACATTTGAAAGTAAAACCTGTGAAAAATAGATGATAGGATTAAACCTTTCCCTATGTTACAATTTACTTATAAAGATTCAATAAATTTAATGATTATCGTAGGGAAAGGAAAGAGTAACTTGGAACAAAAAGGTATCTTACTAGAAAGTGGAACAAACGAGCTGGAGATTGTCGAATTTGAGGTAGCAAATAATAAATTTGGCATTAATGTCATTAAGGTGAAAGAAATTATTCAGCCAATTCCAGTTACTTTTATCCCACATGCTCACCAACACGTTGAAGGTATCATTCAATTACGTGGTGAAGTACTGCCAGTTGTTAATATGCTAAAGGTACTAGGAATTAATGCGACATTTAGTTCTCAACAAAAATATATTGTAGCTGAATTTAATAAACAAAAGGTTGTTTTCCATGTAGATAATGTAACCCAAATCCACCGAATTTCTTGGGATAAAATTGAGAAACCTTCAGATATGTATCAAGGTGGATCTACTCAAGTTATTGGGGTTATCAAACAACAAGAATCGATGATTTTATTATTGGATTTCGAAAAAATAATGGTAGATATTAACCCGGAATCCGGAATTAACATAGAATCAGTTAAAAAACTGGGGAAGCGAGAGCGTTCTGAAAAGAAAATCGTTATCGCAGAGGATTCTCCATTACTAAGAAAATTATTACATGATACGATGCGTGAGGCTGGATATGTAAATCTGGAGTTTTTTGAAAATGGTCGAGATGCTTATGAGTATTTAGAGACTCTCCTTCGTACTGGAAGTAATATTGAAGAGCACGTTCAATTAGTAGTAACAGATATTGAAATGCCTCAAATGGATGGACATCATTTCACTAAAAAAATCAAATCCAATCCATCTTTATCGAAACTACCTGTTATCATCTTCTCTAGTTTAATTACGGATGATCTTCGCCATAAAGGGGAAGTAGTAGGAGCAGAGGAACAAATTAGTAAACCTGAAATTGCAGAGCTCATTCTAAAAGTAGATGAACTAATTTTATAAGGAAGTACTAAAGGGGTATCTACCAAATTTATAATTTGTAGAAGGGCCTTACTAGAGCATATAGTCATAAGTGGACGGATGAGACAAGTAACGAAGCAAATAGAAGCGTTTGTCCATAGGTCTAAAAACGGTCGAATACCTTTTTGAAGGTATTCGACCGTTTTCATTTTCCCACTCGTGTTTAAAGATAAAATAAAAGAACCATTCTTTAAGGTGTGGCGCTTTGTCATTAGAAAAAAAGAGAGAAGTGATCACGATAGTAAATTTAAAAACAGCAATCATAGATATAGGATCAAATACTATACGGCTAGTACTTTATAAATATAACAAAGAAGAAGGTTTAAAAGAGTTCGGAAATATTAAAACTGTAGCAAGATTAAGATCATATTTGCAACCAGACGGACAAATTTCTGAAGAAGGTATTCGTTTATTGGCTGAAACATTAAGCTCGTTTAAAAGTATTATTGATGACTACGAAGTAACAGATATTAAAGCAACGGCAACTGCAGCAATTCGCCAAGCTAAATATAACCAAGACATCATCCAACGTATGAAAAATGACACCGGAATTCTAATAGATTTATTGACAGAGGAAGAAGAAGCATATTTTGGATATTTGGCTGTTGCGCATTCGATGGCTACTAAATCAGCAATTACAATTGACATTGGTGGGGGTTCAACAGAGATTACCTTATTTAAGGAGAAAGAACTTCAAAAAACGATTAGTTTCCCTTTTGGTACTGTTTCTTTAAAAGAAAAATTTGTTTCAGGTGAAATATTAAATAATAGGGAAAAGGAAGCCTTACTGCAATACGTTAAAGCCCAATTTGAAAAGATAGATTGGATTCAGCAAGTTAGTCTACCTGTGATTGGAATTGGAGGAAGTGCTCGTAATATTGCTCAAATACATCAGCGTATAAGTAAATACCCCATATCTGGTGTTCATCAATATGAACTATCGAATGAAGAGTTGATAAATATTAGTAATCGCTTAGAAGGATTGAATTTTGAGCAGTTGAAACAGTTAGAAGGACTTGCCTCTGATCGGGCAGACATTATTGGAGTTGCCTTAGAAGTTTTTAGAGCGTTAATGTCGGTTGTTCAAGCGGAAGTGTTTCAGGTGAGTAAAAAAGGATTAAGAGAAGGTATCATCATACAACGTGTCCTTCAAAACAATGTGAATGCTTTGAATAAATATAAGATAGTTGAAGAAAATATTCGGCAAATTACCTTTAAATATGGTCGTTCTGAGAACGAGTGTACATTCCAACGTGGTTTGACCGAACAATTATACAGAGAGTGCTGTCAATTAGGTGTATTCAACTTTAATGAAAGGCATTTGGAAATGTTACAATGCGCGGCTCAAGTGTATGCTATTGGTGAATATATTGAGCAAGATTCATCAAGTGAACATACTTTTTATTTACTTGCAAATCAATCTATTCTAGGAATGAATCATGTAGACCGGATAAAACTCGCATTACTTGCTTCTTTTAAAAATAAAGCCTACTTTAGAAGGTTTTCATCTCCTTTTACTACTTGGATATCAAAGGAAGAGTTAAAACTCTTGAAAGATTTTGGAGGTATGTTGAAATTTATCTATGCTTTAAATGTTTCAAAACGCAATATTATAGAATCGGTTAAGTTAAAAAATAGTGATGATAATATTCATTTGATTCTTTGTGCTAATCGTCTTCCAGTGGCTGAGATGTATCAATGTAACCGTCAAAAGAAGCAGATAGAACGGTTATTTAAAAAAAATGTACAAATTCATTTTAATATAAAGGGTGAAAGAAATGACAATTGATGTTCGCTTGAATTCTCATGGAGAAGATCATAATGAAGAGCAAAGTGTCTACGAAAGAATGATAGAAGAAATCGCTAAACCGCAATATTATAATAATCGTGAGTTGAGTTGGTTAGCATTTAATGAAAGAGTATTGGAAGAAGCGGAAGATGAGGAAAATCCATTGTTGGAGCGTTTAAAGTACTTGGCAATTTTCAGCTCGAATTTAGATGAGTTTTTCATGGTTCGTGTTGCGGGATTACAAGACCAAGTAAGAGCTGGTTTTCATAAGCCGGAAAATAAAGCAGGACTTCCCCCTAAAGAACAACTTGCAAAAATAGCAGAAAAAACTCAAGCACTTGTACGTCGACAAATGGATCTTTTTCGTTATCTGGTATACGAATTATTGCGTCAAGAAAAAGTGGAAGTTTGTGAATTTAGATTATTGAACGAAAGCCAAAAACAATTTGTAAATGATCTGTTTGAAGAAACGATTTTCCCGGTTCTAACACCTGTGGCTGTGAATGCCTATCGTCCATTTCCTACATTAATAGGGAGAACTTTAAACTTGCTCGTTATGCTAGAAGAAAATAGGAATAGTGAGCTTAACGAAAAAGTGGCAATTGTTCAAGTTCCTTCTGTAATAGATCGATTTATCGAAGTGCCGAGTGAAAACGGAGAAAAGGTATTTGTTTTGTTAGAAGATGTTATTAGCTCTCATATTGAAAAACTTTTCTATGGATACAATGTGAAATCCACTCAAGCCTTCCGTTTAACACGAAACGCAGATTTAACAATACATGAGGAAGGCGCACGTGATTTACTCGTTGAAATTGAAAAGGAACTGAAAAAACGCAAATGGGGAGTGGGTAGCCGATTAGAAGTTCGCAACGGTGAAATGAGTGAAGAAGTTCTACATTACTTATTAGAGGAATTTGAGATTGAAGAATCGGATGTTTATAAAATAGACGGTCCACTGGATTTAACCTTCTTATTTGGTTTTATAAAGAATATTGCCATTGGTCGTGAGCACTTACAATATGAAAGCTTCATCCCTCAAAGACCAAAAGATTTAGTTTCAAATGAAAATATCTTTGAAAAGGCAATAACACAGGATCTTTTTTTCCATCATCCATATGAATCATTTGAACCGATTGTAGATTTTATAACTGAAGCTGCATCAGATCCCTCTGTATTAGCAATCAAACAAACACTATATCGTGTGAGTGGTAATTCTCCTATCATCCATGCTTTAAAACAAGCAGCGGAAAATGGCAAACAAGTAACTGTTTTAGTTGAATTGAAAGCTCGATTCGATGAAGAGAATAATGTGCATTGGGCAAAGGAACTAGAGCAAGCAGGATGCTTAGTAATCTATGGAATGAATAATTTGAAAACACATTCTAAAATCACCCTTGTTGTACGTAGAAAAAATGGGAAAATAGAGCGTTTTGTTCACTTAGGAACAGGTAATTATAATGATGCCACTGCAAAGTTTTATACAGATATGGGGATTATTACATCAACTAAGGAGTTTGGTATTGACGCTACAAACTTTTTTAATTACTTAAGTGGCTATACAGAAAAGCCAAAATTTCATCATCTTGTTGTAGCACCATTTGATATACGTGATGAGTTTATGGCATTAATAGATGAAGAAATCAGCTGTCATAAAAAATACGGAAACGGATTTATTCGTGCAAAGATGAATTCTTTAACAGACAAAGATTTAATTATGAAGTTTTATGAAGCATCGATTAATGGAGTGAAAATTGAACTTGTTATACGAGGAATCTGTTGTTTACGTCCTGGAATTAAAGGGATAAGTGAAAATATTACAGTAACTAGTATTGTGGGCCGTTTCTTGGAACATTCACGTATTTATTGGTTCCACCATAACGGGGGCAATAAACTCTTTTTATCTTCAGCTGATTTAATGACACGGAATATGGTGAAACGTGTTGAAATTTTATTCCCTCTATACTCATTTGAGATTAAACAAAGAGTAATGGATATTCTATTGAATCAGTTAGCTGATAATGTCAAAGCTCGTTTACAAGATTCAACTGGAACCTATCACTATAAGGAAGTTCCTAATTCAGACATGGTATATAATTCACAGGAGCAATTTCTACGTGATGCTATAAATACAGTAATAGAGGTAGAGTGATTGATGTACTATTATCAAAGAGAAAATATTTAATATTATTTTTATAACATTTTACATTCCTCTTTTGGAGGTAGGAGTCATTATTTATGTGTCTTTTGTCTTAATTGTAGTGTTGAATTTCTATGTGGAGTGATTTGACTTGTATATATGTACTAAAAAAGATATAAATTATAAATATAAAATGTATTATAGTGTTATAATATAACTAAAACTTATTTTTTTGCATCATCTGGCAAATGGAGGATATTATGATAACTTTTCCCACACTGGAGTTTAACAACTACTTGAATGATATGTTGAAACTAAATCCATTTAATGCTGTAGTAGTAATTAAACAGCAAAATGATGAAAACTTTACTGTAGAAATGATTAATTCAAATGCCTCTATTTTTTCGCCTGTTCCTTTTTCAGATGGAATGGATGCTAGAGTATTTTTCCAATGGATGGATTGGGAAGATTTGCTGAAAATGATCCAACGGCCTACGGAAGAAGTTAGAACTCTTTCATTAAAAAATGATTTCGATGAATTATCGATATTGATTCAACCGATTACTACAAACTTAGAAAATTATTTTGTCGTAATAATGAAGCAAGTAATAAAAGAAAAAAGCATGAATGATTTCTCTAGACTTCAAAATGAAAATACAGGTTTAGCTGATAAGAGGGCATTAAACAGAGAATGGTCTGAACATTACCAAAATTATAAAGATCTTCGACATATTTCATTATTATTAGTAGATTTAGATCGCTTTAAAAAATACAATGAATCTCTTGGTAAGCATAAAGCTGATGTAATGATTAAGCAGGTTAGTGAGCGTTTTAAGCAAGTTCAAAATGCATCGTGCGAACTTTATCATTACAGTGGAGATGAATTTGTGTATTTAGTTCGTCATACCCTTAGAGAAGAAGTTGAGTTAGTAGTAAATGGCATCTATGACCAACTTAAGGAGCCTTTTTTAATCGATGAACAAGAATACTTTATTACTTGTTCTATTGGCATATCTACAATCTCTTCAGAACAAGGAAGAGATCTAGAAATACTATTACATCAAGCTGAATCAGCATTGATTTATGTGAAAAGACATGGACGTGCCCATTATCGATTCTTTCGTGAGGAAATGAGCCATACATTTAAAAATGAAGTATTAATGGAGGCTCATTTACGTAGAGCAATTGAATTTAATGAGCTTTCTTTACATTTACAGCCGCAAATTGATTTTGATACATACAAAATCGATAGCTTCGAAGCGTTAATTAGATGGAACAATCCAAAGTTTGGATTCGTCCCCCCTTCTCAATTTATCCCTATTGCTGAATCATCTGGTTTGATTATTCAAATTGGTGAGTGGGTTTTAGAGCAGGTTTGTCAGTATCAGCAACAATGGAAAGAACAAGGATACAGATCCGTTCGAATTGCGGTGAATATATCGCCCAAACAATTTAAACAAGAAAATTTTGTGGACAAGGTAAAACGCATACTTTATAAATACAATGTAGAACCCAAATTCATTGAGCTAGAAATTACGGAAAGTTCGATGGAGAATGTGGATGAAACGGAAAGTATTTTAAAAGACTTGAAAGCTTTGGGTGTATTTGTTTCCGTTGATGATTTTGGTACAGGATATTCATCCTTAAGTTATTTGAAAAAGTATCCAATTGATATCATTAAAATTGATCAATCCTTCATTGCAGATTTAAATAAAGATGATAAAAATGAGGCAATCGTAAAAGCAATTATCGCACTATCACAAAACTTAGAAATGGAAGTTATTGCAGAAGGCGTAGAGGAAATCTCACAAGAAAACTTCCTAAAGCTCCATCAGTGTAAAAAAGGACAGGGCTATCTTTATAATAAACCTCTTCCAGTCGAAGAGATTGTAGAAAAATATTTAGCAAAATAGTGAAAACCAACAAGTTTTATGGGGATAAAATTTGTTGGTTTTTGTGTTTTTTCTGTCTACTTCTTAACATGTATGGGGTGCCTTTGAAAATTCATGGGTAATCATTGAAGGTTGACATCTGATTTATCTTTAAATTCTGAAAACTGAATGACATCTCTGTAAATATATAGTAATATGGAAATGATTGTTTATTCATTGGGGAGGGGAAATGTCATGTTGAATAAAGAAACCTTGATTGTTACTGGTGGGTCTAGTGGGATGGGACTTGCTATGGCAAAGAAATTTGTTGAAGAAGGTGCCAATGTAGTTATTACTGGCCGTGATAGAGAGCGCTTACAAAATGCAAAAAATGAAATTTTAGAATTTGGTACTAGTATAGAGATATTTCAAATGGATGTTCGTGAAATTGACCATGTAAAAGCAATGGTTCAATTTACTATTGATAAATTTGGGAAAATAGACGGATTAGTGAATAATGCGGCTGGAAACTTTATTGTTGCTGCAGAGAAACTTTCCCCTAATGGATGGAAAGCAGTAATCGATATCGTTTTAAATGGCACTTTCTACTGTACCTCAGAGGTAGGAAAGTATTGGATCGAAAAGGGCATCAAAGGTAAGATTTTGAATATGGTTGCAACATATGCGTGGGGAGCAGGTGCAGGGGTGATTCATTCTGCTGCAGCAAAAGCAGGTGTATTATCATTAACACGCTCTTTAGCAGTAGAATGGGGTAATCAATATGGAATTAGAGTAAATGCTATTGCACCTGGTCCTATTGAAAGAACAGGTGGTGCAGGAAAACTTTGGGAATCTGAAGAACAAGCAAAACGAACATTAAATTCCGTTCCATTGAAAAGACTTGGAACTCCCGAAGAAATTGCCGACCTTGCATCATTTATTCTGTCAGAAAAGGCTTCCTATATGAATGGTGAATGTGTCACTTTAGATGGAGGACAATGGTTAAATAAATTTCCTTTTTAAAGAAACAAGAAAATTTTGGAATTCTTTTTAAACTAAGAATAAACACTACCGTATTAGTTGCATACTAATTACACTTTCTAAAATTTAAATTAGGGTGGTGTAATTATGGGGATGTGGACAGTACCAACAATTATTGCAGGAGTGGTTATCGTACTTGTTTCTTACTTACTAACACAAAGTGTAATGAAAAAAACAAGACACCGTGTATCTGCAACAGATACGCCGATTAGTAAAATGGTAAGAGACCATCCAGTTGCAATGAACCCAATCATTATTATGTATATTATATTTGGGCTGTTTACTGGAATTATTATCTTTTATTATTGGGCGATGTATGGATATTAGTATGTGATGTTATGTAAAGAATCATCCTTCTACTCTAAAATACTAGTTCCATATCATGGTCAATTGTGAACAAATTGTGATATGATATAAGGAGAGGTATATTGCTGTTACGAAGGTTATTGACAGGCAAAGGAGTAGAAGGTCATGATTTCAACAAATACAAGAGCATTATTAGATACACCAATTAGTGACTTTATTATTTCATCAGAAAAAGTTGCTCATGTTCAAATTGGAAATAGTGCAGAACATGCTTTACTCGTCTTAACAAAAACAGGTTATTCTTCTGTGCCCGTATTGGACATTAAATATCGCTTACATGGGTTATTAAGTACTAAAATGATTACAGAATCCATCTTAGGTTTAGAACGTATTGAATATGATAAGTTGTCTAATATTAAAGTTGACGATTGCATGGACCGAGCTGTTACGTATTTAAAGATAACAGATACGTTTCAAAAAGCTTTGGATTTAGTTATTAACCATGCTTTTTTATGCGTAGTTGATGATGAAGGAACATTTGTTGGTATATTAACTCGACGCGTTATTTTAAAACAGCTTAAAAAATATATTTATCAAGTAGAAGATTAATAGAAATGTTTAATAAAACTCGACAAAATCCAATTTTGGGTTTTGTCGAGTTTTACACTTCTAAAGGGGGAGTTTAGATGACTGCAACGGAAGCAGAAATCATAAAAATTTTAGCAGAAGAGAAAAATATGAGAAAAGCAGCAGAACGACTTTTCTTGACGCAGCCAGCCCTCTCCCAAAGACTTCAATCAATTGAAAAAGATTGGGGTTCACAGCTATTTATTAGATCTCAAAAGGGTCTTACTCCAACACCAGCCGGCGAATTAGTCATTCAATATGCAACTGAAACGATCTTAAGAAAAGAACAAATTTTTGAAACGATCCAAGCACTTAACTCTAAAGTACACGGTACATTAAAAATCGCTTGTGCTTCAATTGTAGGTCAAAATTGGCTTCCCAAAGTTTTAAAGGAATTTGTTACATTATACCCGGATGCAAAAATATCTTTAATAACTGGTTGGAGTTCTGAGATTGTCAAATCATTATATGAAGGAGAGGCACATGTTGGAATTGTTCGTGGGCAAGTTGAATGGAAAGGGAAAAAAGTTCACTTATTTAGAGACATGATGTATTTAGTCGATAAGGAAATTAAAAATATTGATGATGTTTTAACGACAGACAGACCCTTTATCCAATTTAAAAGTGATTCGAACTACTATCAAGAAATCCAACTATGGTGGCAAAGACATTTCTCCTCAAATCCAAAACGACAAATCATTGTGGATCAGATTGAAACGTGTAAACAAATGGCTATGAATGGGATTGGATATGCGATATTACCGTCTATTACATTAAATGGTCAAGAAGAAGTTAATAAAATTCCATTAACACAAAATGAGAAAGATACTGGATTAACACGCGATACATGGTTAATTGGATATGATGCTTCTTTTGAATTAAAACAAGTTGCCGCATTCTTAGATGTTGTCAAGCACCATGCAAGTTGTCTTTATGATTATACGAAGTGATGAATAATTATTTATGCTTCATAAATAATTATACGTGCTATTTATTAGAAAATTTAGTACAATCAAAAATGTGAGCAGATTTTACATAGATAAGGAGATTTAACAATGACTAACAAATTAAATGCACAAGAAATTATTCAGTTTATTGCAGATTCTAAAAAGGTAACACCTGTTAAAGTATATGTAAAAGGTGAAGGTGTTGCTTCTTTATCATATGGTGAAAATTCAAAAGTTTTTGGTGAAGGAAATAGTGCTGTTGTTTTCGGCGAGTGGAGCGAAATTGAAGCTAGTTTAAAAGAAAACGGCGATAAAATTGCTGATTATGTAATTGAAAATGACCGTCGTAATTCTGGTGTTCCTTTACTAGATTTAAAACACCAAAATGCTCGTATTGAGCCAGGTGCAATTATCCGTGATCAAGTAACAATTGGTGATAATGCCGTTATTATGATGGGTGCAATTATTAATATTGGTGCTGAAATCGGCGATAAAACTATGATTGATATGGGAGCTGTATTAGGCGGTCGAGCAACAGTAGGGAAAAACTGTCACATTGGTGCAGGAACTGTTCTTGCTGGAGTAATCGAACCACCATCAGCAACACCAGTTATTATTGAAGATGATGTTGTTATTGGAGCAAATGCGGTTGTATTAGAAGGTGTACGCGTTGGTCAAGGTGCTGTAGTTGCTGCGGGTGCAATCGTTATTAGCGATGTTGAACCATATACTGTTGTAGGCGGAGTTCCTGCACGCGTAATTAAACAATTAGATGAAAAAACAAAATCTAAAACTGAAATTATCGATGCTTTAAGAAATATTTAAGAAGGTGTTATGATGGATACACTTATTCAAATTCGTAGAGATTTACATCAAATACCTGAATTAGGTTTTGAAGAGTTTAAAACACAGAAGTATTTGCTTGATAAAATCTCTCATTTTCCACAACAACATTTAACTGTTACGACTTGGAAAACGGGTATTGTGGTGAAGATTGAAGGAAGTAATCCATCTAAAACAATTGGTTGGCGTTCAGATATTGATGGTTTACCTATTGTTGAGGAAACAGGGTTATCCTTCACATCTACTCATGAAGGAAATATGCATGCTTGTGGTCATGACTGTCATATGACAATTGCACTTGGATTAGTGAAAGCATTAGCTACGGAACAACCAACCCAAAACGTAGTGATCTATTTTCAACCTGCGGAAGAAGGTCCAGGTGGTGCTGAACCAATGTTAAATTGGTTACAATCGGAACGACCAGATCTTCTACCAGATGAAATCTATGCATTACATGTTGCACCAGAATATCCAGTTGGGACTGTAGCAACGCGACCAGGGTTATTATTTGCCAATACATCAGAACTTTTCATTGATCTAAAAGGCTTAGGGGGACATGCCGCTTACCCACATAAGACGAAGGATATGACGGTCGCGGCTGCGAATTTAATCCTGCAATTGCAAACAATTGTTAGTCGTAATGTTAATCCAATGGATAGTGCAGTTGTGACAATAGGAAAGCTAACTTCAGGAACAGTTCAAAATATCATTGCTGAAAATGCAAGATTAGAAGGAACTATTCGCACCTTAAATGCAGAAGCAATGGCGGCTGTAAAAAAACGTATAGAGGCCATTTGTTCTGGCATTGAAGCCTCATTTGAATGTGACATTCAAATTGATTATGGTTCAATGTACTATGAGGTTAATAACACCTCTGAATGTGCAAGAAAGTTACTAGACTTTGCCGAGCAGTTTGAAGGAGCAACAGCTTATGAATGTCCTGCTGCTATGACAGGGGAAGACTTTGGCTATTTTCTTAAAGACATTCCGGGAGCAATGTTCTGGGCAGGGGCTAATTGCGAGTATGGGTTACATCATGCAAAAATTAACCCGGATGAAGAATTATTGTCCTTTAATGCCAAGTTTGTAGAACGATTTTTCAGAAGTTTATAAAAAAAAATGGAAATGCCCTTTTGGACATTTCCACTTTTTTACGTGCGCCCGGCATGCGCATGAACTATAGGGTGCAAGTCCCGAACCCCGAAGACAGAAGTAGAGGTTAGCCAAGAGCAAGGGTGTCCGTGGTGACGCGGAATCTGAAGGAAGCTGGAGGCAAAA
>Ga0182747_1001308_pt1 | contig 19512 bp, 15 predicted proteins | sample eDN3rd30CBELigBY_FD_128526 | JGI IMG/M metagenome (GOLD analysis project Ga0182747, IMG submission 128526) | Enriched backyard soil microbial communities from Emeryville, California, USA - eDNA 3rd pass 30_C BE-Lig BY (version 2) (version 2) | ecosystem: Environmental > Terrestrial > Soil >...
ACCGCGAAGATGATGCACGATTACAAGGCGCCCGGCGTCGGCCCGCTCAACAGCATGGCGCTCGGCTTCTACGAGCAATGGGTCAACGGGCATCGCGCGATCGCGCACGGCGGCGACACCGTCTGGTTCCATTCCTATCTGTGGCTGTTCCCCGACGCCGATGTCGGCGTCTTCATCTCGATGAACAGTCCGGGCAAGGAAGGCGGCGCGGGCGCGGTGCGCAGCGCGCTGTTCCACAAATTCGCCGACCGCTACCTGCCCGGCACCCCGGCACCCGGCCGGGTCGATGCGAAGACCGCGAAGCAGCATGCCGCGATGATGGTCGGCCATTATGTGACCAGCCGCGGGTCGTTCACCAACTTCATGAGCCTGTTCGGCCTGCTCGGCCAGCCCGCCGTGACGCTGACCGAAGACGGCCAGATCAGCGTGCCGGGGCTCGACGGCCTCAGCGCCGGCGCGCGCGACTGGGTGGAGGTCGAACCCTTCGTCTGGCGCGACACCGGCACCGGCGAACGCCTCGCCGCCGAGGTCAAGGACGGCAAGGTCGTGCGCTGGAGCCTCGACGCCGGATCGCCCTTCATGGTCTTCGAGCCCGCGCCCGCCGGCACCAACGCGGCGTGGCTGATGCCCGCGCTGATCGCGGCGCTCGGCATCGCGCTGCTCGCCGCGCTCGCCTGGCCGGTGCGCGCGCTGGTGCGGCGCAGCTTCGGCGCGAGCTTCGCGCTGGAGGGCAAGCCGCTCCGCGCCTGGCGCCTGTCGCGCGTCTTCGCATGGCTGGCGCTCGCCGCGGTCGCGGGCTGGTTCGGCCTGATCGCGGCCTTCTCGGCCGATATCGGCAGCATCGGCGGGCCGCTCGACTGGTTGATCCAGCTGCTGCGCATCCTGACGCCGCTCGCGGCCTTCGGCTTGCTCGCGACCGCCGCGTGGCACCTGTGGCTCAGCATCCAGGGCAAGCGCAAATGGACGATGAAGCTCGGCGCGGTGCTGCTCGTGCTTGCGGGGCTGGTCCTCGTCTGGGTGACGCTCGCCTTCCATCTCTATGGCTTCGGGATGGTCTATTGATGGCGACGCAGGGCCTTCGCGGATTGACGCTCGACCTTCGGGTCGAGCGTTTTCCCTATCACCAGCCCTTCCGCATCTCCGGCCATGTCTTCACCGAGACGGCGCTGCTCGTCGCCGAGCTGTCCGACGGCGAGCATGTCGGGCGCGGCGAGGGGGCCGGGGTCTATTATCTTGGCGACGACATCGACCATATGATCGCCGAAGCGGCGCGGGCGCGCGGCGCGATCGAGCAGGGGGCGACGCGCGAGGATCTCCAGACCTTGCTGCCCCCGGGCGGCGCGCGCAACGCGCTCGACTGCGCCTTCTGGGATCTCGAAGCGAAGCGGCAGGGGCGGCCGGTGTGGGAACTGGCGGGGCTGAGCGCGCCGCAGCCGCTGCGCTCGACGCTGACGCTCGGCGCCGACAGCGCGGGGAATATGGCGAAGGCCGCGCTCGCGATCGATCCGGAGGCGCCGGTGAAGGTCAAGCTGACCGGCGACCTTCGCGACGATATCGCGCGCGTCGTCGCGATCCGCACCGCGCGCCCCGACGCCTGGATCGGCGTCGACGCGAACCAGGGCTATGACGTCGCGACGCTCGCCCAGCTGCTGCCGGTGCTCGTCGATGCGCGCGTTGCGCAGCTCGAACAGCCGCTGAAGCGCGGGCGCGAGGCCGATCTCGATGGATTGAAGCGGCCGCTGCCCTTCGTCGCGGACGAAAGCGCGCTGTCGTTCGCCGACACGGCGTCGCTCGTCGGGCGCTTCGACGTCGTCAACATCAAGCTCGACAAGTGCGGCGGGCTGACCGAGGGACTGGCGATCGCGCGGCAGGCGAAGACGCTCGGGCTCGACGTCATGGTCGGGAACATGATGGGCACCAGCCTGTCGATGGCGCCCTCCTATCTCGTCGGGCAGCTTTGCGACATCGTCGATCTCGACGGGCCGACCTTCCTCGCGCACGATCGCGACCCCGGCGTCGAATATCGCGGCGGGATGGTCCATTGCCCCCCCGAAATTTGGGGTTAAACGCAAAGCCATGTCCTAAATGGGTTGACAATTTTCTGATTAGGACAAATAGTTCCGAAACCAAAATAAGAGACGGGAGGATGGGATGACATGGTCATTCCCGGTGACGCGCCGCGCGGCCATCGCGGGTGCGGTCGGTGGCGCATGGCCTGCATCGACGATCCCATAATGAAATCATCACGGCCGTGCCGGGGCGAATTCCGCTGCCGCCCGGCCAAGTCTTGGGGGTAGGACGATGAAGAAGAGATTATTGGCCGCGGGCAGCGTGGCGGCACTGGCTATCGTGATGCCGGCCCATGCCGACGATGCGACCGGCGACGAGCAGGACATCGTCGTCACCGCGCAGAAGCGCGAACAGCGGTTGATCGACGTGCCGCAATCGGTGAGCGTCGTGTCGGGCGACGCGCTCGAAAATGTCCAGGCGACGAATTTCTCCGATTATCTGAAGCTGGTTCCGGGGCTTCAGCTCAACCAGACCACCGCCGGCTTCGGCCGTCTCGTGCTGCGCGGCGTCAATACCGGCGGCGTTGCCTCGACCGTTGCGGTCTATCAGGACGAAACGACCTTCGGGTCGAGCAGCGGGCTCGTCAACGGCGCGATCCTCGCGGGCGATTTCGATACCTTCGATATCGAGCGGATCGAGGTGCTGCGCGGCCCGCAAGGCACCATCTATGGTGCAAGCTCGATGGGCGGCGTGCTCAAATATGTGACGCGCAAGCCCGATACCAGCGGGTTCGAAGCGCGCGCGCGCGGCAGCATCGAGACCGTCAAGGGCGGCGACGAATCCTATCTGGGCAGCGCCGTCGTCAATATGCCGTTCGGCGATGCGGTCGCCTTCCGCGCCTCGGGCTTTTACCGCGACTTCGGCGGTTTCATCGACTCGATCGGCACCGCGGGATCCGATGTCGAAGCCGACATCAACAGCTCGAAAAGCTATGGCGGCCGCGCGTCGGTGCTGTTCAAGCCGAGCGAAACCTTCTCGGTCCAGCTCAGCGCCTATCTCCAGAATCTGAAGACGCACGCATCGAACAGCGTCGATAGCGACCCGTCGACCGGGCGGACGCTCTACGGCCGCCTGTCGCAGTCGCAGTTCGTTCCCGAATTCACCGACGTCCGCTACCGCGTCTACAGCGCCGTCGTCGATGCCGATCTCGGTTTTGCGAGCCTGGTGTCGGCAACGAGCTACAGCAGCCTGTCGCAATCGTTTCGCGGCGACCTGACGACCCAATATGGCGCGCTGATCGAGGGGGTCTTCGGCACACCCAACGACTTCTATCAGGGGCAGCTCACCCGCGTACGACGCTTCTCGCAGGAAATACGGCTCCAGTCGCCCGAGGACGAGCATTTCGAATGGCTTCTCGGTGCCTATTACACGCGTGAGAAGGGGATCATCGACCAGGATTTCAACGCGGTGGAACCGGGGACGCTGACCCCGATCGATGGACTGCCGCTGCTCGGTGTCGCGACGATCCATTCGCGCTACCGCGAGCTGGCAGGCTTCGCCAACGCGACGCTTCATCTCGGCGAGCGCTTCGACCTGACCTTCGGCGGCCGTTACAGCGGCAACAAGCAGGTCGCCGATCAGGTGTCGGACGGCGTGCTCGCGGGCGGGTTCAACAAACTGCCGGAGGCGCGCTCGTCCGAGAATGTCTTCACCTTCTCGGTCGCGCCGCAGTTCGAGGTCAGCGACCAGGCGACCATCTATGCCCGCGTCGCCAAGGGCTTCCGCCCCGGGGGCCCGAACGTGCTCGCGCCGGGAGCACCGCCCGAACTCGCCACCTATGGCTCGGACTCGCTCATCAGCTACGAGCTTGGCGTCAAGGCCGAAACGGTCGACCGCAGCTTCTCGATCGATATCGCCGCTTTCCATATCGACTGGAAGGACATCCAGGTCTTTGGCCAGGTCAATGATTTCGGCGTCAATTTCAACGGCGGCAAGGCGAAGAGCGACGGACTGGAATTCACGACGACGCTGCGCCCGGCCGGCGGCCTCACCGTCTCGCTCAACGGCGCCTATACCAACGCCAGGCTGAAGGACGACACGCCGCCTCTCGTCGGCGGGCTCGCCGGCGATCGCCTGCCCTACACGCCCAAATACAGCATCGGCGCCAATGCCGATTACGAGTGGGAGCTGGGCGGCGATGCCACGGCCTATGTCGGGGCGTCGGTGCGCAGCCTGTCGAAACAGCCCGCGGGCTTCGACCTCGCTTTCCGCACGGCCAACGGCCGGCAGCGCTATCTGCCCGCCTACGAGGTCGTCGATTTGCGCGCCGGGGTCGATTTCGGCAAATATTCGCTCGAGCTTTACGCGAAGAATCTGGCCGACAGCGAAGGCAAGACATCGCTCGAGGCGCCGGCCAATGTGCCGCTGGGCGCCGCGGGAACGGCGGTGATCCGGCCGCGGACCTTTGGCGTGACACTGACCGCCGGCTTCTGACGGCCGAGAGGAGAGACTGAATCATGGCTACTGTGCTGCAACGGCGTGCGGACGCCGGTCGGGAGGGGGTTCCCGCCCTGCCGCAGCCTTATCTCCTCTTTCTCGGCGACACGGTCGAGGCCGGCTATGCCAAGACCGCCTTCGGGCTGGCCGACTGGGCGGCCGACCGCTGCGTCGGCGAATGGTCGGTCGCGGGCTGCACCGTCACCACCGGCCTGCCGCCGATGGCGCCCGCCGAGGCGCGGGCGGCGGGCGCGCGGTCGCTGGTGATCGGGGTCGCCAATCAGGGCGGCGTGATCGGCGAAAGCTGGGTCGCGGCGCTCGTCGAGGCGATGGAGGCCGGGCTCGACATCGTCAGCGGGCTCCACGCCCGCCTCGCGAGCGTGCCCGCGCTGGCCGAGGCGGCGCGGCGCACCGGGCGGCGGCTGATCGACGTCCGCACCCCGCCACCGTCCATCCCGGTCGGCAACGGCCGCAAGCGCAGCGGCAAGAGATTGCTGACGGTCGGCACCGACTGCGCGCTGGGGAAGAAATATACCGCGCTCGCGCTGCACCGCGCTTTCCTCGAACGCGGCATCGCCGCCGATTTCCGCGCGACCGGCCAGACCGGCATCATGATCGCGGGCGGCGGCATGCCGATGGACGCCGTGGTCTCGGACTTCGAGGCGGGCGCGGCGGAAATGCTGAGCCCCGATGCGGCGGCCGATCATTGGGACCTGATCGAGGGGCAGGGGTCGCTCTTCAACCCCGCCTATGCCGCGGTGTCGCTCGGCCTGCTCCACGGCAGCCAGCCCGACGTCTTCGTCGTCTGCCACGACCCGGCGCGCAAGGTGATCCTGGGGATGGAAAGTTTCGCGCTGCCGAGCATCGAGGAGGTGATTGACCTGACGATCCGTCTCGGCAGCCGGACGAACCCCGCAATCCGCTGCGGCGGCGTCAGCCTCAACACGTCGAGCTTCGACGCCGATGGCGCCGAGGCGTTGATGGCGGCGGAGCGCGCGCGGCTGGGTCTGCCGGTCGCCGATCCGATCCGCGGCGGGACGGGCTTCGGCGCGCTCGTGGACGCCATTCTCGCATGAAGGCGGGCGCGGCGAGCCACAGCTGGTTCCAGCGCTTCCTGCTCCCCGGCTTCGCGCTGAAGGCCGTGATCATCGGCGGCGGTTACGCCACCGGGCGCGAACTCGCCGAATATTTCGTCCCCTCGGGTCCGTGGGGCGGGCTCGCCGCGATGCTGCTTGCGACCGGCATCTGGAGCGTCGTCGCCGCGCTGACCTTCGCGCTCGCGCGCCAGCTCGGCGCCTATGACTATCGCGCTTTCTTCAAGGGGCTGCTCGGCCCCGGCTGGATCGCGTTCGAGGCAGCGTATATCATCTTCGTCATCCTGATCCTCGCGGTGTTCGGCGCGGCGGCGGCGGCGATCGGCGCCGCGACCTTCGGCTGGCCCGAATGGGCGGGCGCGCTGCTGCTCGCGGTCCTGATCGTCGCGGTGACCGCGCGCGGGACCGGCGTCGTCGAGCAGATGTTCAAATATGTCTCGATCCTGCTCTACACCGTCTATGCCCTGTTCCTGATCCTCGCGCTCGCGCGCTTCGGCGGTCCGATCGCGCAGGGGTTCGCCGCCGCGCCGCCGCCCTCGGCGGGCTGGATGGCGGGGGGCATCACCTATGCGAGCTATAATATCGTCGGCGCGGTGGTGATCCTGCCGGTGCTACGGCACCTGACCAGCCAGCGCGACGCGGTGGTGGCCGGACTGATCGCGGGACCGCTGTCGATGCTGCCCGCGGTGCTCTTCTTCGTCGCGATGATGGCCTTCTATCCCGCGATCGGCGCCGAGACGCTGCCGTCCGATTTCCTGCTCCGCCAGATGAACGTGCCGGGCTTCCACATCCTGTTCCAGGTGATGATCCTCGCGGCGCTGCTCGAAAGCGGCGCGGGCGCGGTGCACGCGATCAACGAGCGCATCTCGGGCGCGGTCGAGCGCCGGGGGCGTCCCGCGCTCGGGACCGGGGCGCGGGCGCTGATCGGCGCGGCGATCCTCACCGGCTGCATGTTCGTCGCGGGCGAGATCGGCCTCGTCGACCTGATCGCGAGCGGATATCGCTTCCTCGCCTGGCTGTTCCTGGCCGTTTTCGTCGTGCCGCTGCTCACGCTCGGCACCTGGCGCCTGCTGCGCCCGTCATCCGCTCCCGCTATGGAGGCTCTGCCATGAAACCGGTTCGTCTGCTCGCCCTGTCGCTGCTGCTGTCCGCCGCTGCCCCCGCCTTCGCCGATCCGCCCGCCGACATCGGCGAAAGCGTCGAGGCGCTGCGGCAAAAGGTCGGCGCACCCGGCGTGTCGATCGCGATCGTCGAGGACGGCAAGACCACGCTCGCGCGCGGCTGGGGCGTGCGCAAGCTCGGCGAGAGCGCGCCCATCGACGGCGAGACCATCTTCCAGACCGGGTCGACCGGCAAGGCGATGACCGCCGCGGCGCTCGCTGTGCTCGTCGACGAGGGCCGGATCGCGTGGGACGATCCGGTCATCAAGCATATGCCCTGGTTCCGCATGTACGACCCGTGGGTGACGCGCGAGATCACGATCCGCGACCTGCTCGTCCACCGCAGCGGATTGGGGCTGGGGCAGGGCGATCTGATGTTCGTGCCGCGCACGCATCTGACCCGCAAGCAGACCGCCGAGCGCGTGGCTTTCCTCAAACCCCGGACAAGTTTCCGATCGGCCTATGCCTATGACAATATCCTCTACGCCGTTGCGGGGCAGCTGATCGAGGAGGTCACGGGACAGCGCTGGGAGGATTTCATCCGCGAGCGCGTGCTGCGCGCGGGCGGCATGAAGAATGCGACGAGCGACAGCGAGGATCGCTTCCGCATCCCCAACCGGAGCTGGCCGCACGCGCGCCTGTCGGGCGTGCTGCGCGGGATCGGGCCGCAGCAGGTGCTCGACGAGCGCGACGAACTCGGCCGCAACGGCGCGCCCGCGGGCGGGCTCGCGCTCAGCGCCGAGGACATGGCGGCGTGGCTCAAGATCCAGCTCGCGCACGGCGCGCTCCCGGGCGGCGGCCGGCTGTTCAGCGAAAAGCAGGCGGCCGAGATGTGGACGCCCGTCACCCCGATGCCGATCACCCCGCTGCCCGACGCGCTGAAGCCCGCGCAGCCGACGCAGCAGGCCTATGCGCTCGGCTGGCAGGTGCAGGATTATCGGGGCCACCGCATCATCCAGCATAGCGGCGGTGTCTTCGGATCGATCACGCGCGTGGTGATGATCCCCGACCGGAATGTCGGCTTCGCGATCATGATGAACAGCGAGGACAGCGGCATGATCCTCGGCCTGACCTATGACCTGCTCGACCATTATCTGGACCAGCCCGATTATGGCTGGACCACCAAGTGGGAGGATTGGTTTCAGGCGCGGCTCGCGGGCGGGGTCGAATATCTGAAGCAGGCGAAGGCGTCGCCCGCCAAATCGGGGCCGTCGCTGCCGCCCGCGGGCTATGCGGGGCGCTACCGCGATCCCTGGTACGGCGACGTGGTGATCGGGTCGGGCGCGAAGGGGCTGACGATCGATTTCACCTCGACGCCGCGGATGGCGGGACGGCTCAAGCATTGGCAATATGACAGCTTCGTCACCGAGTTCGACGATCCGGCGATCGAGCCCGCCTATGTCACCTTCGCGCTCGATGCCGAGGGCAAGGTGACGGGGGTGACGATGAAGGCGGTCAGCCAGATCGCCGATTTCAGCTGGGACTATCACGACCTCGACCTGAAGCCCGTGGAGGACAAGAAATGAAACGCATCGCCATCCTGCTCACCGCGACCGCGCTCGCCGCCTGCTCGAGCGGCGGCGACAAGCCGAAGTCACCCGAGGCGTCGCCGCACAGCCGGATGCTCGTGCTCGACACCCACCTCGATACGCCGCTCCATTTCGAGCGGCAGGGATGGAATTTCGCCGATCGGCACGATCTGGCGACCGACCTGTCGCAACTCGACATCCCGCGGATGAAGGACGGCAATCTCGATGGCGGCTTCTTCGCCATCTACACCGATCAGGGGCCGCTCACCGTCGAAGGCTATGCGGCGGCGCTCGCCCATGCCCGCAAGCGGTCGGATGCCATCGACAGGATGATCGCCGCCAACAGCGGCGTCATCGGCGCCGCGCGCACCGCCGAGGACGCGCGGCGGCTGAACAAGGAAGGCCAGCTGATCGCCTTCAAGTCGATCGAGAACAGCTATCCGCTGGGCGAGGATCTGTCGCTCCTGCAGGAATTCTACGACAAGGGCGTGCGGCTCGCGGGGCCGGTGCACGGGGCGAACAACCAGTTCGCCGACAGCGCGACCGACAAGCCGCGCTGGAACGGCCTCAGCCCGCTCGGCAAAAAGTGGGTGGCCGAGATGAATCGGCTCGGCATCGTCATCGATGCGAGCCATTCGTCCGATGCGACCTTCGATCAGCTTCTCGCGCTGTCGAAATATCCGATCCTGCTTTCGCATTCGAGCCTGCGCTCGGCGCACGAGCATCCGCGCAACCTCGACGAAGGGCGGCTGAAGGCGCTCGCGGCGAAGGGCGGCGCGATGTGCATCTCGACCATCTATATGTCGGAAATGACCATGTCGCCGGCGCGCGCGAAGCTGTTCGCCGACTATGAGCGCATCGGTGAATTGAGCCCCGAAGCGCAGGCCGACCTCACCCGCCAGTGGCGCGAGCTCGACAAGACCGAGGCGATGTGGGCGGCCGATTTCGAGGATTATATGAAGATGGTGCTGCGCGCGATCGAGGTCGGGGGCGTCGATCATATCTGCTTCGGCGCCGACTGGGACGGCGGTGGCGGCCTCAAGGGTATCGAGGATATCACGGCGCTGCCCAAAGTCACCGAGCGGCTGAAGCAGGCGGGCTATTCCGACGCCGATATCGAGAAGATGTGGAGCGGCAACATCCTGCGCGTCCTCGCGGCGCAAGGAAAATAGTCGGGCGCCGCCCGAGGGCCTTTTCAGCTGCCGAAGACCAGTTCGAGCATCTGCCGTTTCCATATCGCGATGGATCGTTCGATCAACGCCTGGTTCGGACTGCGGATATATTCGACCGTCAGGCCGCGCGTGACCGCATTGTTGAGCAACTGGAGCGTCTGATACGCCTCGTCATTGTCGATGCCGGCTGCGCGCAGGATGAGATGGCCCCACAAGCGAACCCTGCGATCGAAGCGTCGCGCGCTCGGCCCGACCTCCTGGTCGAGATCGGGGTCGTTGCGGCGGGCAAGATGGATCTCCAGGACCGCGGCCATTTCGGGGCGGCTGATCATTTGATAATTGGCGTCGATCAGATTTTCCATCGACTCCCGGGGTGTCGCGCCCGCTCGAATGGCTTCGGTGTATATGCGGGTGCGATAAGCCGCGAATTCGGCCGCGACCGCCGCCATCAGCTTGGCTTTGGTCGGGAACTGGTGCTGGATGGCGCCGAGGCTCATCCCCGCCGCATCACGGATCGCGAGCATCGTCGCGCCCGAATAGCCCTGCGAGCAGAGCACGTCGCGCGCCGCCGCCAGCACCTTGGCGCGGGTCGCGGCGCTGCGGTCGGCCTGGCTGCGTCGGGGTCGGGTTGCTGTGGTTGTCATGCCTCGATCATCTGCGATAGCGCGTGCGTTGCTGATACGCGAGCCGCCTCAAAATGCCACGGTGGCGTTGACGCCGATCGTTCGCGGCCGGATCACGCCCGTCCCCAGGGCGCCATTGACGTTCCGCGGCAATCCCGCGACCCCGAGCAAGGCCTGCGTCGAGGTAATCCCGCCGCTGTTCGTCACATTATTGGCATAGGCGCTCAGCGAATAGCGCCCGAAGTCGAGGCCGGCGCGGAGGTCGATGACCTCATAGGCATCCACGCGAGCGAAGTGACCGAAGGCCGCGAGATAGGCGGGATCGAAACTGCCGCTTTGACGTGAGAGCGACCGCATCGAGCCGCCGATCGATGCGGCGATGTTCGGACCCAGGTCCCACCGATAATCGGCGTTGAGATTGACGGCATATTTGGGAGTGAAGGGCAGGCGGTCCCCCTTGACGGCGCCCACCGCCACCGGGTCGGTATCGCCGCTGAGCTTCGCATCGTTGACGGTGAAGCTGATCGAGGTGGTGAGGCCTCTGGTCGGCCGCAGCGTGGCTGCGATTTCGGCCCCGTCGACCTTGGCGCTCGTTCCGTTGACGTTGACGCCGAACCCGTTGACGACGGCCGCCAGCTGGATGTCGCTCCAGTCGATATGATAGAGCGACGCCTCGATCGAGGCGCTGCGGTCGGCGGTGTCGCCCTTGAACCCGATTTCGTAGCTGGTGACGGTGTCGGGCTCGAACCTCGTCGGTGTGCCCGGAGGCGAATTGATCGGAATGACGTTCGGGCCGCCCGGCCGATAGCCCTTGGCGACGCGGGCATAGAGCGACGCCTGGGTACCGAACTTGATCTTGGGCGCGACCGACCAGGTGAAGACATTGTCCGACGAGCGCACGTCCCTAATGACCGCCGCGCCGAGCAGCGCGCCGTCGGTGATCTGGTCGGCGCTCTGGCTGTTGTGGCTGTAGCGGCCGCCCAGGTCGATGTCGAACCAGGGGGCGAGGTGGAGCGTGGCGTTGGCGAAGCCCGCAACCTCCTCATAACGCGAATCGAGATGGAACACCGCCAGTTCAAAGGGCAGGTCGATCGGCGTCAGCACTCCGGGAGTTCCGGGCACGGCGGTCTTCAGATTCTGGAAGATCCGGGCCTTTTCGTGCGTGTAATAGCCGCCGACCAACCATTCCAGAAAATCGCCGCCGTTCGACGCGAGCCTCAGTTCCTGCGTCCATTTGCGGCTTTCGGTCAGCTGGTCGAAAAAGACATAGGGCCCGCCGAGCGCCGCCGACAGATTAGCGGTGTAATCGGCACGGAACGACTGGAGCTGTTCACCATAGCTGGTCGCCGACGTCAGCGTCGCACCGCCGAAATCATAAGTGACCGTGCCATTGTAGAGCCGGTATTTTACATCGCTGAAGGTCGGCAGATATTCGGACTGCGTCAGCCCGCCATAAAGCGGTTCGAGCGTCGCGGGATCGGCCTCGACGATACCCGGCGCGTCGACATAGAGGTTTTGGAACAGCGCGCTCAGCCGGACGCTGAGATTGGCGTCGGGCGTCCAGTGCAGCGAGGCGCGGCCGCCGTAATTTTCGAAATCATTGATGTTGCTGCGGACGTTCGACGCGGCGGTCCCGATCGAATCGATATAGCCGCCCTGCTTGCGGTAGGATCCCGAGGCGCGGAACGCGAGTGTCTCGCCGAGCGGCACGTTGACCATCGCCGCGCCGCGCCAGGACGCGTCGCCGCCGTCGGTGAACTCGGCTCCGGCGAGCGCCTTCGCCTCGAAGCCGGCGGTCGAGGGCTCGTTGGTGACGAATTTCAGGAGGCCGCCCAGCGAACTCGCGCCATAGAGCGTCCCCTGAGGGCCGCGCAGCACCTCGATCCGCGCGACGTCGAACGAATCGAAATCGCCCGCGAGCTCGGCCGCGTTGGCCAGCGCTGTGCTCGATCCGAACGGCGTCTCGTCGACATAGACGGCGACGGTCGACGCGACGCCGCCGGTGTTGATGCCGCGCAGCACGAGCCGCCCCTGGCCGGGCGTGCCCTGGACGAGTTGCAGGCTCGGGACATTCTTCAGATAATCGGCGAAGCCGGTCGCGCCCTGCTGCTCGAGCGTGGCGCCCGACACGACCGATACCGACTGCGGCACATCGATCAGGGTCTGCGATCGCTTCTGGGCTGTCACGATGATCTCGTCGCCCGCATTCGCGTCGCCGTCCTGCGCCCACGCGATGGTCGGCGATGCGAGTGCGAGAGCCAGTGCGGAGCCGCTCAGGGCCTTGGTCAGATATCGCATTCTCAGTCCCCTCGTCAGATTTTCGTTTTTCGGTTCAGCGCTCGCGGCCGAGCGCGAAGCGCATGCCGTGCAGGATGGCGGCGGGCGCCGCCGAGACATGGTCGTCCTCTGCGAAGGCGACGTGCCGCAACTCGGCGACGCCGGCTTCGCGCAGCGCCGCCGCGAATTCGCAGGCGGCATCGACCATGCGCGCGGCGCGGATTTGCGCCTGCGCGTCCTCCAGCGTCACCTCGATGCCGTCGGGCACGCTCGTCGGCAGCTCCTGCTCCCTGGCGCCGACGTCGACGAAGACACGCGGCTGGCGGGGCAGGGCGGCGAGCCGCTCCCGGAACGCGGCCAACTGGCTCAGGATCGAGAAACCGTCCCACCAGAGCGACGGGCTGCTCGCGATGAAAGCGGAGAAGCTGTCGGGTCGGGTAAGCAGCGCGCGCGCGGCGAACAGGCCGCCGAGCGAATGGCCGAACAATATGTGCGGACCATCCGCCGTCAGCGGATAGCGCGCGGTGACCTCGGGGCGCAGCCGGTCAGTCAGGAAGGTGAGGAAGGCATCGGCGCCGCCGCTCCGCGCGCCGCCGATCGCCGCGGCGAGCCCGCCGAGGCTTTCGAGGGCCGCGGCCCCGATTGGCGGCGCGAGGTCCGCGGTGCGGAGCTTCAGAACATCGGAATAGGCGGCGTCATACCCGATGCCGACGACATAATGGGCGGGTAAGGCGGCGACGCTCGACATGGCGCGTGCGATTTCCGCCGCCATTCCGAACAACAGGTCGCCGTCGACGACATAGAGTATGGGAACGCCCGTGTCGGGCATGGGGCCGGTCGGCACCGCGACGCTGATCGTCAGCTGGCCTTCGCCCGAAGGATGGGGGAGGGCGAATTGCTCGAGCGCCGCACGAACCGAAAATGCCATCGATCTTCTCCCGGCGGGAATCGGTCGATCGCGCCGCTCCCGCTGTCGTGCCGATGCTTCTACTCTATTTACAATAAAGTCAACCTGTTTTAATAATGATGCCATAGGCCGCGAGATCGGCCCGGAGGGAGAGCGTGTATGGGCGTCGGCGCAGACAGGTCCGTAAGAAAGGATTTTCCTATAGTGGTGACGGACGCCAAACAGGTGCCGAACGGCGCGCGATGGGCCTGGTACGGGCTCGCCGTCCTGCTGATGACGACGCTCTTCGCCTTCGTCGTCCGCCAGATGCTCAGCCTGATCGCGCCGTCGCTGCAGACGTCGCTCGGCTTTACCGATTTGCAGCTCGGCATGTTGCAGGGGCTCGGCATGGCGGTCTTCGCCAGCGTCGCGAGCTATCCGATGGGTTGGCTCGCCGACCGGTTCGGACGCCGCCTCCTGCTCGCGCTCGGGGTCGCCTGCTGGTCGCTTGCGACCGCGCTCTTCGCCTTTCAGGACAGCTTCGGGGGCCTGTTCGCGGCGACGATCGGGATCGCGATCGGCGAAGCCGGCCTCGCGCCGATCGTCTTTGCCCTGATCCCCGACCTCTTTCCCGAGAAGCAGCGCAACACCGCGAATTTCATCTTCTACGGCGGTTCGCTGCTCGGCGCCGGGCTCGGCATGGCGCTGGGGGGCGCGATACTGCAATGGCTGGCCGGATCGCACGGTATGTTCCCCGGCTGGCTCCCCGGTATCGACAGTTGGCGCCTCGCGATGATGCTGATCGCGCTTCCGGGCCCGATCTTCTTCCTGCTCGTCCTGACGATGCCGCTCGGCCAACGGGTCGGCGTGGGAACGCCGGCCGAGGCCGATGAAGCGGGCTCCCGCGACTTCATTCCCTATGCGACCGCGCATTGGCGCACGCTGGTCTGCATCTTCGGGTCGATTTTCGCGATGGCGGTCGCGATGACCTCGGGGCTGATGTGGTTTCCGCTGGCGCTGCCGCGCGCTTTCGGGATCGATCCCGCGACGGTCGGCGTCGGGCTCGGCACCGCGATCATGATCGCGACGGTGGTCGGCGTGCTGCTCGCGCCACTGATCCTCAGGCTACGCCGCAGGGATGCCGACCTCGACCCCATCAGCGCCGCCGCGATCTTCGTCGCGCTGACCCCGCTGCCCGCCGCCTTGCTGCCGCTCGCGACCTCGGCGCCGCAGGCCTATGCCATCGCGGGGGTGCAGGGCGCGCTCGGCATCGCCGCCTCCTCGCTGATGCCCGGCGTGCTCCAGAATCTCGCACCGCCGCACCTGCGTTCGCGCGTCCTGGCGCTGCTCGGCATCGTCAACGCGCTCGCGCTGGCCGTATCGCCGCTCGCGATCGGCTGGATATCGGGTCTGATCGAGGGGCCGCGCGGCATGCTCTACGCCATCACCATCGTCAGCCTGCCGTCGCTCGTCGTCTCGGCGATACTGATGGCATTCGCACCCAAGCCCTATGCCGCTACCCTGCGGGCGATCCGGCCCGGACTCTCTAAGGAATTGCCATGACGACGAAACTATCGGCCGGACCCGTCCCCTCGGGCATGATGGATATGCGCGAGGCGCTTGCGTCAGGACGCGTCACCGCGCCCGTGCTGGTCGACCGGGCCATCGAGCGCGCCGAAGCGGTCAACCCGCAGCTCAACTTCATCGCCTGGCCGACATTCGAGCGCGCGCGCGCACAGGCGGGCGAGCTCCGTTCCGGTTCGCTCGCCGGCATCCCGACGCTGATCAAGGACATGCTCCCCGAAAAGGGCATACCGGCGAGTTTCGGGTCGGCCGCGCTGCGCGATTTCATCCCCCCCGACGATGCGCCTTATGCGCGGGCGATCGCGGGCACCGGTGCAATCTCGATCGCGCGCTCGGCGATGCCCGAGCTGGGGCTCAACGCGGTCACCGAATCGCCCTTGCTCGGCCCCACGCGCAATCCGTGGAACCTCGATTATTCGCCGGGCGGCTCGTCGGGCGGCGGAGCGGCGGCGGTTGCCGCCGGGGTCGTCCCCGTCGCCCATGCGAGCGACGGACTCGGATCGATCCGTCACGGCGCCGCGCCCTGCGGCCTCGTCGGCCTGAAGCCGTCGCGCGGCCGCAATGCCGGCGAAGAGGCCTTCCGCTCGATCGCCGACCTGACGGTGAACGGCTGCGTCAGCCGCACGGTGCGCGACACCGCGGCCTGGCTCGAGGCGACGCAGACGTATGACCCGAGCTGCCTGCCGCCGGTCCCGCTCGTGACCGCGCCGGTCGATCACCGCCTGCGCATCCATGCCTATAGCCGGGTGATGCGGACCGGCGCGCTGCCCGATGCCAGCGTCCGGCGCGTCTTCGGCGAAGCGATCGCGCTGCTCGACCGCCTCGGCCACACGGTCGCGGATGCCGAGCTTCCGTTCGAGGGGCCGGTCGCGATGGAACTGCTCGGCACGATCACCGAGGGCATGTTCAGCCGCCGCCTCGGCATGCTGTCGCAGGCGATCGGGATCGAGATCAAGGCCGAAGACCTCGAGCACCGATCGGCGACGCTGGTCGCGGCGGGCGAGGCGGTCGGCGACGCGGAGTTCGCGGCGGCGTGGACGGCGATGGAGGGGGTGGTCGCCGCCTATCTCGGCCGGCTGGAAGAGATTGATATCTGGATGACGCCCACGCTCAGCACCGAAATTCCGCGCATCGGCGTGTTCGGACCCGATATTTCATGGGCCGATCAAAAGGACCCGCTGATCGATTATGCGGGCTATTGCTGGATCGACAATTTTGCCGGCACGCCCGCGATTAGCCTGCCGATGGGATTCAGCGACAACGGGCTTCCCGTCGGCATGCAATTCGCGACGCGTCCGGGTGGGGAGGCCTTGCTGCTGGCGCTCGCCTGTCAGCTCGAAGCCGCGATCCAATGGCAGCACCATATCCCGCCGATCTGGGTCGGAGAGTGATGAGCGGGCCGCGCTAATATGGTGCGTCGGCGCTATTCGCCGGCCTTGGCCGGCGAAGTCGCGCGGCGAGTTGGCGGATGCTGCGCGCCGCGATCGGGTGGCGCCAGCCGGGGGCGACCGTTGCAAGCGGGTCGAGGACGAAGGCGCGCGCCGTCATCGCTGGGTGCGGGATCGTCAGATCGCCGTCGCTCCATGCGCCGCCCGACCAGAGCAAAATGTCGAGGTCGAGCGTGCGGGCGCTCCACCGCTGGCCGGTGCGGCGACCGAATGCGGCCTCGATGGCCTTCAGGCGCGCGAGCATCTCGGGCGGGCTGAGCGAGGAGGCGACCAGCACCGCGGCATTGGCAAAGCGCCGCCGCGACGGGCCGAGCGGCGCGGTGGCGACGATCGGGCTGGCGTCGACCGGCTCGATATCGTCGGCCTCGAGCGCCGCGAGCGCCGCCATCAGCACCTGGCGCGGATCGCCGAAGCGCGCGTGGCGGCGGTTCGATCCGAGCCCGATGGCATAGAGGGCGAGGGGGTCGCGGTCGGGGAGCGTTGCGCCGGTCATGCCGCTCGGCCTATCGCAGCGGCATGGAGATTGCCAGCCCGCTTCCCGGCACCGAGCCGCCGCGTGAGTGCCCGCGCTGCCCGCGGCTCGTCGCGCTGCGCGAGGCCTGCCGCGCCGAGCATCCGGGCTGGTGGAACGCGCCGGTTCCCGCCTTCGGCGATCCCGACGCGTGGCTCGCCTTTGCCGGGCTCGCGCCGGGCAAGCATGGCGCCAACCGGACGGGGCGGCCGTTCACGGGCGATTATGCGGGCGACCTGCTGTTCGCGACGCTCGCCGCCTTCGGGCTGAGCAGGGGGCGGTACGACGCGCGGACCGACGACGGGCTGACGCTCGACGGCGCGATCATCGTCAACAGCGTCAAATGCCTGCCGCCGCAGAACAAACCGCTCCCGAACGAGATCGCCGCCTGCAGGCCCTTCTTCGAGGCGCAACTCGCGGCGCTGCCGAAGGTGCGGGTGATCATCGCGCTGGGGCGGATCGCGCACGATGCGGCGCTGCGCGCGGTTGGCGCGCGCCTCGCGGTCTTTCGCTTCGCGCACGGCGCGGTGCATCGCCTTCCCGATGGGCGCCATCTCATCGATAGCTATCATTGCTCGCGTTACAACACGAACACCGGGCGGCTGACGCCCGACATGTTCGCCGACGTGTTCCGCACCGCGCTCGCGCTCAAGGATCAGACGAGCGGGCCGAATTCCTCGACCAGCGCGCGATAGAGCGCGCGCTTGAAGGGGACGATCAGCTTTTCGATCTCGTCCAGCTCCGCCCAGCGCCAGGCGCGAAATTCCTGGTGCTCGGTATGGATATTGACGTCGCCGTCCTCGCCCATGAAGCGCATCAGAAACCAGTGCTGGCGCTGGCCGCGATATCGGCCGCCCCACATCTTGCCGACGAGATGGTCGGGCAGGTCGTAGAAATATTCCTGCCGGCTGCGCGCGATGATCTCGACCAGCCCGCCGTGGACGCCGGTTTCCTCGCCGAGCTCGCGGATCGCCGCTTCTTCGGCCTCTTCGCCAGGGTCGATGCCGCCCTGCGGCATCTGCCACGCCTCGCTCGTCGTATCGAGCCGCTGACCGACGAAGATGCGTCCGTCGCGGTTGGCGAGCATCACCCCGGCGCAGGGGCGGTAGGGGAGGTGACTATGATCGGTCATGCGGTCGCTTCGGCGACGATCGCCTTGAGCACGGCCAGATTGCCCCTGATGTCCTCGGCCGCGCTGGGGATCGCCTTGGCGAGGCAGATATAGCCGTGGATATTGCCCTTCGCCTCGCGATAGGTGGTCGGCACTCCAGCTTCGATCAGCTTCGCAGCATAGGCACGGCCCTGGTCGCGCAGCGGGTCGAGGCCGGCGGTGACGAGCAGGGTGGGCGGCAGCCCTTCGGCGGGGAAATCGATCGGCGCGGCGCGGTAATCGTCGGGGGCCGCGGCATATTGGTCGCCGAACCATTTCATGCCGCCCTCGGTCAGCAGGTGCCCGTCCTTGAAGTCGCGATAGCTCTGCCAGTCGTGATGCGTGGTCACCGCGGGATAGATGGGGTGGATCGCGATCACGGGCTTCGACGCCGGCTTGTCGCGCAGCGTCAGCGCGGTCGCGATGGTCAGGTTGCCGCCGGCGCTGTCGCCCGAGAGGACGAGGCCGGTGCAGGGGATATTGTCGGCGATCCAGCGCGTCGCCGCTTCGCAATCCTCAGGCGCGGCGGGGAAAGGGTGCTCGGGCGCCAGACGATAATCGACCGCGACCACCGGCATGTCGAGTTGGCGCGCGGCTTCGGCGCAATAGGGATCGTGCGTTTCGAGGTCGCCGATCACCCAGCCGCCGCCGTGATAGAAAACCATCACCGGCCCTGTCTGGCGCCCCGGATAGCTGTCGTAGATGCGGATCGGAATGTCGCCCGCCGGGCCCGGGATCGTGCGGTCCTCGACCTTCGCGATGTCGCCGCGCGGCACGTCGGCAAGCTCGCCCATCGCGCGCATCATCGCCCGCGCCGCCTCGGGCGGGAGCTCTTCCATTTTCGGCCCTTCCTGTGCGTTGAGGAAGGCGAGAAAACCCGCCACGTCGGGGCGCGTATAATGGGTGGTGCCGTCGGTCATCCTTTCGGGTCCCTCTCTTTTTCGAGCGTCATTTTCGGATGCCAGCTATTCGGCATCGCCGGTCAAACTTCAATCGCGAAATGAAACTCACCGGGAGTTCGGACTTTGCGGCGCACAATTTTTTCTGAATTGCGGCTTGCGGTCGAGGGGCCTAGGCCCATGTCGCAGGTTCGCAAATTTGGTGAAGGCAGAAGACATAATGGCGACAGCGGTTGAGGACCGGGCGAACGAACGCCAGTCCCCCCTTTCCGATGCAGTGGTGGTGCGGTTTGCCGGCGACTCCGGCGACGGGATGCAGTTGACGGGCGGCCAGTTCACCCTTTCGACAGCACTCGCGGGCAACGACCTCGCGACCTTCCCGGACTTTCCCGCCGAAATCCGCGCGCCGCAGGGGACGCTGTTCGGCGTTTCGGCCTTCCAGATCAATTTCGGGTCGAGCGAGATCACGACCGCGGGCGACGCGCCCGACGTGCTCGTCGCGATGAACCCCGCGGCGCTGAAGACCAATGTCCCGTCGCTGAAGCCCGGTGGGCTGATCATCGCCGACGAGGGCGAGTTCAACGACCGCAACCTCGCCAAGGCGAAATATGAGTCGAACCCGCTCGAGGACGGCAGCCTCGCGAAATGGCAGCTCCTGAAGCTTAACATCAGC
>Ga0182747_1001317_pt1 | contig 19442 bp, 14 predicted proteins | sample eDN3rd30CBELigBY_FD_128526 | JGI IMG/M metagenome (GOLD analysis project Ga0182747, IMG submission 128526) | Enriched backyard soil microbial communities from Emeryville, California, USA - eDNA 3rd pass 30_C BE-Lig BY (version 2) (version 2) | ecosystem: Environmental > Terrestrial > Soil >...
AGTGCAGTGCAGGTTTAGAAGCAATTCGTATGGCTTGTTATTTTGTGCAAGGAGGAGCAGGGCAATGTTATATCGCCGGCGGTGTAGAAAGTACGAGCACCTCTCCTTATGAACAGCGGGCTCGATTTTCTCCCAATCACATTGGTGATCCTGACATGGGGGTAGCCGCTGAACATGTTGCTAAGAAATATGAAATTAGTCGAGAGCGGCAAGATGAGTATGCGCTATTAAGTTATCAGCGCAGTCGAGAGGTTTATACGAATGGTCTTTATGAGCAAGAAATTCTTACAGTTGGAGAACAAAGCAGCGATGAAGAATTGCTTCGTGAACGGAAAATGGAGAAGCTATTGAAACGAGCAAGACCGATTTTCGTGAAAGAAAATGGGACGGTAACCGCTGCTAATAGCTGTGCGATTCATGACGGAGCTTGTGCGACATTAGTGATGGAAGAAACGCTGGCGAAACAGCTTGGTTATCGACCTGTATTGCGCTTTGTCGATAGTCAAGTTGCTGGGGTACATCCTTTTTATCCAGGAATCGCTCCTGTACCAGCCATTCAAGAATTGTTAAACAGAAACAGTTTAACGATAGAAGATATTGATCTTGTGGAAATCAATGAAGCATTTGCTTCCAAAATTGTAGCTTGTGCACAAGAACTTTCGATTCCTTATGATAAATTGAATGTATGCGGTGGAGCAATTACGATTGGACATCCGTATGGAGCGTCAGGCGCAATGCTGGTCACTCGCTTGTTTTATGAAGTTCAAAGACGCCAACATGTGAAATATGTGTTAGCCGCAATTGGAAGCGCTGGAGGAGTCGGAGTGACGGTGTTGTTTGAGGTAGTATGAGAAGACTTTTATCTTTTTAGCCAAGAAGACTCCCATCTTCAAGTCATAGTGAGTGAAGGGGAAGTGGGAGATAAATTGGCTTCTTTTTCGTTTTACAGAAGTATTCAATCAAGCTAAGTGATTCGCCTTTCAAATATTAGTTCACGAAAACGGATAATAGGCGTTCGACTTTGGACCTGCGCTTTTTAAAGGTTCAACATTAATGAAAAAATAATAAAGATGCCTTTAGAAAATAAAAAATCCTGATTATAAAAAATGAATTATTCATTTTCTGTAATCAGGATTTTAAGGTTTCTGGTAGAGACCCTCAAGCCAGATTCTGAGGTTATACAGGTAATATTAATTTGTTATAAGGGAGCACTTTGAACAGTGTACTAGCTTTCATCTAATTTTTCAGGTGTTGAATTTTTAGCAGTGATACTACTATTTAGCACATATTTAACTTAAGAAATATTCAATTTTTAAAAGCTGTTTTTATTTAACAAAAGTGGTAGAAGTGTTAAACAAGAAAGGTTGTTAAAAATACTATATATTGTTACCTATTTTTTAGGAAAAGGCGGTTTATTTGGAACCTATGTAATTTCAGAGGGTTTGATTTCAATTGTTAATGAAGCCAAACCTATTAATTTAACTTTAGATTCATAAAATGATTTTTTATTCATCTTTTCTTCCCTTCAAATGATTTTTGTACCAGAACCCTATGAAGATACTCAATTTATGAGTATCTAGTTTATTTAAATTATTTTTGATAGTCACTATAAAACCAAATAACCCTATATTTTTGGGAATTGACCTAATATAAATTGTCTTTCCCACCTTCAACCAAATCAGATAGGACAAAATTTCTGAAGGGGGGAAAATAATATGTATTTTGGCAGTTCTCCTTCCTTTAAGCAGGGAAAAAAATCTTTTGCTTGCTGATAAGCCTTTTCTAAGCCCTTCTCCTTAGATTTAGGTTCAACAAGCAAAACACCTTTCCAAAATAAGTTTTATCCGTTTAGTAGATTAATAGTTAATCTTTTGTTAATTTAATATTTAATTTTTCCACTTTACGTAAAAGTGTAGTTCTATGGAGACCGAGTTTCTTGGCCACAACATATATATTTTTATATTTATTCCACAATTCTAATATATAATTGCTTTCGAATTGATTAATCATTTCTTTTAAGGGACGAGTTTCATTTTCCGAATTCATTATGACGGGATGAGGGAGTTGTTGAAATGAATCAGATAAATCAGATTCACTTACTACTGGCCCGTCGTTTAGTACAACCAACTGTTCCACTACATGTTCTAGTTCTCTAATATTTCCCGGCCATGGATAAAATTCGAAAGCAAAGTATACTCCTTTAGAAAACTTTAAATCCTTTTGATGTCTTTTATTAAACTTATCAAGAAAGTATTTGGTTAACAAATAAATATCTTCTTTTCGATTTCGAAGGGGGGGGAGATGTAAAGTGATGACAGATAAACGATAATAGAGATCTTCTCTAAGTTTTTGTTCCTGAATGAGTTTTTCTGGGTGTTTATTGGTTGCAGCAATGATACGGATATCCACACTTCTATCAGTCACCTCTCCAACTCTGCGAACACGTTTATTTTGTAAAACGGTTAATAATTTCACTTGAAGATTAGGTGGTAATTCTCCAATTTCATCTAAAAACAGTGTACCGCCATCTGCTACCTCTATTAACCCTTTTTTTCCTTCTCCTAGGGCTCCTGTAAAGGCTCCCTTTTTATATCCAAATAATTCAGATTCAAATAATTGTTCCGGAATTGCTCCGCAGTTTACTTCGATAAAAGGTTTATTTTTCCTTTCGCTGAGAGAATGGATTTTCTCAGCAATCACATTCTTCCCCGTGCCTGTTTCTCCGAGAATCAATGCGGATGTATCAACTTTAGATAACCGATTTATACGATCTACTGCAATATCCATAGCTGGACTTTGAGCGATGAATCCTGGAATTTCATTAATTTTTGATCTTAGTTTTTGTATTTCCTGTTCTTGTTGTTTAATTGATATAGCCTGTTTTTTTAGGCTCTGCTGTAATTGGTTCAATCGGGTCATGTCATAGACTGTATTGATAATTAAGATAAGATTTTGATATTTATCAAATACAGGAATACCAGTGACCAACCAAATATTTCTTTCATTATTAATCTTTTGCATCATAGATACTTTTTCGCGATATTTCATTACTCTCGCTGTGACAGAATTATCAAAATAGCGACGCACAACCAACTCTGATACATGCTTTCCTTCCACCTCTTGTTTTGAAATCCCTGTTAATAATGAATAAGTATCATTAATTTTTAATGTGTAACCATCTCCATCGGTAATATAAATTCCTTCTTGAGCAGAATCCATTACGTAACCTACTACATCATTTAAAATGGGAATTTCCCTGTTTGCATTTTTTGGCTCTATAATTACATGGTAAAATTTAAACATTTCCAAAACAATCTGCTTTATAGTACAGGAATAACAATCACCATTGAGGAAAATCTCTTTTTGAAATTTATCATTTTTATTTACCCAATTATTAATATCAACACATTTTATCATATCCGATGTAACTAACCCATCAGCCAATTTATTTGATTTAATGATATTTCCTTCAAAATCGACTAATGCACAGGCTCTATCTGTCCACTCGATAAAATCTAATAATTGAGACTCCTGAAGAGTTCGATGATATGTATTATTGGTTAAAGTCATTTCGGTACCTCCCAAATTTTTTTGCTTACTAGTTTGGTTAAAGAACAATGTTGGTTCTCACCATTTTTGACACATTCTTATTTCCAAAAATTGTTGTACGCGCATAAAGTTGTGCGTTTTTGCTCAAGTTGTGCGTTTTTTCTCACTTATTGTGCAAAAATGCACTATATTTAAACTGAAGATTATGTAAAATTATATATATTATTACGATTTGTGGGAATTAAAAATTTTTCGAATACTCTTATATATGATTTGCTCTTTTCATAAAACGAGGAAAATGCTGGTACTTTGGCATTCGTTAGAGGCATTTGTTCTTTATAGCGATGAAATTATTAAGGAATTAAATTAATATTGGCACGGCACTTGCAAAGTATGAGAGTGAGGGCAGAAAGGGGGAATTTATATGTATACGAAAAAAATAAACCAATTTAAATTAGGGCCTGACCTATTATTTGGAGTAGGCGCTATATCGCATGTTCCTGAAATTATTAATCGAGAAGGTTTTAAAAGAGTAATGATTGTTTGCGATGAAGGTATTGAAAAAGCTCAAATTTTGGATCAAGTACTAGAGGTCATTCGAGAGTCAAACGTCCAATGTACTTGTAATGTGTTTTCCAATGTAGAAGCCAACCCGACCACGGATACGATTGAAGCTGGTATGCATGTACTGAGAAGATTTCAACCTGATCTCTTAATTGGACTCGGAGGCGGAAGTCCTATTGATGTAGCAAAAGCATTGGGGATGCTGGCTACTAATGGGGGGCTCATTACGGATTACGAAGGAATTGATCGATTTTCAAATGAACCAATCCCTCTTTTAGCTATCCCTACAACAGCTGGAACTGGAAGTGAAGTGACGGTTTTTACCGTGATAACTGATCCTGTTACAGAGTATAAGCTGACAGTGGGAGGCAGCAAACTTGCTCCTAAATGGGCAATCATAGATCCTGCATTAACCACAACACTGCCTTCGAAGCTTACAGCTGCTACTGGACTAGATGCACTCGTCCATGCTATTGAGTCTTACACATCTACTATGTCTTATGCTTTAACCGAAACGCTGGCATTAGACGCGATTCGTATTATTTCGTCCAATCTAAGACAAGCGGTCTTTAACGGGGAAAATATTTCTGCCAGAAGCAAGATGCTGTATGGAAGCCTTATAGCAGGTATTGCCTTTAACAATACACGCCTTGGAAATGTTCACGCGATGAGTCATCCTTTAAGCGCTATGTATAACGTGCCGCATGGGGTGGCGAATTCAGTATTACTCCCTCACGTAATGGAATTTAACTTACCGGCTGCTCCGGAAAAATTCCTAGATATCGCAAAAGCGATGGGAGAATGTATAGATCCAAATCAATCGATTATGGCAAATGCTTATAAAGCGATTGAAGCCGTCAAACAATTATCAAATGACATTCATATTCCAAAGGATTTTTCTGAATACAAGATTCGTGAATCTGATATTGTACCAATGGCAGAAGATGCAATGAAGAGCGGGAACATTGCAGTGAATCCGAGAAAAACGACTATAGAGGATATTATCTCTCTATATAAAAAGTCGATTGGAAGTACTTCTTTTGAAACGGTATCTATAGAGGACTAAGTCACTCCAAACAATTTTGTAAACGCTTAATTGGTGGAACTACAAGTATGTTCGTTAATTTTGTATATGAAACATCACTTTTAGCTTTTTCTTCTAATCTTGTCCTTCCTTAGAGGAAGAATTCAGTAGCGTTACAAGATTGGTAAGTATGTTATTTCTTTGGAGGTGTAAATAAAGTTGAATTATCAAGAGAAAGAGAATCATATTAGTGAATCTAATCGTAAAAAACAAGTTAGAAAAGCAGCAATTGCGAGTGTTGTAGGAACGTCTATTGAATGGTATGACTTTTTTCTTTACGGAACGATGGCAGCGTTAGTTTTTCCACAGCTATTTTTCCCAGAGTCTAGCTCTTATATTGGTACATTGCAAGCATTTACAACTCTTTTTGTCGGGTTTCTTGCCCGACCTATTGGGGCTATGATCTTTGGTAATTATGGAGACAAGATTGGACGAAAAGCAACTCTCGTCATTACTCTGTTACTGATGGGCGTTAGTACTACGATTATAGGACTGTTGCCTACATACGAAAGTATGGGCATTTTTGCATCTGTCTTATTGGTCTTATTGAGATTTATTCAAGGAATCGGTGTTGGGGGCGAATGGGGCGGATCCGTTGTCCTTGCCATAGAATGGAGCTCTAAGAAGCGTCGTGGATTAATGGGAAGTATGACTCAAGTAGGTGTTCCAATTGGTCTTTTAGTGTCCACCGCAGTTGTTTCTCTTTGTATCTTTCTTACAGGGGATAACTTTGTAACATGGGGATGGAGAATTCCTTTTCTAATAAGCATTTTACTTGTAATTGTTGCTCTCTACATTCGTCTTGGTATTGAAGAATCACCACAATTTACTAAGATGAAGAAAGAAAAACGCGTTGCTAAACAGCCTGTTTTAGAAGTAATTAAGGGACACCCAAAAGAGATTATTTGGGCAGCGCTTTCTCGTTTGTCTGACCAAGTACCTTTTTATATTTTTACAACTTTTATCATTTCGTATGGAGTAGATCATGTGAATCTGGACAAACAGTTTCTCACAAATGCCGTTATGCTCGTTTCGATTGCCTATCTTGTTTTTGTTCCACTTTCTGCCCATTTATCAGATAAGGTAGGCCGGAAGAAAATGTACCTAATCGGATGCATGATGTCTATTCTGTTTGCCATTCCTTATTTTTATCTTTTCAATACAGGTTTAACGGCTTTAGTTATCTTGGCTATTGCCATTTCAGGTATTGGACCGGGGATAGTATATGGTCCGCAAGCTGCCTTGATTGCGGAAAATTTTCCTATTCACCTTCGATATAGCGGGGCATCAATCGCTTACCAATTAGCTTCCATTATTGGAGGGGGCGTTGCGCCTATTATTTCGCTTTATCTATTACATCAATATGGCAGTGCCATACCAATTGGTATCTATATTATGGCTTGCTGCGCTATCTCCCTTCTTGCTGTTGCAAAATTGAAGGACGGTTCGGGACAAAATCTTCAAGAGGGAGTCGATAACAGTACGGAAAATGTTACCGCTTAATTCAAAAGGAGTATATTTTATTACATGAGAGCACTACATGCATGGTAATTACGTTGTGTAATTAGGATGTTATTATGGTTGGCAGATATCGAAACATCTAATTGGTTTCATATAACACTTTGAGAATGAATTTCTAGTTGTCAAAAAAGATTAGTAGAAAACAATGAAATGGAGAGAGTAAAGCATGCGTTACTTAAACTACATCGACGGCCGATGGCAGGAGCCAAGTTCAGATTCTTATAATAAAAACCACTGTCCCCACAATGGAGAAGTAATAGATGAGTTTCCAGCAAGTACAGTAGAAGACGTACAAAAAGCCATTGCCGCTGCAAAGGAAGCTTTCCCTGCTTGGAAAAAGTTATCTTATCAGAAGCGGGCATCCTATTTACAAAAAGCAGCAGAAGTTTTAAAAGAGAAGGCTGAGGAAGTAGGCCGGGATTTGACATTAGAAGAAGGAAAAACATTAGTGGAAGGAATCGGAGAAACAAGGCGTGCCATTAGTATTCTAGAATATTTCGCAGGAGAAGCGATGCAGCCGGTCGGCAGTGTAATTCCTTCTGTCAATGAGGAGACCATGGTATATACTAAACGAATTCCATTAGGCCCAGTAGGCTTAATTACCTCTTGGAATTTTCCTATTGCTATTCCGGTATGGAAGATGGCACCTGCCTTAATTTATGGGAACACCGTTGTTATCAAGCCCGCGGATTTAACACCTAAGTCGGTTTATCATATAATGAATGCCTTTCATGAGGCTGGGATTCCGCCCGGAGTCGTCAATTGTGTATTTGGCCCTGGTTCTGTCATCGGGGCCGAGCTTGTAGAAAACTCTGATATTAAAGCCATCTCGTTTACCGGCTCCAATCAAGTAGGCAGAATGATTCAAGAACAAGCAATCTCCAGAGGCAAAAAAGTACAGTTAGAAATGGGCGGAAAAAACCCTTTAGTGGTATTGGCAGATGCAGATATTAACAGGGCGGTAGAACTTGCTGTAAAAGGTGCATTTATGTCAACTGGGCAAAAATGCACCGCTACCAGTCGTGTAATAGTGGAAGAAGGGATCTATGAGGAGTTTCTTGCTCGATTGGTCGAGCGGACTCAATCACTCAAGATAGGAAATCCTTTAGAGGAAGATACTTTTATGGGGCCATGTGTCTCCGAATCACAGCGTGAAAAGGTGTTGGCTATGATAGAGGAAGGAAAAAAGGAAGCGACGCTTATTTACGGAGGAGGAATACCGGCAGATCCAGGGCTTCAGGAAGGGTTTTATGTTCAACCGACCATATTTGAGCTTTCGTCTCAGGAAGCGCGGATCGCCCAAGAAGAAATTTTCGGTCCTGTAATTGCTCTGCTAAAAGCGAAGAATTATCAAGAAGCTCTTCAGCTGGCGAATGATACGGAATTTGGGCTAAGTGCATCGATTTGTACAAATAATCTTAGCCTCGCCCAGCAATTTATCGATCAGATAGAGGCGGGCATGGTACATGTAAATTCAGAAACATCGGGGGCCGAGCCGCAAGTGCCGTTTGGCGGTGTGAAGAATTCCAGTGATGGACCGCGTGAGCAAGGAAAAACGGCCATTGAGTTTTACACACAGGTGAAGGTGATTTACCTGGATCAGCATTAATCGGTTAGGTTTCTGTACTAAGAACTATGAAACTAGGATATTTTCAAAAAAGGTAAATCAATAAGTACCAATCATATTGGTGTCTGGCTGATATTACATTGATTTTGGGCACTCAAAATGCTAATTGAACAGACTTAAAGATTATATAAAATACTTACTTAAAAAATAGGAGGAAACAAAATGTTAAAACTAGACTTAAATCAATTTACTGAGAAATTTACACTGCCGGATCAAGCAGTAGATGTGAATGAAATTCCGTGGGTACCAACCTTTGAGGGGTCTGATGCAGTATTTTTTAAACCGGTTCGGTTTGACTTAAACACTGGGAACTGGGTCCATATCTCCAAATTCAAGGCAAACAAAGGAAATACACGTCATCGTCATACAGGTGGTCCAGTTTTTGCATACACCCTTCAAGGCAGATGGAGATACCTGGAGAGAGATTGGGTTGCTAAAGCGGGAACAGTTGTATTCGAGCCACCGGGGGATATTCATACACTTGTTGTTGATGGTGAAGAGGATATGATTACAATGTTTAGTCTGAGTGGAGTGCTTCAATATTTTGATGAGCATGGCAATGTGACCTTAAATGATGATATGTTCTATCGATTGAAGAGATATCATGATTATTGCGAACAAAACAATATACCTATTAAAAATTTAATGTACTAATAAGGAGCATTTTGAATGTTTAACTTATCTGGTAAAACAGCTTTGATTATTGGAGGTACAGGTGCTTTAGGAAAAAGTATAGCGCAGGTTCTTGGCCGTAGGGGAGCGAAAGTGATCATTACCGGTATGGAAGACGAGCAAAAAGCGGCCTCTATCATCGAAGAATTCTTAGAAAAGAAGTTGGATGTAATGTATGAATACCTTGATATCTCAGTGATCGAAAATATAGAAGAAGTAGTCAATAAATATTCTGCTATCGATATATTAGTCAATTCTGCCGGAATCAATGCCCGTCACCCAATTATCGATATAAGTGAACAAGAGTGGGATAATGTAATAGATGTTAACTTAAAAGGCGTATTCTTCACTTCGAAAATAGTAGCAAAACAAATGTTAGAAAGAAAAAGTGGAAAGATTATTAACTTAGCTTCATTAAGCAGTCATATAGGATTGCCAAACATGGGACCGTATTGTGCATCTAAGGGTGGTATTAATCAATTAACTAAAGCGATGGCCATAGAATGGGCTCCATATATTCAAGTAAATGCCATCGCTCCGGGGTATTTCCATACAGAGTTGACAGCTCCTTTATTCCAAAATAAAGAATGGACTGACAGGATTCTTTCAAGAATACCAACGGGAAGAACAGGAAACCCTGAAGATTTAAATGGAGTGGCTGTTTTGCTTGCTTCTTCTGCTTCTGACTACATTACAGGACAGACTATATATGTGGATGGCGGTTGGACTGCATCATAAACCAAAGCTCTATTAAAGAACTGGATTGATTGTTATCATTTTTGACTAAAGCGTGCGAAATGGCCATTTCGCACGCTTTAATCTAGCCTAAATTCATAAAGGGAGTGTGATATCATGAAAGCGGTCGTGAAATCAAATTTACCGCAAAAAATAAAGTTGCAAGAAAGAGACAGGCCTGTTCTACATGCCGGTGAAATACTTGTTGAGGTTGCTTATTGCGGAGTTTGTGGAAGTGATCTTCATGCTTTTAGTCATTCTAGGGGGTACGAGTTTGTAAAAGTAAATACTACTCTCGGTCATGAAATTTCCGGTAAAGTTATAGAAGTGTTCGATGAAGAGAACAGACACTTGATTAATAAAAATGTGATAATTGAGTCTATGCACTATTGCAATGAATGTGAAAACTGTGAACGGGGAAAATATTCTATATGCTTTAACAATCAAGTCATTGGTCTTCATTTTGACGGTGGTATGACTCAGTTTGTGAAAACGAATGTCAATTTTATTAAAGAAATCGATCATGAGTTACCGATAGATATTGCAGCACTTATAGAACCTATGTCAATCGCGGTTCATGCTGTTAAAAAAGTTACAAATATAGATGCTGAAGATAATATTTTAGTACAAGGTCCTGGTATTATAGGATTCTTTGTTGGTTTAATATGTGCTCATAAAAAAGCAAATGTCGTTCTTTCAGGATTAGAAAAGGATTATGAATATAGGCTATCAAAAGCTAGTAACTTTGGTATGACTGCTCTAATCGCTGATAAGCAAAGGTTGGAAGTTCCTGTAGATTACATATTTGAATGTTCCGGGTCACCTGCAGCTTTAAAAACAAGTTTTAACCACTTAAAGAAAGGAGGAAAAACCGTTGTGGTAGCTCTTTATGAGCAAGAAACTACGTTGTTTTTAACGGAATTGGTTCGCAATGAATGGCCTTTAATAACAAGTTATGGGTGTGATCCTGTAGATTATGATGATGCTAGCAAACTATTAATTGAATATAAAGATCAATTAAGAGACATTATTTCATTTTTTCCTTTAGTGGAAGCGGAACAGGCGTTTGAAGACAGTGTAAATCAAAAAATTTTAAAAGCTGTACTATATAATTAGGGAATTGGTTAAAAAGTAGGATGACCATTTGTAAAAAATTAAACCGGTGGTAAGCAATCTATCAAACTTGGACATACTGATACTATTATTCTAAACAAGGTGTGTGATCGGTATGGAAAAGGAAGATTTGTTTAAATAGAAGCACTGATCAACTTGATATGATTTTATTAACGGTCAGATGGTACCTGCCGTACAATCTAAGTTTCCGCGATTTGGTAGAAATGATGGAGGAACGAGGTTTGTCTATCACTCACACTACCATTATGCGTTGGGTGTATCAATATAGACCTGAATTAGACGAAAGAGTACGACGTCATCTTAAGACAACAAATGATTCCTGGAGAGCCGATGAGACGTATGTGAAAGTAAAAGGTCAATGGATGTATTTATATCGTGCAGTCGATGCAGGAGGGAATACCATTGGCTTTTATTTAAGTAAATCAAGAGATAAACAAGCAGTCAAGCACTTTTTCAAGAAAGCCTTGGCTGCTTCTTCTATTTGTAAACTTCGTGTTATAACAGTAGAAAAAAATCCAGCTTATCCTGTAGCGATTCAAGAGTTAAAAGAAGAGAAAAGTATGCCTGAAGGCATACAAATAAGGCAAGTTAGATATCTCAATAATATAGTTGAGCAAGATTACCGTTTTATTAAGAGGCGAGTTCGTTCTATGCCGGGATTGAAGTCATTTCGTTCAGCTACCTACATACTGTGTGGCATAGAAGCCATGATACGATTGAAAAGAAACAGACTCATCAAAAGTGACTTCTGCCCAAAATCAAAAAGAATTTATCCATCAATTGTTTGAATTAGCTTCATAAGCTAGTAATTTAAAGGAAATTGCCACTTCATGTTTCTAGAAAGTATTTTTTGTACCAGAATCCATTTTAATTAAGAGACATAGGGATTTTTGAGCATTTGAACGAAAAGTTGATGTTATAACCAATAGTACGTTTCGACGGAAAACTGACTCAGGTATTAATTAAATTAGAAAGAGGAAAACTTCTTGAATCGAAATATGTTAATCAGGCTGATTATTGATCTTTCTATGACCGTTCTGATGTTAGTTGTAATAGATTACCACATTAATGGAAATAAACCTCGTGAACTAGTAGGAGTTATATTGTTTTTGTTGTTTATTGCCCACAAATATTTTAAATCGACGACGGTATAAGACGATTTTTAAGGGAGAGCACAATGTACGACGTATTCCAATCATTGCGGTTAATCTGCTTTTTCTTGTATCTATGGCTATGGTGATGATAAGTTCTGTGCCTATTTCCCGTGACATATTTCCTTTTATATTTAGCCTTCATAATCGTAAAATCTTCACCCAACAATCTTTAGTAATACCCTCTTGATAAAGTTTAACCTCTAACCATACTCAAATTATCAAACTTATATGTTTTGGTATAGTATTCAAAAAATGAAACAATTGTATCAAAATAAAACACTTATTCTTTAAAATCTAAGGTGCTTAGCAAGTGGAAAAAATTAGAACTTCTATTTTTATAGTTTTTTAAGTGATTTTTTCTAATAAATATCTATTGGCACACTTCTTGCATGTATTAGGTTAAGGCAGCAAGTTTGAGTATTACCTAAAACCTTATACAATGACATAAGATTGGAGGGAGAATGGAATGGTACCTTTTTTTACTCACAGTTTTGTTTGAACTAAAAAGAAAGGCTTCTTTTAGCAGTGTCTCGCAAATGTGAGTTACAGTAGGACTACTTTTCAGTACGATATCAATACTTTCATGACTGCATTAATAGGGATAGTCCCTCCCGTTTATATTAAGTGCTGTACTTGTCTTCCTTTTTTCTTTCTAAAAAAAGTAAAAAAGCTATTTTTCGTCAGTGGAACGATTGTGATAATTATCCGTCCAAGTTTATTTTGGACGTCAGTTATTGCTGTATTAAGGACATTTTTTTTCTGAAATATTCCCTATCAACATTCGCTACACAGGTTTAATGGCTTCAGGTTTAAAATTTTAGGAAGGTAAGGTGAAAGGCACAGTGATCGAGAATTGTAAGCCAACTTTTTTTACAGGTAGAGTAATTCATGGACGTAAAATAGGCAGGACAATTGGTTTTCCAACAGCAAATCTTCAGATAAATCAAGAACTAGAAGAGGGTTTTTTAAAGGGAGTATACGGTGTAAAAGTTTATCATAAAGGATTTATGTATCAAGGGGTAATGAATATTGGTGTGAGACCAACATTCAAAGATATAAAACCAATTGTTTCTTGCGAGGTCCATATTCTTGACTTTGGCCAGGAGATTTATGGTGATTCATTAAGTATAGAAGTGGCATTTTTTATCCGAGATGAGGTTGCTTTTAAGTCAAAAGATCAGCTTATTCAGCAACTTAACAAAGACGTTGAAATAGCAGACAAGATGTTTCTAGTAACAAAATAAAAAAGGCTTCAAGAAAAAATAAAGGAGTATTTATGGAAAAAGTTCAGACCAACATACATCTAAATATGCCGGATTTGCTTTTTTCTAAGTTTTGTGAAGAAGAATATAAAGTAAATAGGGGGGTATACAACACAATAGAACAGTGGTTCTATAACCAAGGGGTTCATAACATCATACAACGCAGAGAAGTAATTCTGGATTTCTTTTTATTTATAAGAACGAGCCAAAATAATAATGGGAAAATAAAGTTTGGCCATGGGGGATTAATAGAACAATTAAATAAATTTTGGCGTAAATACAAATTGGCCCAATAAATAAAAAATAAAGAAAAAACAATAAATGAGAAAAGAGGAGATTATAATGTCAAAAGAAATCAATCAAACTTTATTCAAGGAAGTAATGGGGAATTATCCAACTGGGGTAACTGTAGTAACTACAACGGATAAAGATGGAAATCCTGTTGGTTTAACTGTAAATTCATTTGCTTCTGTTTCGTTAGATCCCCTTCTAGTACTCTGGTCAATTGATCACAAAGTTACTACCCTTGATTCTTTTAAAAATGGAGAGGGATTTGCCGTACACATTTTAGCTGGTAATCAGCAAGAATTATGTAGAAACTTTGCCAGCAAAAATGTTGATCGTTTTAGCACTTGTAAATGGGAGCTTTCAGAACATAACCTTCCAATCATCGAAGGAGCTTTTGCAGTTCTTCAATGCAAAACGTTCAAGACAGTAGAAGCTGGAGATCACACTATTTTAATTGGTGAAGTGGTAGATATTCAGATCGAACAAAGGGAACCTATGTTATATCACCGAAGACATTTTAGTTCAATTCCACCAGAGTTTTATGTAACTGTTTAATTATTAAAGAAGAGGAAGGATATTCTTTATGAAATTATTAGGTATAAGCGGGACTATCATTGGATCCAAAACTGAAATTGTCACTGAGCAAATTCTAGCAGATATTGCAAAAATAGACCCTAATATGGAAACGGAAATCTTGAATTTAAAAGCCTTCGACATTCAATTTTGTGATGGCCGTGAATCGGAGGGTTATAACGAAGACACTAAGAAAGTCATCAATCTTATTTCCAATGCAGATCTATATATTATTGTTACACAAATTTTTCATGGGACTATAAGCGGGGCATTGAAAAACCTTTTTGATTTAATCTCACCTCAAGTCATGAAAAATAAAGTGATTGGATTCGCTGCCGTAGGAGGTAACTATAAACATTTTTTAATGGTTGAAAATCAGCTCAAACCAATTGCAGGATACTTCGGAGCCTATGTAGCTCCAAATTATGTATTCGTTCACAACGAAGATTTTAAGGATAACCAAATTACTAATCAAATGGTATTAAATCAAATAGCTGATTTCTCTAGAGAAATAGTAAAAATGAAGAAATTATCAAAATGTTAAAATCTTCAAGTTGGTGAATTTGCCGGAACACCTAAACAAGTAGAAGTAACTACTTTTTAAACCGCTTTCAAAACAAACTGTAAAAAAGGCATCCGAAATGGGCTTTTATTCGGATGCCTTTTTTAAATTTTTAAATTTTTAAACTTAATAGAATTTAAAATTGGACTTATTTGAGTTAAGGTTGATCTGCCAAAACGAATATCATATATGGGACATATTCTAGCGTAGTGTTTTTACCCTTGACTTTTGCTAACAACCTACACAATGCTAGGTTGTTAATTTTAATGGAATAAAGATGATGTGGGTGTTCCTTTTACATCAAAAGATGGAGAAATCCCATAATATTAACGTATTCATTGAGGGAATCTATTTGTATTAATTTGGTATTTTTCCATTTTTCTATATAGAGTGGCTCTAGAAATATTCAGTTGTTTTGCTGCTTTAGTTAAATTGCCGTTGTGATGTCGAAATGCTTGTAAAATTCCCTGTCTTTCTACTTCTTCCACCGATACCCAGTTATCAAAACTATCTACCTCTTCTACAATTGGTTCACCTAAGATTAGATAGACATCTTCGGGAGAAATAATAGGGTGATCCGCTAGCACGATTAATCTGTATACACTGTTCTCTAGTTCTCTTACATTCCCTTTCCATTGATAACTTGTCATTAAATTCAGAGCTTCTTTAGTTATCGATACATTTTTCCCTTCATTACGATTATATAAAACTACAAAATAGTTTATCAGATGGATAATATCTTCTCGGCCTCTTTCTTGTAATGAGGGTAAACGCAAATTTAAAATATTAAGGCGAAAATATAAATCTTCTCTAAATGTTTTATTTTTTATAGCATCAATTAAGTCTATATTAGTAGCTGCGATTACTCGAACATCTACCGAAATAGGTTTTTTCCCGCCTAAATGATAAAATTCTCTTTCCTGCAATACCCGTAGTAAATAGACTTGTTGATCGAGTGGTAGTTCTCCAATTTCATCAAGAAATATAGTTCCGCCGTTTGCCAGTTCAAACTTTCCTTTTTGTCCCCCTTTTTTTGCTCCTGAAAAGGCCCCCTCTTCATATCCGAATAATTCACTGCCAATTAATTCTTTTGGAATGGCACCACAGTTCACTGTGACGAATGGTTTTTCACAACGATTACTACTATTATGAATGGCTTTTGCAAACATTTCCTTTCCAGTACCTGTTTCACCTAAAATAAGCACAGTTGCTTGACTGGATGCTATTTTTTTTCCTGTATTAATTGCCACCTGGAATGGAGAGCTATTGCCAATTAGGTCATTAAACAAGAATTCTCTTTTTTCTGTATGCTTAAAACCAGTATTTACTACTGGAATCAACCTCATAAGCCACCCTTGCAATAACTTTTTACGAGAAAGACGCTTTAATACGATTCGAACATCAAGAGTATTGCCTAATGTACTGTAAAATTCGATTTCATTCTCATTCAATGCCAAATGTGAGTCTAAGTTAGGAATACCTAAGGACGAAACATTGGGTCTATTCCAATCCTTTTCAGATGCACCTAATAGATGTGCTGCCTTTTCAGAACATCTAATAATTACCTTATCACTATTAATAATAAGGGAAGCATCTGACCCGTATTGAGTTTGGAAATAATCTAGTAAAAAAGAATCCCGCTCTAAATAAATATTATCTAAATTTTTTTGAATAGCTTCTCTTGTTGAGTGGACAAGACCAAATATATGAGAGTCGAAAACCTCAACTGGACCGGTAATATCAATCACGCTTTGTACCTTGTTGGTATTTTTGTTGAAAATCGGCATCGCGAAGCAGCTTAGATCATGGAACATACTGCAAAAATGCTCAGCTCCAGTTACCAAGGCAGGTTTCGTATGTTCTAAGGCAAGTGTTATGGCGTTTGTCCCAGCTTGGAAACTATGTAATCCTCCTGGAGCATTATTGATTTCGGATAGACGGTTTATTATTTTGGGGTCTCCAAACATCTTCAGCATAAGAGCATCTGCATTAAAGAGTTCAACCGCGATATCGTCCAAATAATCACCAAGACCTTTAATAATATTGGTAGAGGACTCAATAATGTATTCGTTACTATTCATATACTGAGCATATGTTTGGAGGTCAAGGTCTACTTTTGGACGAAGGGGGTTAATATTTTTTTGTTTGTGTAATTTCCAAGATTTAGCGACTATTGGTGATATATTGGAACCAATCATTCCCTTTTCCATGAAAAGTTCCCAAGATTTTCGCAACTCTAATTGATTTTTAGATTGAGGATTAAACTTATAAAAATCCAAAATTACACCCCTTTTGTAAGCGTTTAAAAAATAGTGATAGTTTTAGTTGGGTATATCATTATTCTTATAATAATAGTAATATCCAAATTTTTCAATCGTGTTACCTAGGAAATGGATAGTGTTCGGAAAAGTGAGACAGTTGTATCAGAAAATAAAACACTAAATCTTTTAAAACATATTTTCTAACCAGCAAAAAAAGAGAAAAATCCCCTAGTTTTATAGTTTTTAAGTGTTTTTCTCTATTTGGACATTTTTTGGCACGAACCTTGCATTTTATTAGATTGTCAAAGTAATCCCACAATTAAAAAATAGGAGGAATATAATATGAAATTTTCTATGTTTTATTTACCAGCAATTGCAGGAGCAGAAGAAGTTAGGCAAAGAGGAAGATTAGCTGGACAAGATCGGGAACTGTATCAACATCTGCTTCAAGATCTTCTTGAGCAAACTCAGTATATCGATAAAATGGGCTTTGAAGCGGTTTGCTTTACAGAACATCATTTTCATGTTGAAGGCTATGAGGTTTCCACTAACCCTATTATGTTGGGTCTTTATCTAGGTCTTCAAACAGAAAGAATTAAAGTTGGTCAGTTAGGAAATGTATTGCCGACACATAATCCAATTCGTCTTGCGGAAAATATTGCTCTACTAGATCAAATGACAAAAGGTCGAGCATTTGCTGCTTTCGCTCGTGGCTATCAACATCGCTGGGTGCGTACAATTGGTCAAAAGAATAATGTTGGTATTTCAAATAACAATGCTAAAGAGGATGAGCGTAATAGAGACGTATTTGAAGACTACTTCAATATTATTCAAAAAGCATGGAAAGGTGGCACCTTCAAACATGAAGGAGAGTACCAAATCCCGGTTCCAGTTGATTATAGCTACAAGACTGACCAGGAAGGCTTAAATGAAGACGGAATTCTAGAAGAAGTCGGTATTGCGCCGCTTCCTTATCAAGAGGAAGTTGACTTATGGCATCCGTTTTCATTCAGTGAATCTACAATCCGCTGGTGTGCACAACGTGGTGCAAAACCAGTTGTTATGAGCACGAATACAAAAGTAATTAATCACTTATTCGATGTATACCATGAGGAAGCAAATAAAAGTGGATATAATCGTGAGCGTGGCGAACGAATTGTATTAATCCGCGATGTATTTGTCTACGATACCGAAGAAGAAGCACAATACTGGCAATCTAAAGGCGCCGGATTCATTTGGAAAGATTGGTTTGCTCCGGATGGATTTAATATGGTTAACTTGCGTGAAGGTGAAACAGTGGATCAACTAACAGGGGAATATGATGAACTCTTAGAACGTGGTTTCTGCATCGCGGGAACTCCGGAGCAGGTAAGACAGCAAATCCAACAGTTAATAGATGAAACAGGCGTTAAAAATTTAATGTTCTTCAACTTTACTAGAGCGATTCCACAGGAAAAAGTAATGCGTTCATTAGAGTTATTCTGTACGGAAGTAATGCCTCATTTTTCAGAAGATACAGTAACAATTGCTCAGAAATAAAGATTAAGAAAATAGTTTTTTAATTAAAAAATAGTAGGGTTCATACCGGTTTACTTCAGAAGATATGGACCCATATCCTTGGAAATAGTAAAAAAACAGATAAACATCTAAAGGTTAATCTAGTATACAAGGCTGAATAACATGAATTTTATCCGGTTCAAATGAGCACACCGAAAGTTTCTAGCAATGAATAAACAGAAGTCATAATTAAATTTACAGAATATTAAGAAAATAACACAACGCCAAAATAATGTAAGTTTTATAAACAGTATTTTGAAATAGGGGGAAATGAAAGTGAGTACAGGTTTACGAGTAACCGTAGTGGATAGTGGTCGTTTGGATGTTGGTAAAGGCTTATTTATGACTGGGGCAGAAGGGAAAATCACTGTACCAACAAGCGTTTGGATTATTGAACATCCACAAAAAGGATTAATCCTTTTTGATACAGGTGTCAATTATAATGTAACGGATCCTGAAGCAGCGGAAAAATATTGGGGGCCAGGTTTGCGTGATGCGTTAGGATGCGTTATGACACGTGATGAAGCCATTGATCGTCAATTAATAAAACTGGGATATAAGCTGGAGGATGTAAAATATGTCATCTTGTCTCATCTGCACTTAGATCATGCGGGTGGAATGTGTCACTTCCCGAACGCAACCTTTGTCGTTCAAAAGAGTGAACTGCGTTATGCGTGGTGGCCTGATGCATGGCCAGGTCAAGTATATTGCTACAACGATTATAAGGATACAAGAGGATTTAACTTTCTACAAGTCGAAGGAGATATCGACTTATTCCAGGATGGAAGCATTAAACTAATTAAAACTCCAGGACATTCACCAGGACACCAAGCTGCGATTCTTCGATTAGAGAATCGAGGTCCTGTATGTTTGGGGGCGGATGTGGCTCATCTTAAAGA
>Ga0182747_1001318_pt1 | contig 19420 bp, 7 predicted proteins | sample eDN3rd30CBELigBY_FD_128526 | JGI IMG/M metagenome (GOLD analysis project Ga0182747, IMG submission 128526) | Enriched backyard soil microbial communities from Emeryville, California, USA - eDNA 3rd pass 30_C BE-Lig BY (version 2) (version 2) | ecosystem: Environmental > Terrestrial > Soil >...
GAAGAACAAAACGGGGTCACGAAGCCGTGACGGCAGTTAAATATCTGTAATATTAGATATTTTCCAATCGGACTGCGTCAAGGCGCCGCGCGAAGGGCTTCCTGCAGGAGAACTAAATCCTCCGGAAGACCCGACTGCCAGTCCATTATTTCTCCTGTGGCCGGATGCTCGACCCGAAGGAGATAAGCATGGAGTGCCTGTCTGCCCAGAGCTGCCACCGCGGTTTTGGCAGGGGCGCTCAACTGGTTGGCCTTGGTGCGGAAGCCCGAGCCGTAGACGTCGTCGCCGATCAGCGGATGACCGGCATGGCCGAGATGGACCCGGATCTGGTGAGTTCGTCCGGTCTCGAGCTGGCATGCAAGCAGCGAGGCAATCGGCTTGCCGTCCCGCCCCTCGAAGCTTTCCAGCAATTCCCAATGGGTGACGGCGTGCCGGCCGCCCTGCCGCACCGCCATTTTTTCCCGCGCGAAGGGGTGACGATCGATCGGCTGGTCAATGGTGCCGTGCAGCCGTGATGGTGCCCCCCAGACAAAAGCCATGTAGCCGCGCCGCAGCGCGCCCGTACGTCCGTGATCGGCGAACTGCGCTGTCAGCGAGTGATGGGCGCGGTCGTTCTTGGCCACCACCATCAGCCCGGTGGTGTCCTTGTCGAGCCGGTGCACGATGCCGGGCCGTCTGACGCCGCCGATGCCGGAAAGGCTTGCGCCGCAATGGGCAATGAGGGCATTGACCAGCGTGCCGGTTTCATGTCCCGCCGCCGGATGCACCACGAGCCCTTTCGGCTTGTTAAGCACGAGTAGATCATTGTCTTCATAAACGATATCGAGCGGGATGTTTTCGCCTTCCGGCTCGGCCGGCACCGCCGGCGGAACCTCGACGATGATCGTCTCATCGGCCTTGACCTGATAGGCGGGATCGAGGATCGGAGCACCGCCGATGCTGACATGGCCGGCCACGATCAGGGCCTTCAGGCGGGTGCGCGAGAGGTCCTCGAACTGGTCGGCGAGCACGCGGTCGAGCCGCTGCGATTTGCCCGCGGCACCGGCTGTGATAATGCGGCGTTCGCCGGTATTTTCCGCACTCTGATGATGTGAAGAAGACTCGTTCATGACCGAACATGTAGCTGCCGAACTCACGCCTGAACAGGCCGCCATGATGGCGCGGCTCAAGCGCCTGATGCTGATCGCGGGCCTGACCACGGCGCTGGGAATCGGCGCTGTCTTCATCGCTATCGGCTACAAGCTGTTTCGCGGTGAGGGCCGGACTGTATCCGCCACCGAGGCCACGATCATGCTGCCTAAAGGCAGCCGGATCGTCTCCACGGCAGCGCTGGACGACCGGATTGCCGTAACCCTGGATATCGGCGGGGCGACCGAAATCCGCACTTTCGACGCCAAAACCTTCAAATTGCTGGGCCGGGCCCGGTTCGCCACCGAGCCTTAAGTTCGCCCATCGGCTTTTCGCATCTTGCGGATTGTGCCCGTGGCGGCTATCCCTTGCCCCAACGCTCCCTTCGTCTAGCGGTTAGGACGCGGCCCTCTCAAGGCTGAAACAGGGGTTCGATTCCCCTAGGGAGCGCCAAAGATTTCAATGACTTGGCTGGTTTCTGGAGCCGCTGCCACGGCGCTTCTCCAACTTTTCTCCAACAGGCTGCTAAGCCTCTCGTTGTTTTCGATTGAAGGCGCACCAGCTTCCCCAACTAAGCAATGATCGTCTTCGCCGTGCAGAGGGCCGTCCCAACCCTGCTCGATCAACATCCCGGGGACGCTATCCTAGCATCGCTTGACGCGCAGCGGCGTCGGTCAGTCCCGTCAACCGGGATGTTCGAATCTTTTTGCTTTCGCCCATGTTGCTGGTCGGCATTACAGCGCGGCTTTTTGCGATCGCCTGCGACTTTTTCCTGATTGGGCTCTCCTGCTGTCCTGGTTGGATTCAACCATAAGTCGTGAGAGGGTATCCGGGGCAGGGCGATTTAAAGATGGAACCACTTGGTCGTGATGACTCTATCGATTTTTCGATCTCGGGCATTTTAGTTCGATCAATTTTTGATCCTGCGAAAACCGGTCGCACGACTGGCGAAATCATCAACTTCGCCGGCCGATCCTACGCGCGTTTGCAGCTAAAAAGCGGTGAGATCAGCCAGGTTCCTTGCGAACAACTTGAGCGCATCCCTGAGGTGGAAACTCGACTGGATGCGATCGCCGCACTTCGGCTATCAGGTCCAGAGCACTTGCACCGAGCGATACTCACCGAGAAAGTCAAAGGGCGCCTTACCGACGTGTTTTACTCTATGGGTACGGGAGATGCGGAATTTTATCCGCATCAATTCAAGCCCGTGCTCAAACTGGTCTCCTCCGCGAATGGGCGTATTCTCATTGCCGATGAGGTTGGCCTGGGAAAGACAATCGAGGCCATTTACGTCTGGAAAGAATTGCAAGCCCGCTTCGGGGCTCGCCGGCTGCTCGTTGTTTGTCCTTCGATGCTGCAGCAAAAGTGGCAGAACGAGTTGCGCAATCGATTTTCGATTGATGCGAATATCGTCGATTCGAAGCAGTTGCTTCAGCGGCTGGAGAGAGTAACCGAAGACGCTGCCACTTCTTTTGTCTCTATCGGCAGCATTGAGTCACTCCGTGCACGAAGGCCGCGGCCACAAGACCAGGAACCGCCTTCAGAATCACGTCAGCGTCTTGCAGCCTTTTTGGCAGAACGTGAATCATCAGATGAAAGCGAACTCATCGACCTTGTGATCATTGATGAAGCACATTACCTGCGCAACCCCGCTACCGCTGCGAATTATCTCGCTACTCTGTTGGCGGGCACTTCATCTCACTTGGTTCTTCTGACGGCGACCCCAATCCAAATCGGGAGCGAAAACCTTTTTCAATTACTGACCCTGCTCGACGCGGATCGATATGCCAATCTGGATGTGTTCAACGCCATGCGGCATGCAAATGCTCCCATTACGGAAGCTCTCAATGCCGTGATGCGCGTACCCGCCGACCCGATCCGTTTCCGTAATGCGATTCAGGCCGCTTTGAAAAGTCCGTTTTTCCGTGACGACCAGTTGTTGAACCAGATCGCGATCGAAACAACTGATCTGCGCAAACCTACTGATCGTGCACGGGTAGCGAGAGTTCTCGAAGGACGCTCGTTGCTAAGTGATGTTCTTACACGAACGCGAAAACGAGACGTTATTCAGAATCGGGTCATTCGTAACGCCTCTGTTGTCCGAATAAACTTTTCACCTGCCGAGCGTCAGATCTATGAGGCAATCAAAGATTCGTTGCGGGCTCAGGCATTATATTCGGCCAGTGCACAAACGCTGATGGTTATGGGAAGACTCAGACAGCTAGCGAGCTCGATACCGGCCGCGATAAAAGGCTGGAAAGAAAACGACGCTCTTTCAGAGCTACTTTGGGAAGATCTGGGAAGGATTGCGGAAGAAGACGATCAAACCAATTTAACGCTTGGAAAGGCTTTGCCAGAAGCTGGCGTTTCATTAGAGCAAGAGGACACCAAATATAAAGAGCTACTCAAGCTCATCAAGCAGCGCATCGCCCAGGATGTCGGAGAAAAGATTATCATCTTCAGCTTCTATCGAGGTACGATTAAATACCTCGAACGACGGTTACGGATGGATCAGATCAGTTGCGCGGTCATTCTTGGTGGTATGGGGTCGGAAAAGGATGCTGAATTAAAGAGATTTTCCGATCCAAACGGTCCATCTATTTTAATTTCTTCTGAGGTCGGAAGTGAAGGCATCGATCTTCAGTTCGCGCGGGTTTTGATAAACTACGACCTCCCATGGAATCCAATGAAGGTTGAGCAGCGCATTGGTCGTATTGATCGTCTCGGTCAAGCATCCGATCGCATCCATATTATTAGTTTTGTTGCTAAAGATACGATCGAGGAAATCATTCTGGACCGCCTATTTCAAAGGTTGGACATTTTCCGCGAATCGATCGGCGACCTCGAGGAAATATTCGGCGAAACATTCGATGAGCTTCTGGTGGAGTATCTCCGAGACGGCTTGAGTGACGAGGACCTCGCTCAACGTCTGGAGCAAAATGCAATAGCGGCCGAGGCGCACCGTCTCGATTTGGTGCGGTTGGAAGAAGATGCCCCGGAACTTGTCGGGCATACTGACTTTATTTTGTCCCACATACAGAAGAGCCAAGATGAAGGTCGCTGGATCAGCCCAAGCGACGTTATTGAGTTCATTACAGACATACTCAATGAGTTTTTTGTAGGTTCTCGAGTCGAACGACACGCCACGAAACGTGATCTATTCGATATTTCGTTGAGTACCGAGGCCCGCGCCTCGTTGGCCGACTTCGTCGAAAATACCAGGCCCGCACGCTCCACCCGTCTTCATGCGCCGGGGCAGAATGTGAGTGTTGTTTTCGACATCGCGCATCGAGTCGATCACCGCCCAAGACCGGAGTTGATTGATCTCACCCACCCGTTGGTCCTCTGGTTGCGCGGGGAAATTGATCGTCGTCACACCAAGTCGGCGACGGCAGTTGCGATCGAGTTGTCCGAACAAAGAACAGATGCGGCTCCCGGATTGTACGTTTTTGCAACCGACTTTTGGAGATTCGAGGGCATGCATCGTCAGGTGGTCATCCGAAATGCTGTAATGGCAATACACGATCTAAATTTGCTTGAGCAGGATGCCGCTGAACGATTGATACTAGGTGCCGCGCGTTTCGGGAAGAAGCTCGACATGTTTCCTTACGCGGAGATGGCAAGCCCTCTGAAGGAAAGCCTTGCACTCTGCGAAAAGTCACTGCTGAACCAGTTCGGCGCTGATGCCCATTTTTTTCAACTTGAGAACGAACAGCGAGTGCGGCAAGCCGAGTTGATTGCGGAGGAGCGTGCGAAGAAGAAGCTTACGATGCTGCAGGAGCGCCTACATAGCCAAAGGACCTCAACTGATGAACGGCGTCGCCGGGCAGCTCCGCTGACTGAAGGTCAAATGAAACGTCTTATCGCCGACCGTGACCAACGGTTGGCTCGGATCGCTTTAGCTCGGAATGCCGAGACGGCCAGCCGCCCCGTATCGGGCGGCGTTATCTTGGTTCGATAGTCATGTCCGAGGATTGGCACGAAAAGCTACGCAAGCTGCACGACCAGCTGCTCAAAGACAAAGGCAGTAGTGGCTCCGCTCCACCCGCAAACGGCAAATCGAAAGCGCAGTCTTCCAGCGTGCCCTCGCGGCCAGTCGTTAAGGCGCGGATGCCCGCCATAGATGCAGTGCTTGGAATTGATTTTGGCACGAGGTTTACGAAAGTCGCGTTATTCCTGCCGCATATAAATCGACGCGTTTTGTTGACGGTGGATGGTGATAAACGCATCGTGCCATCTCGCTTGGTTTTGGGCGACGATGGTCGCCTGTACTCAACAACGTGCGGATCCCAAACCAAACCCAAAACCGTGATTGAGTATCTTAAGAACAGACTTGCTGATCCAGAGGCTGGAGCATTCGGAGGGTACGTCGCAGTAGGCAGATATCAGCTGAGCGAAATCATCAGGCCAGCGTGCGCCTTTTACTTAGCTGATATTCTTCGCAAAGCGGAGGCTGCTGCGCGCGCTGCGTTCCCGACTGAATTATCAAGCGGTAGGCCAGTGAATTGGTTTGCTAACGTGGGCGTTCCGACCAAGTACTTCGATAGCGACATGGTTGAGACCTTTCGAGAAGTCGCTGCCATTGCGTGGGTGTGGCGGGCTAAGCCGGCGGGTTCCGTACTTCCGGTAGAGCTCACTGCTGAATACCAAAAGACCGTTGGGACAATCAGTCCGAGAGACATGCCAATCCAGGTGGCACCTGAATTGACGGCCGCGCTCGTCCATTTTTCCGAACATCTGAATACGCCGTCTGGTGCGTTTTCGTTTTTTGATATTGGAGGCGGCACCTTGGACGGGTCTGTCTTTCGGCTCAGGCGGGAGCACGAGAGTTCCTCCTTTGACATTTTGTCGACGAATGTCGATGAGCTGGGGACTATGGCGGTTACGCGCAATCTTGTCGCTCATGCTTACAAATCGATGACGGATCTTGTTGAGCGTCCGATCATTTTTGGAGGTGCGTCTCCGGAGATAAGTCTTGCTATCCCCAAACAAATTGAGAGGCGAATCCAAACGTTTTTCGCAACGGTGATCGGCAGCGCAATGCAGAAGGGGTTGTACCCACCGAGCTCACAACTCAGCCGCCGTGGACTTAATGAGGCTCCCAAACCCACATTGCCGGTTTTTGTCGGCGGTGGAGGAAGCCGATCCGAATGGTATCGAGGACTGTTTGTTCGGACCTGCGAAGAGTACGGGCATTCGGCTCAGTGGGGGGTGGCGGGTTATGACGTGAGGATCGTGCCTGCTCCTGGTGGCATTGCTGACGACGATTACCCGCGGTTCGTGATTGCGATTGGATTGACCAGTCAGAATCTTCATTTCAATCAATACCGGTTGCCGAGCCGATATTCTCGAAATTCAAATCTACCCAATCGAATTGTATCTGTTCCAAACTATGCAGATACGAAGGACCTTACCTAAGCCACCTTTTCGATAAGTGCGGATGTTCCACCGATAGTAAGCCAAGAAAAAATTCAGGAAACAAAATGAATTCTGGATCAATTAGCCATCTCAATCTGCGCGTTGCATGGCATGATAACCGCTGGAACGGGAAAGTTTGCCGCGCTCCTTCAAAGAATGCGTTCTGTATTGACCTCGACCGCGTTCGAGCGGAAAGGGACGATTCTAAAGAAGATGCCATTCGCGAGCGAGACTTTTCGGAACTGAAGGAAGGTGAATTTCCACCTTGCCAGGCAGACTCCGGCGCCTTCATGAACGACAAGCCGTGGTGGCGATTCTTCAACCATCCGTACCAGAATATTGATAAGGCGAAAAAGACGCACGGAAGGCTCATCCAGACGCCTGTAAAGGTGCCGCCCTATTCGACTTTTGCGGTGCCCTTCTTCTGGATGCTTCGTCAAAACCAGCAGGAGATCGATGAGCGTCTGCCGTCTGCATTGCCGCCGGACGAGGAGCCGCCATTTGCAAGTTCGTGGGTTTTTTCGCGAGAGCGTCAAGAAGCGCTTTGCAATCTGTTTTTTGATCGAATTGTCGCCAAGCGCTCACTCATCTTCTTTTATACGAAGGGCGGGCACCCCTTGGATGAGTCTATCAACCGCCTGATCGTGGGTGTCGGTAAAATCGATTGGATCAGCGGACTGCAACGTTATGAAGCGTCCGACGGTCCTCGCTATCCACTGTGGGACCGACTCCTGACGCATTCGATTCGTTTCGACGGCGCCAATGGAATGTTGTTGCCGTACCACGATTATTTGGAGGACACTGGCGATCCCGAGGAAAATCAGCGCCGGCGTGAGCTTCTTGAGGACATCGCGGTTGTTCCAGAGCGCGGCCAGCTCAAATCATTTTCGCATGTTGGCGAGCATGCCACAAACGATGTAGCGCTTTCTTCTCTCGTTCGTAGCCTTGAATCCGTCCGTAAAGTCCGTGCGCACGGCTTAGTAGGAGGCCCGTGGGAACGGCGAGAGGAATGGCTGAACGAGCAAATTCATAGTGTGTGGCAGCACCGTGGCGCGTTTCCTGGAGCGGGTGCTGCGCTGGAAGCGCTCGGGATGCGCCTTGGTACAAGCATGGTGCTGGAATTGACCGGTCAGGGAGACATCAAGACTGGTGATGATCCCTGGCCGGTCCTCGACGCCATTCTGCGCGGGAAACGCTCGCCGCCCCAAAAAGCTTACAAAGGCGATGTCGAGGCGATCGCAGGCACCTGGAATGCGCTTTCCGAAGAGCGGCGGTCGCTTCTCAAGCTTTTGTCGCGGTTTGAGCTGAGCCCTGCGCAGGCGCGGCGATGGTTCGTTCAGAATGAACGGAATAAGGCGACGCGCGGTCAGGTCGACGACGCGGCGATTCTTGCCAACCCCTATCGCATCGTGGAAGCCGATCTCGGCGACGCAGATGAGCGCCCCGTTGCGCTCGGAATGATTGATCGTGGGATGCTGCCTGATCCGACGGTTGCCGCTGCTCATCCAGTGCCCGCGCCGTCCTCAGTCGAGTCGCCGCTGGACTGGAGGCGGGTGCGTGGCGCATTGGTTGCCGTCCTTCGTAATGCGGGACAGCAGGGAGATTCGCTGTTAGCCGAAGACGAAGCAATTGACGGCCTTTCCTCACTGGATTTGAGCCAGCCCTGCAACGCCTCTTCGGATTGGATCAACGGAAATCTCAAACAAATTGAAGGTGAGATTGCGCGCTTTGAGCTTGTGCGGGACCAGAACTCTGGGCCAGTCAAGTGTATTCAGCTCACCGATGTCATGAAGCGCGAGCAGCGTCTCTCCAGACTATTGCTGAAACGAGCCGAGTCGAAATTGGAAAGCCTAGCCGAGGACTGGGTAAGTCTTCTCCGCGAAAGCATCGGTGAACAGGGTGTGAAGGTCGACTTCAAGGAGAAGCGTTACGCTGACGCTCTTTCCGAACAGGGGCGTATGCTTGAAACGATCACGACCCGAAAGCTCAGTGTGCTTGTAGGCGGCGCAGGAACCGGTAAAACGACCGTTTTGGGAGCCCTAAAGAAATCCAAGGTGCTCTCAAAGCAAGGCGTCCTGTTTTTGGCACCGACCGGCAAGGCCCGCGTGCGACTCGGGCAGAAGACAGGCGAGTCGTCCATGACGGTCGCACAGTTTCTGTACCAGCGCGACAGGTATGACGCATTGAGACAGCGGCCATTGTTCGAAGGCGATCCGCCGTACGCGAAGGAAAAAACGGTTGTCATCGACGAATGCTCGATGCTCACGATGGACGATCTGCTTGCCGTTCTACTCGGCCTCGATCTCGCGCATGTTCAGCGCATCGTGCTTGTGGGCGACCCAAATCAGCTGCCGCCTATTGGGATCGGCCGGCCGTTCGCGGACCTCGTTGCTCATCTGGACGAAGCGGTTGATAAGGAACAAGAGGCTGGCAAGGCGCTGGCTCGATTGTCGGTCGAAGTGAGAACTAGTGCCGGTGCCCCCTCAGACAGTCTGCGCTTAGCTTCCTGGTTTACTAGGGAGCCTCAGCCGGTGGATGCTGACAGGGTCCTTAACGACCTGGAGGCGGGAGAGACGTTCAACGATCTTGAGGTCCACTACTGGAAGACGCCGAAAGATTTGCATCAGCAGCTTTCCGGGCTATTCCAAAAACACCTGAATTTGGAGGCGCCGGATGACGTCAAGGGATTTAATCGCGCCCTTGGTTTAACGGACGAGGGGTGGGTCCCCTACGATAACCACGATGGTGCGGAGAACTTTCAGCTACTTTGCCCAGTGCGAAAGAACGTTCACGGAGTCTATGAGCTCAATCGCTGGATCCAGCGCAAGTTTCGCGCACTTCAATTGAAGGCTTCTCGGCAACCCTGGGGATTAAGTCTCGGCGACGAGGAAATCGTTTGGGGTGACAAGGTTATTCTTAACCGCAATGGCAGCCGGGGAGGCTGGCATGGGAAGGACAAACAGAAGATCAAGGAGTACCTCGCAAACGGTGAGATTGGCGTCGCTGGATTGGGGCGGGGTGCTGCGAAGAACAAGCTGTTAAATGTTGCCTTCGTCGGACGTCCGGATGTTGAGTTTGGATTTGGCCCCGAGAGCTTCGGTCCTGAGAGTGTTCCGCTTGAGTTGGCGTATGCGTTGACAGTGCACAAAGCGCAGGGCAGCGATTTCAAAAAGGTGTTCGTTATCCTTCCACAAAGGTCACGTCTGCTGACCCGTGAGCTGATCTACACGGCTCTTACTCGATCCAAGGATCGATTGGTGTTGCTGATGGAGGGCGACAACCCGAGTTTCCTGCACGAACTCATACGAAACTCCGAAACGGCGCGGCGAAGTACGAACCTTTTTGCAGTAGGCATCCGCTCCGGGGATTCTCGCGTGGAAACGAGCAGCAAACCGGCCAAGGACCGCTATGCGGCTCATCTGATTTATCGAACAACCCGTGGCGATCTTGTCCGCAGCAAGTCCGAGCTTCTAATTGCCGAGAAGCTGAACTCGCTTGGCATCAACTATCAATATGAACGTCCTTTGGAGGGGACGACCAGGTCAGGGCGGCTGCGGCCGGACTTCTCGTTTATTGATGATGCTGGCGAAGTTGTCCTTTGGGAGCACCTCGGGCGGCTGGATCAGGTGAAATATCGCGAGGGCTGGGAATGGAAGCAGAAATGGTATGCTCAGAACGGCTTCAAAGAAGGGAAGAATCTATTCACGAGCACTGAGCAGCAGATTCGCGATGTTGGCTTTATCGAGAAGACTGCGCGGGCAATACATGCATTGCTCTAATAACGTAATGCTAGTGCGCGAGGATATTACGTGCTCAAACGCCATTCTATCTAGAACGGTATTGCATTCCCCAACAATTGCGTGAGTCGTTGGCATATCTGAGGTGATGTGCAATGTCGTCGCGAGAGCAGGCGGTTTCAGCGAGAATACGATGAAAGCATTTGAGTTTGATCATCGACTTATCGAGTCCTATGCGCGTTTTTCGCGGTCATTTAGCGCCTTTCGAGCCGATGACCTGAGAACCGAAATCGATCGACAATATGACGAAGGTCGCTTTTGGCCAGATGCCTTGCTGTCTATCAATCCCCGTTTCCTTCAGGGGCCGACGGCTGACGATCTCGTCGCATCAGGCGATCTTGACGAAGCGACGGGCAGGATATTCCGGTTTGGACCGACGCCGGTGCGGTTTCATCGACATCAGGCTCAAGCCATTGCCAAGGCTCGTGCGGGGCAAAGCTATGTAGTTACTACCGGAACAGGGTCGGGAAAGTCGCTTTGCTTTTTTGTTCCTGTGGTCGATGCGATCGTTCGCATGCGGCAAGCAAAAAAAACGCAGAAAACCAGCGCAATCATTGTTTATCCAATGAATGCGTTGGCCAACAGCCAGTTGAACGAAATAGAGAAATTCATTTCTCAATCTGGCCTTCCGCCAGAATTGAAACCGATCGTTCGGCGATATACCGGCCAGGAAAGCCAAGAGGAACGGCAGAAAATTGCGGATAATCCGCCCGATATTCTGCTGACTAACTTCATGATGGCCGAATTGCTGCTCACCCGGCAAGACAGCCTCGACACCAAGGTCATAGAGAACGCCACCGGCCTCGATTTCATCGTTCTTGACGAGTTGCACACCTATCGTGGCCGCCAAGGGGCTGACGTGGCCATCCTCGTCCGCCGACTTCGCAACCGCTGCACGCCGGATAAAGCGCCAATCTGCATCGGCACGTCAGCAACCATGGCGAGCGAAGGTTCCGATATGGGCCGCGCGCAGGCCGTAGCGGATGTTGCGTCCCGCCTTTTTGGAGTTCCCATTGGTCCGGAGTCGGTCATCGATGAATCGTTGGAACGCGCAACAGACGATAGGCTGAAGCTAGATGACGTGCGGTCAAAACTGGCCTCCGTCCTTACACTTCCCGTTCCGGACGAACTGACCGATGAGGCCCTGAAAGAACACCCCCTCGCTGTCTGGACTGAGTTGGCAATCGGTCTCGATGACGCGCAGGAACTGAAACGAAAGAAGCCCATCCCTTTTGAGGATGCGGTGGCGCTGCTATCAAAGGATAGCGGTGCGGACCTCGCCAGTTGCCGGAACCATCTTGAGGCGTTCCTCACCCGCGTCAGCCTACCAGAGATCAATCGCGGCGGTAAAGGTAGGGGCGCTTTCCTCGCTTTCAAGCTCCATCAGTTCATTTCCGGCGCTGGGGAGGTCTTCACCACGTTGACCGGAAAGCCCCGAAGCGTGCTTTTGGAGGGACAACTAGAAGATCCCAACGCGCCAGGCCATCGCTTGTATCCCACTCGCTTCTGCCGGGCATGTGGTAATGAAGTGCATGTCGTTACCAGAACCGATGATGCATTCGGCGCCCTGTTTGTTCCAAGGAACATCGATGATGCTCCGTTAGGCGATCAGGAAGGTGATGCCGCCGGCTATCTAACGCCAACCGGTGACGGCGATCCCGACTACACCTTCACAGGAGAAATCGAGACTTACCCGGAAGACTGGCGCGAGGAGCGCAATGGGGCTGAGCGACTGCGTGCCAATAGGAAAGGCCGAATTCCGCAGATGGTCTCGGTTGCTCCCGATGGCCGCCCGGCATCAACGGGAAAGGCTTTCTGGTTCATTCCCGGCAAATTCGGCTTCTGCCCCTGCTGCCTCGATCAACCGCATCCCAGCATGCGGGAGCGTACCAAGCTGACCGGCCTATCAGGCGAAGGGCGGAGCTCGGCCACCACACTTCTCGTGTCGACCGCCCTCGAATGGATGAACAGTCCTGCCAGTGGCGTCCCCAAGGAAAAGCGTAAACTTCTAGGGTTCACGGATAATCGTCAAGATGCCGCGCTTCAGGCCGGCCACTTCAATGACTTCCTGTTTGTCAGCTTGTTACGCGGTGCAATCTTGCGTGCCGTTTTGGATGCTGGCGATGCCGGCATGACTGAGGAGGAGTTTGGGCTAAGGATCGTCAAGGCGCTGGGGTTCACCGCAAGTAACAAAGAGGCTCGCATCCATTGGATGCTGGATACGGAAGCAGGGGCCGTTGTTCGCGAGGATGCCCAGCGATCTCTCGCGAAAGTTCTGGCCCACAGACTCTGGACAGATCTTCGCCGCGGGTGGCGCTACACCAATCCGAGCCTCTCTGTCCTCAAGCTCATCGACGTCAAGTTTATCGGGCTCGACGAGATCGTCGAAGACTCAGAGCGCCTTACGGCAATCTTACCTGAAATTGGTGCACTGGATGTCTCGAAGCGCAGAGAGATGTTCAAAACGATCCTCGGCGCCATGCTCGATGGTCTTGCGGTGGGCACCGAAGCCCTTGACCTAACCGTTCTCGACGCCGTCGCCCAAAAGTCTCGCAACCTCCTGCGTTCACCTTGGTCCATTGATGCAAAGGAGACGCCCAGAAGCCGCACCACGCTATTCTTGCAAGCCCCAGGCAAAGATCGGGTTGGGCTTCGAGAGGAACAGACGATTATCCGCGCGGGGCATAACTCCCGTATCGGCCGGCTTATCAATCGCAAGAGCGTTATCGGCACCAAGCTTGGCAAGGACGACTACCTGACCATTCTTACGAGCCTGTTGGAATTTCTAGCCCAGGAAGGACTGGTATCCCGCGTTGAGATAGAAACCGATCTCCAAGGCTGGCGCCTGTCTCCGTCCGCTGTTCGGATTATTCCCGGCGAAGCCATCCGGGCAGGCGCGGCGCAGGGAAATCGCTATTTTCATGATCTCTACCATGACATTGCGGCCGATCTGAAAGCAGGGGGAAGCAGCTTTTGGGGGCTTGAAGGCCGTGAGCACACCGCTCAAGTGTCCCAGCGGCAACGTGAATGGCGTGAATGGCGTTTCAGGTATGAGAAGGAAGACCGAGAGAATCTTGCCAAAAATACTTCCGAGCTCAATGCGGTAGGTGAGTCCGAACATTTTCTACCAGCTCTCTTCTGTTCTCCGACGATGGAGCTTGGCGTCGACATCTCGGCGCTCAATGCCGTCTATCTGCGGAACGTGCCGCCGACGCCGGCCAATTACGCACAACGCGCGGGTCGCGCGGGTCGCTCCGGACAAGCAGCCGTCATCGTAACTTACTGCGCGGCGCAATCACCCCATGACCAGTATTTCTTCGAACGGCGCAACGAGATGGTGGCCGGCGTCGTTCGCCCGCCGGCGCTCGATATCACCAACGAAGAACTTGTGCGGTCACACCTGCATGCTGTCTGGCTTGCCGAAGCCAAGCTCGCACTGTCGCCCGACATCCCGGAAATCCTTGACCTGACGGGCACGGGCTACCCACTCAGGCAAGAAATTCACGACATCATTGATCGACCTGCCCTTGCAGCAGCGGCACACGCTCCGATGAAGCGCGTCCTCGATCAGATTCTCGCCTCCGTCGGCGGCCGAAAGCCTGTCTGGCTGAATGATCCGGATGAATTTGTGTTCGCAGTCGCTCTACGGGCGCCGCAAGACTTTGATCACGCCTTCGATCGCTGGCGCGAACTCTACAATTCGGCTCGAACCCAATTGATGGAAGCCAATGCTCGCTCCGAGATAACAGGGCTATCGAGAGCGGACCGCCGTCGCATTAAAGCAGCCCAAATGCAGGCGAGCGATCAGATCACCATTCTTGAGCAGGGAAAGGCCTCGAATGGTTCCGACTTCTATTCTTATCGCTACCTCGCAACTGAAGGCTTCCTGCCGGGATATAATTTCCCGCGTCTCCCGCTCTACGCCTTCATACCTGGCGAAGGCAAAGCAGGTTCATTCCTCCAGCGCGCCCGTTTCCTCGCCATTTCGGAATTTGGGCCACGCAGCCTGATCTACCATGAGGGGCGTGCCTACCGAGTCATGAAGGCGAAGCTGCCGCCGGAAGTCCGGACGAGCGATGGGGCCGAACTGGCCACGAAAGATATCTTCATTTGCTCGAACTGCGGCGCCTGCCATGACGGCGAGGTTGAACGATGCCATGCTTGCAATGCGCCGATGGCGGGCGAAGTACCGGTACAGAGAACGCTCCGCATCGATAATGTGGAAGCGGCCCCGGCTGAGCGGATCACCGCGAACGACGAAGAGCGTGTCCGGCAGGGCTTCGACATCCAGACCGTCTTCTCCTGGCCGAAACGGGATGGTCGCGCGCAAGTCACTGAGGCCGACTTCCGTTGTGAGGACGTTTCGATCCTCAATCTACAATATGCGAACAGCGCCGAGATTAGCCGTATCAACAAGGGTCTGAAGCGACGCGCCAATCAAACCGTCTTTGGCTTTCACATCGATCCACGTAGCGGCTATTGGGCAAAGTCGGACGATGAAGATCCCGATGTCGATGTGCCGCCGGATGTGGTTAGGCCAGTTCGGATCGTCCCCATCGTGCGTGACCGTAAGAACGCGCTGCTCTTGCGTTTCAATAATCCCGCCGCCTATGCGCCCAAGACTATTGCGACGGTTCAACATGCTCTCATGAGGGGCATCGAGATCGTCTTCCAGTTGGAGGAAGGCGAGATTCTCGGTGAACCGCTCCCAGCTCGCGACAATCGTCGCGCTGTCCTGGCCTACGAAGCCACGGAAGGCGGTGCAGGCGTATTGAGCCGTCTGATCGAAGATTCCCAGGCGTTCGGGAAAGTCGCTCGGGAAGCACTGATCCTGATGCACTTTGATAAGGTCGATGAGGCCGTCGCCGCAGGCGATGCCAAGCTACTCGTCGAGCACGATGAGGAGGCGTGCATTCGCGGCTGCTATCGGTGCTTGCTTTCCTATTTCAATCAACCCGATCACGAGTTGATCAACCGCAGGCACGAGGAAGCCAAACAGATGCTGGTCGATCTCGCGCGTGGCCAGGTCGTACTCGCTGGGGCGGATCAGCCCGTAGGACGTGGAAAATGGATGGACGCCTTCAAGGAGGCGGGACTTCCAGCCCCCGATAGCTCCGCCATAAAATTTTCCGATCAGGAAATGGGTTTCACATGGCGCAGCCATTTCATTGCTGCTTGCACCTCTCCCTTGACGGAAGCAATACGCCAGGACGCGGAGGCCAAGGGCTGGACCCTGTTTGAGTTACCAGAAGCTGTCACTGCGGGCGTGCTCAACGCGATGCGTTCGATGTTCGGGGAATAGAGCGATGACAGTGAATTTTGCTCCGGGAGATTTGGTCCGGGCGCGTGACCGTGAGTGGGTTGCACTTCCGTCACCGCAGAACGACGTCCTCATGCTCCGTCCTCTTTCAGGCGGCGGCAATGATGTCGTTGTCCTCGACCCTGCCCTCGAACTTCTGCCGGTCGAGCCGGCTCGGTTTGATCTTCCCGCAGATGCGGCCAAAACTGTTCAGGCCAAAGCCGCATTGCTGGCGGATGCCATGCGCTTAACACTCCGCCGCGGTGCAGGTCCTTTCAGATCGGCCGCCCAGCTCGCCTTCGAGCCGCGAACTTATCAGCTCGTTCCTCTGCTAATGGCGCTGCGCATGGCGACGCCACGCCTTCTGATCGCGGACGACGTTGGCATTGGGAAAACGATCGAAGCCGGTCTCATCCTGCGTGAGATGATGGATCGTGGAGAAGTTGAGGGGTTTTCGGTGCTTTGCCCGCCGCATCTGGTCGAACAATGGCTGGGAGAGCTGAAGTCTCGCTTCGGGATTGACGCCGTTCCGGTCACGTCGAGTACCGCAAGCCGACTGGAGCGCGGGCTTCCGCTCGCCCAGACCCTATTCGAAGCCTACCCCTTTACAGTCGTCAGCCTCGACTACATCAAGGCTGAGAAACGTCGTGAAGGCTTCGCTCGAGCTTGTCCCGATTTCGTCATCGTCGACGAAGCTCATGCTTGCGTGGGAACGCATAAGGGCCGCCAACAACGCTTCGATCTTCTACAGGAGTTGGCGCGGAATCCGGATCGTCGGATGATCTTTCTAACCGCAACGCCGCATTCCGGAGATGAAGAGGCATTCGCCCGTCTCCTCTCGCTGATCGATCCGTCATTCGCGTCAATGGACTTCGAGGATACTCGGTATCGCGAGCGCCTGGCGCGGCATTTCGTGCAGCGACGTAGGATCGATCTCGTGACCGGCGACTGGGACGAGAACCGGGCTTTCCCCAAACACGAAACCACCGAGTTCGCCTATCATCTGTCAGACGCCCACCGCGACTTCCAGGAGGCTGTCCTCGACTATTGCTTTGGCATCGTCTCCCAAGCGGGATCGGGGCAGCGAGAACAACGCCTCGCCTTCTGGGGCACGCTGGCCCTGATGCGCTGCGTTGGCTCTTCGCCAGCCGCTGCTTTGAGCGCGTTGCGGAACCGCATGTCGAGCGAGAGCGATCGCCTCGAACCTCAAATCTATGATTACGACGGAGACGACGAGGACGCGGTTGATCTCGAACCAGCTACGGCCTTCGACGTAGATCCGGCACTGCTTACCCTGGTGAAGCATGCGGAAGAACTGGTCGAAAAACCCGATCCTAAACTGGCCGCGTTGATCGAGACGCTGACCCCTCTCATCAAGAAGGGCGCAAACCCTGTCGTCTTCTGTCGCTATCTGGCAACGGCCGACCATGTCCGTGATGGGCTGCGAAAAGCCTTCCCGAAACTAACGATCGAATCTGTGACCGGGGTCCTCACCCCGGATGAACGTCGCGATCGCGTTGCTGACATGGCGCCTGAAGATGAGGAAAAGCAGAACCAACGCCTTCTCGTCGCAACTGACTGCCTGTCGGAAGGGATCAATCTGCAGCAACTCTTCGACACGGTCGTACACTATGACCTGTCGTGGAACCCGACCCGGCACCAGCAACGCGAAGGGCGTGTCGATCGTTTCGGCCAACCGGCGAGCCTTGTCCGGTCGATCATGATGTTCTCGCCGGACAGCGCCATCGACGGCGCTGTGCTTGAGGTTATCCTTCGGAAAGCCGAGGAAATCCGCAAGGCGACGGGCGTGACCGTACCACTCCCCGAGGAACGCGGGCCAGTGACGGACGCATTGATGGCATCGATGCTGCTGCGCCGCCGTGGAAGCGCCCAGCTCACACTCGATCTTCGTTTTGAGGACAGTACGAAAGCCGTGGCAGCACGGTGGCGTGACGCTTCCGAAAACGAGCGGAAATCGCGGGCGCGCTTCGCGCAGAACGCCATGAAGCCGCAGGAAGTCGCGCCGGAATGGGAAAAGGTCCGCGCACTGCTCGGCTCCCCGGCCGATGCGCGCCTTTTCGTCGAGCGTGCCATGTCGCGCTTTGGCGCGCAGTTGGAAACGCGCAAAGCCGTGCTTCTGGCCCATGTCGATGCCCTCGATGCTGGTCTGCGCGAGCGCCTGGCTGAGCACGATCTGAAAGGATCGGTACGCCTGGCGACAATGGAGCCTGCGCCCTCTGGCACGGCGCTGCTCACCAGAACGCACCCGCTGACGGCGACGCTCGCCGAAGCATTGGTCGAAGCCTCGCTCGATCCAGAATCCTTGTCCGGGCTGGGCATCGGTCGTGTCGGCGCGTGGCCGACCGCCGCAGTCCAGCAAGTCATCCGCCTCGCGCTCCTGCGCATCCGCTTCAAGCTGACTGTCCATGCCCGCAAGGAGCGGCTGCTACTGGCGGAGGAAGCGGCTCTTGTCGCGGTGCAGGGCACACGGATCGTGGCGGTCGGTGAAGAAGTGCGCGAACTTCTGAACGCGCCCGCGACCGCCGATCTCGCGCCCGTCGCGCGGGACAGATTCATTGCTAAAGCCAAGGAGGAACTGCCGGGTCTGCTCGAAGGGCCGATCGCCGAATTCGTCCGATCGCGCGCGCGGGAACTGATGCAGGATCACGGTCGCCTTCGCGCCGCATCCGGGTCCGCTTCCCGCGTCACGGTGGAGCCCGTATTGCCGCCCGATGTCATCGGCCTGTTCACACTGATGCCGGGGGAGGCGTGAGCCATGGCGCGCAAACCCGTCACCGGTATGTCGGCATGGCCGTCCCTCACGCTGGAAGGCAACCTTATCGCCCCAGCCATGGTCGCCAGCATCGACCGCCGGCAAGCCTCAGATCAGGCTGAGGAGGATTATCGCATCCGCAAAGGGCTGACGATCCGCGAGGAGATTTCGACCTCCTTCCGTGTTGGCCAATCCCATTTCGATGCCTTCGCAAAGCTTCAAAACCCATCGGTTGAGTCAACTCGACGCTATGTGCGGGCCTTCCTCGCGGAAACCTTCGGCTTCGACGATCTCGTTCCGACCGATGGTACGATCTCCTTGCTGGCCGGCGGACGTGTCCCGGTTGTCGTCGTGCCGCCATCCGAGGAGAAGCTCGATCGCCGCAGCCCGACACTTTCGACCGACCGCTCGCGCTCTCCTGCCTTCGCACTTCAGGATTATCTCAACGACCACGACGATGCGCTCTGGGGGCTGGTGACGAACGGGACCGTCCTGCGTCTCATGCGCGACAATGCCTCGCTGACGCGGCCGGCCTATGTCGAAGCCGATCTCGCCCAGATTTTCACCAACGAGGATGCCGCCTCCTTCGCGGTTCTCTGGTCACTCATCCACCGCACACGGTTTGGCGCTGCTGGCGCCCCGGCCACGGATTGCGCGCTGGAGCGCTGGCGTGATGCCGGCTCCCGCGAAGGCGAAGCCGCGCGTGACCGGCTGGCCGCGCAAGTGGAAATCGCGCTCCGGGTGCTCGGCTCGGGCTTCCTTGAAGCCAATCCCGATCTCGCCACGCGCCTGAAGTCGGGCGAGATCGACCTGACCGAATGGTTCAACGAGCTTCTACGCCTCGTCTACCGTCTGATCTTCCTGATGGTGGCCGAAGATCGGAGCCTGCTCCATTCCGAAACAGCGACACAGGGCGCCCGCAGGCTCTATCGCGACGGCTACAGCCTCGCGGCCCTGCGCGCCTCATGCGTTCGTGCGGCCACCTGGGACAAACATCACGATCGC
>Ga0182747_1001326_pt1 | contig 19351 bp, 15 predicted proteins | sample eDN3rd30CBELigBY_FD_128526 | JGI IMG/M metagenome (GOLD analysis project Ga0182747, IMG submission 128526) | Enriched backyard soil microbial communities from Emeryville, California, USA - eDNA 3rd pass 30_C BE-Lig BY (version 2) (version 2) | ecosystem: Environmental > Terrestrial > Soil >...
AAAGCGAACTAAATCTCCGACCCGGGCTGTTTGACGATACCGCGACCTGGCGATATACGGCAACCGACCTGAGTAAACGTCGTATTACGAATACTTCATAGCTGGCGAGCCGGGGCCCGGGACGCCGGACGCCACGATCCCGGGATCGACGTTCGTCGGCACTTCCTCCGGTGTCGGGCACGGGAGCGACTCGCCGATCCTCGTCTCGAACGTCCCCGCCGTGGGCGTGTGGAGGAGGCGTACCTTGGCGGGCGCTGCGACGTTGCCCCACACGCGGAAGACGGTCTCCTGGGTGGCGCCCGGCGGCAGCACGCTCGTGATCATGTAGTGGATGTAGTCGCCGTCGGTCTCGACGATGCGCACGGCGTGGTCGGCGCCGTCGACGAGCGTCTGGAAGATGCGGAATCCGGCGGGCATCGTGAGATACGCCTGCGTGAGCGCGGTCCCGCGGGTCTCCCCCGTCGCAAATGTGGGGCCGACGACGTAGTCGGGGACGCCTTCGCCGAGCGGCGGCACCGTCGAGGTGAGTCGCAGTCGGACTTCGTAGTACGAGTGGTCGCCCCACATCGGGCAGCGCACGCCGGAGATGCTGACGGACGGCTCGAGGTACCAGTCGATCTTCGACATGGTGATGTCGGTGAGGTACAGCCCGAAGCCGGAGGCCATCGAATCACTGCGCGGCAGGAGGCCGGCGAGGGGCGAGCCGTCGGCGGCGATGACGTTCTGCTCGTCCGCGTGCGCGCTCCACACGTAGATCCGGTGCTCGGCGACGCCCTGCCCGATGGCTTGGACGAAGCGCTGCGGGTCGCCGTCGAAGTGCATGATCGCCGCGAAGACGGACTGGGCCGCGGCGGCGAAGAAGAGGTCCTGCTCGGCGGGGTCGGTGTAGCGGAAGTAGACCTCATTGAGTAGGAGGTCGACCGCGTTCTCCGAGGAGAGGACCGTCCCGTCCGGGAGTTCGAGCGGTCCGGTCGAGCCGAGGATGTAGGAGAGGACGACGGGGTCGACGGACGCGACGGCGTCGACGGGCTCGCCGAAGTGTTCGAGCCACATCGCGGCGGCGAGCTCGCCGGAGCGGGCGAAGTCGGGGGTCACGGTGACGTTTTGCATGAACGTCGCGATCTTCTCGCTGTAGAGCTGCGCCTCGATGTCGGTGACGGGCAGGACCGGCGCGGGGAACTCGCCGAAGTCGACGCCTGATGCTTGGCGGCCGAAGCTGATCCGCCCCTCGTCGGTGTGCAGCGCGATCACCGCGCCGGGGATGCCGCCGGTGGCGCGGAGCTCGGCATTGTTTTGCACGAGCAGGAGGGTCGTGCGGGGGCCGTCGGCGCCGAGCATCTCGGGGAGGACTTGGACGAGGCCGTTCGCGCCGCCGATGAGCGCGTTCGCGTCGTTGATGACGCCGACGAGCTGCGTGACGGCTTCGCCGATCTGCGGCACGGTGCCCGACACCTCGATGGTCTGCACTTCGGCGGCGGCGGCAGCGACGGCAGCACCAGCTTCGGCGAGTGCGGGCTGCAACGCGAGGATCGGGGCGGTGTCGATCGCGCCATCCTTCGGCACGAACTTCCCGAAGTCGAGGTCGCCGGCGAGCGTGACGAGCGGCGGGAGGGCGCCGGCGGCGAGCGTGTCGACGGCGTGGGCGGCCTCGCGGAACGCCGTGAGGTTCGGTCCGAGGATCGGCACGACTTCCACGGCGCGCCAGATGGGATCGGAGGTGAGCGCCGCCGCGGTCGCGGCGCGCGACTCGAGCTGGTCGGTGATCGTGTCGAGGCCCGCGGTGTCGCCTTCGACGACTTTGTCCCGGAGCTGGGAGACGAGCGGGACGGCGCCGGTCAGCTGGTCGCGGGCGATGAGTCCGCGGACGACGATCCAGAGCGCGACGAGGACGAGGACGAGAACGAGGCCGAGCACGATCCAGCGCCAGACGTGCCGACGCGGGCGCGGGCGCGGGCGGCGCAGCGGCTCGGCGGTGGCGTCGGCGCTCATCCGAGTCCCGTCCAGCTCGCGCCGCCGTCGCCGGAGACGCCGACGCGGTCGCCGGCCCAGAGCCAGAGTGTGCCGTCGGTCGCGGCGGCGAGGGTGACGGGGGCCGCCTCGTCGGTGTGGCCGCTCAAGCAGACGACGGGCGCGACGGCGGCGTCACCGCCGACGCGGCTCAGCTGGAGCCCGTCGGCGCAGCCGGGATCACGGCGCGCGGCGGCGAGGTAGCCATCACCAGTCTGCGTGATCGCGACCGCCTGGCCGGCGAGCGAGACCGGTGCCGCCGAGCTCAGATCTGCGGGCCCGACGACGAGCTCGGTCGTGGTGCAGAGCACGGCGATGCCGCCGGCGCTCTCCGCGAGCTCGGAGATCTCGCCGCAGGGCGACGCGACCGGCCCGCCGGCGGTGAGCACGGCGGCACGGCTCGCGGGGTCGATGAGCGCGAATTGCGGCTGCTCCTGCGGGTAGGCGCCCCAGAACTCGCCCGCGGTGTAGCTCATCCGGTACTCCCCCCTGCAGTCGCCGCCGAGCATCGCGACGATGCCGACGACGCTGGCGTCATCGTAGGAGACGATGCCGAGGATTCCCGCGACGTCGTCGCCGGCCGACCTTGGACTCCACGTCGCCCCGCCGTCCTCGGTCCATTCGATCGTGCTCGGTCCGGCGCACGCGGTCGACGAGGTGCGCCATGCGCGAGTGCCGTCGAGCGGCTGCAACTGGCGCGCCACCGCCTCGAGGACGAGCGGCGGCTCGGGCTCCGGTGTCGGGGTCGAGACCGGTCGCGCCGTCGCGGGTTTCGGCGTGGGCGCCGGTGCGAACGCCGAGAGCGGCAGCGGCTCCGCCGCGTCCGCGGTCGACCGTCCGGTCGCATCGAGCGCCCACCAGACGAGGGCGATATCGACGACGAGGAACGCGGTGATGCCGAGCGCCCACCAGCGCCAGCGGCCTCCGCCTGCCTCGCGGTCCGATCCCCGCTTCATCCGGCTGCTCGGATCGTCGACAGGATGACGGCCTCGATGCGCCCGACGATCTCGGCGATGTGCGCAGCGGATGTCTCGTAGACCGATGCGTCCCGCCCGTACGGGTCGATGACGTCGTCGACCTCGGGGGCATCGGGAGCCACCGTGAAGCCGCGGCGGGACGCGGCGGCCTCGACGAGCTCGGCCAGGACCTCTTGCGCCGTCACGGACTCCTCGGAGGGAATCTCGTCGAGCACGCCGGCCGCTCGCGCGTCTTCGAGGAGCCTCGTGAACTCGTTGAGGGCGAAGACACGGCGGCTCGCGCTGGGGAGCATCCGGACGACCTCCCGACGGTGGCCGCGCGTCAGCGCGAGCACGAGGTCGGCACGGGCGATGAGCTCCGGGTCAAGCTGCGTCGCCGCGTGCTGCCCACTCGCCGAGCCGTAGACCTCGACGAGCGCGGCCATTGCCGGCTCGATCGGTCGGCCGACCATCGCGTGCGTCCCGGCGCTCGAGACGTCGACGGCCGCCCGCCACTCCGACTCCTGCGCCGTCGCGTCAAGTCGTTCGAACGCATCCCGCAGCAGCCGTTCGGCGAACGGCGACCGGCAGATGTTCCCCGTGCACACGACGAGGATCCGATACGGGACGGCCTGCGGGACAGCGGTCACGATAGTTCCTGGTCGGTGACGGTCGAATCAGGGTAGCCGGAGTCTGACGCTACGACGCAGGCTCCTGCTGCTGCGCGCCTCGGCGGGCGCGGCTCGGAGGGGAGAGCATGGCGTTCTGTACGACGCCAGGCTGCTGGGCCGACTGCCCCTGGCCATAGCCGTAGCCATACGCGCCATAGCTGTAGCGGCCGTAGCCGTAGGCATCGGGTCCGCGGGTCGGAAGCATCGTGAGGACGATGCCCGCGACACGGGAGTCGACATTGTGCAACGCCTCGATCGAGCCGGCGAGCTGACCGCGATGAGTGCGCCCTGCCGCGACCACGATGAGTGCGCCCCGGACATGTTTCGACAGGAGCGCCGAGTCGGTGACGGGGAGCAGCGGCGGCGAGTCGATGAGGACGACGTCGTACTCCTTCTCGACGTGCCGCAGCAGGCTCACCATCGCCTGCGAGCCGACGAGTTCGCTCGGGTTCGGCGGCATCGTCCCCGCCGGCAGGAGCGCGAGGTTCTTCATCCCCCAGACCTGGATCGCGTCCTGCAAGCGAACACGGCCGATGAGCACATCGGTGAGGCCCACGCCTCCCTCGATGCCGAACAGCGTCGCGACACTCGGCGATCGGAGATCGCCGTCGATGACGAGGACGCGAGCACCCGACTGCGCCATGACGATCGCGAGGTTGGCCGTCGTCGTCGACTTACCCTCCGATTGCATCGATGAGGTGACGACAAAACTGCGCGGGCCGCCCTCGACGTCGAGGAACTGCAGGTTCGTCCTGAGGCTCCGGAACGCTTCCGCGCGCGGGCTGTTCGGTTCCGACTGCACGATGAGCGGCCGCTTTGGAGCGAGCTTGTCGAACGCGATTCCGCCTAGAATCGGGGCGTCACTCAGCTGACGGACCTGGCTCTCGGTGCGGATGCGGGTGTCGAGGACCTCGATGAGGAACGCAATGGCGAGGCCGACCACCAGACCGCCCAGAAGCCCGAGCACGACATTGAGTTTCGTGTTCGGCGAGATCGGCTCCGTCGGCACCTCAGCAGGTGTGAGGATCGTGACGACGACTGGCGATTGCGCATCATCGGCCGGTCGAGTCAGCACTGAAGCCTGCTGACGGAACGAGGCGGTGATGGCGTTAGCTATGTTGGCAGCCTCAACGGGGTCGGCGCGTGTCACATCTATCCGAAGATTGACCGTGTTGAGCGCGGCCGACGCAGATACGTCCAGCGCCAGTTCCGAGCTCGTCTCGTCGAGGTCCAACTCCGGGTCGTGGACGACTGCATCTAGGACACGTGGCGACGTGATCGCCTCGGTGAAGGACTTGATGATGTTTTGCGCATAGGTGGTGCCTTGGGCGAACTCCTGGACACTCCCGCCGTTCTGCACCGAGACGAAAGAGAGCGTGGAAGCCTGATACTTCGGCGTGACCAAGAGACTGGCAACTGCCGCACCGGCCACCGCGATCAGTGCTGTGGCTGCCACAAGAAGCCAGCGCTTGCGCAGCACACGGACGTAGTCGCGCAGTTCCACTCAAGACTCCTCGGGTAGCCAGGTCGTCTAAGCATTCCATATGGCGTAGGCACAGCAATCGTGGCGGTCTGATCGCCGGATCGCATGGTCGACATGAAAGCATCTGTCACAGCTAAGGTCGGCGTCGATGCCCATCGCCGCATCGGGCATGGCAGAATTCCGTCTGCAGCGGTCCGCGCGCTCTCTCTTGCATCTGACCCGGGCCGAGGACGAATTTGGAGAGTATCGTGCGGATCGCGATCGTCGGAATGCTTTGCGAACCGTCTAAGGCGACCGAAGGATCCGTTTCTTGGCATTGGGCCATGGCGTATATGCGGCTCGGGCACGAGGTAGCCCTCTTCACCGAGGCTTCGCAGCGTTCGAACTTCACTGCCAGCGAACTTGCTTCCGGCATTGCCATTCATTTCGTGGGATCAAATCGCCGAGTTGAGAAGACACCCAGTTCGCCGCTCCATGCATTTCGCCTTCTCATGCAAATAGCCGACTGGAATCGAGCGATCGAGAACGTTGTCGACGAGCTTCATTCGTTCGATATGGTCCACCAGGTCTCGATATCGACCATCCGGGTGCCGACGAGTTTGACGTCATTGGGCGGGAAACTTGTCTGGGGTCCTCTCGGCGGTGCCCACGTGGGCCACACCCGCGGAGTCTCGATCCGGGCGCTGCCATTGGAACTGCTCCGGAACGCTTCGATCGCATACGCGCGTCTGCGCTACAGAAGCCGGCACTGGTTTCGAAAGTTCCGGGGCCTGATACTCACGACGAATGAGGAAACGGCACGCTTTGCGCGCACGCTGGGTGCACGCAACGTAATCATCGAACTCAGCGACGGCCTGCAAGAGTCTTGGCTTGCGAACCAATCGAGACCCAAGCCTCCGACCGGCGAGATCAGTCTGCTTTGGGCTGGCCGTCTGGTCGGGTCGAAGCGTCCCGACCTAGCGATTCGCACCATCGCAACTCTTAACGCCTCCGGGAAGAGGTGCGCGCACTTGACAATCTGCGGGGATGGTCCCGAACGCCATCGCCTGACCGAATTGGCGCGCAGGCTCGGCGTCGACGATTCCATAGAGTTCCGTGGGGCCGTTGCTCACTCTGAAGTGCGCGAGTTGCTCGAGCGGACTGACGTGGCACTCTTCACGAGCTTTCGCGACAGTTCTGCTCCCTTCCTGGTCGAGGCCCTCGGCATGGGGGTTTCCGCCGTCGCCGTGCGGACACAGGGTGTGGAAACCTGTTTCCCGCGAGAGATAGTCCCCGGTCCCTCTGCCAATATCCCCGAGGGCCAGATCGCCGAGCAACTGGCCTATTGGATCGATCAGGCGGGGACTCGGGACCGCAAGAACGATATGGCGTTCGCTGCCACGCACACGTGGGCATCGAAAGCACGCCGCATACTCGCATTAGCAGTGCAAAACTCGAGTTCACGTGTCTAGCCCGCCGACTCCTCCGAATTACGAAGCTCGCCTCCGTGACCGGCTTCTCGGCTGGACAGACAATGAGACGTATGGTCACGCGGCGATAATTCGTGCGTACACCGGTCGTCGGACCAGGATCATCGGCCACCTGCAACATGGATGGAACCCAGGCACGGGGTGGACGCTGTTGGGACGTGAATTGATCCACCGACGCTCCGTTCGCCACGTCTGGGGAGAACGCCAGAAGGAGGCCTCCAAGCGAGTCGGTATTCGTGTCCGATCGGTCGTCGGAGCTCCCTGGCTCTATGGCCCCTGGAGTGGGCAGTTGCAGCGTTCGGTGAACGGTCCGAGCATCCTCTTCCCGATGCATGGCACCGGAGCCCATCCGGTGGAGTACTCCCATGTCCAGCTCGCCAAGGAGTTCCGCTCCTCATCGGCCGGCGAGTTGCTGGTATGTCTGCACAGGAATGAGTTTGCGCAGCCCCAGATCTTGCAGATCTACCAGGAACTCGAACTACCGGTCACGACGATGGGGGATCCGTTCGCCCCGGACTACCTGCACAGACTTGCTCAACTGCTCTGCAGCGCATCGGGCATTGCCACCAACCGTGTCGCGACAGTCGCGTTCTATGCGGGCTCGCTCGGACTCCCCGTTCAGATGCTCGGAGCGTCAGCTCACCTGACAGGCGAGACGCCCGAAGCCACTACGACGCTCGAGGCCATCCACACCGAGATCGCGCTGCACGGCACCGAAATCCCCTGGATTCGGGACATGGCCATGCGCGAGTTGGGCGCGGAATTCAAGAGGCACCCCGAAGAACTAGCGGAGCAGCTCGGCATGTCGGGCGGATTCCGAGCGGCATACGTTCCGCGCCTTCTCGCGTCGCATCTGGGTAGGGCGGTGCGCAGACTTGGCGGTTGAACATCTCCCGGCCACGACTATCTCGACTCGCAGTCGACTGGCCACCGGACTCCAAGTCGCGGGTCTAGCAGCATTGCCCCTGGCTTTGGGCCCTTCGGTCGCGGGGCAACCGACTTCTTGGTTCGCCGGCCTTGCCCTCGTGATGGTCGGCGGATTCATCGATGAAGGTCGCCCCCGGCCGACGCCCCGCTGGGCGCTGGTCGCTGTCGGGGTGCTCATCATTAGCGCTACGACTGCGTGGGCCAACGGGGTAGAGGCGCAAGCGCTCGTTCCCAATTCGACCGCTTGGCTAATCGTTCTCGTCGCCTCCGCGGTACCCGCGACATTGGTTCTGCTGCGAGCGTCCCGCCCCCTGACAGTCCTTGTGATCGCTCCCCTCCTATCGATGCTCGCGATCGCCCTCAATACCGGACTGGCGAACTTCGGAGTCGGCGAGATCAACCTGACTGTCGCCCAGACTTCTTCGCTTACGGAGAGCTACATCCAGTCAGCGTTCCTCACCGCCCTGGGGTGCGTGTCCGCGGTGTACGCAATGATCGCCCGGGAACCGAACTGGCTTCCCCGCTGGGCCTCCGCGTTGGCACTCGCTGCCGGCCTGATCGCACTCCTCACGTTTTCGGGTCGTAGCGCGCTGCTCGCCTTCCTCGTCGGCAGCAGCGTCATGTTGTTCCACGCGGCGCTGTTCTGGCGCCGGCGCCGGATTGGGCTCGCGATCACCGCAACTGTCATCATCACGGCTGCGGTTGTGATCTATTTGTCCCCGTTGGGAGACCTGCTACGGGAGCGACTTGCCAACGAATCGGTCCTTGAAGCGAACCAGAACCGACGCGCCGTGTTCCAGGACTACGCATGGTCCCTGGTCGCAGACCATCCGTTTGGGATCGGCTGGGGATCGTTCTCGAACTACTCCGGCGCGTATCTCGGCGAGGCCGTGCGGAGCACGCATCTACTGTTCACCGGGCTCGTGCTGTCGGTGGGCATCGGCGGCGCGGTCGCGCTTGCAATCTGGATCTTCGGAGTCCTGTGCCGAAGCTTCCTCCACGGCTCGGTCTCCGCTGGAATGACGTTGATTGCGGGCCTGACATCCGCGTTCATCGTGCAAGCTTTAACCGACGACCTCACGGTTTATCCGATCGCCTTGCCATATTTCATGCTCCTGTTCTCCTTCTCGACCGCGATAGGGCGAGGGCGGCACGAACAATGAGATTTGCGATCGTCAGATTCGACGAGCCTGGTGGAGTTAGGACCGTCACCGACAGGCTGGCAGCTGACCTGGCGAATCGGGGCCACTCCGCCGAACTCATCGACGTACCTCCACCGAGACAGACACGCATTCGAGCCTGGGCCGCGCAACACGCTCCGAGACGACTCCTGGCAAAGGTTCCCCCGGCAGCCCGTGCGTCCAGGCATCCCGACCACCTGCCCAGTGCGCCGAAGACGGACCCAGAAGTCGTTATAGTCAGCCATCCCCATCTACACGGGACTTTCACGCCCGTTTCGGCGCGTGGCCCAGTATTGATCGGTTGTTATCATGACTCGTGGGACGCCGCGCTCAGATCGGGCCACTCCATAGCGATCCGCCGAAACTACGCTGCCATGGACGCGATTGTGCTGTTGACCGGCGCAGACGCCGAGGCTGCATCCCGCGACCTCGGGCGGTCAGTCATCGCGATCCCCAACGCCGCGCCTGAGCTTGATGCCGAGATCAGTGGGCATAGACCGGACCGGATCGTCATGTTGACAAGGCACGAGCCGCAGAAAGACATCCAACTCGCCCTGCGCGCCTGGGAATGTTCACGGCTCGCCCAAGAGGGCATGACCCTCGAGATCTTCGGCAATGGGACCCTCCTCGCAAAACACCTGCGCATCGTGAAGCGCCGAAGGATCGCGGGGGTCAGATTCACGCGATGGTCCGACGATCCGTTGGCGGAGCTTCGTCAGAGTCTCGCGCTGCTCTCGACCTCCTCTCACGAAGGCTTCCCTTCCAGTTTCCTCGAGGCAATGGCGACTGGGACGCCGATCATCACCGTCGATTCGGCTCCGGCTTGCCGAGAACTCGTTCATCCGGACAGCGGCTTCCTCGTACCCGAGCGTTCGCCCGAAGCAGTATCGGCAGGCCTTCTTGCGGCAGCCCAGTTGACCCCATCGCAACGCGAGGATTACGCCAAAGCCAGTCTCATCCTCGCCGAGGAGGTAAGCCGCCCGCGCGTCACCGAACGGTGGTTGCGACTTGCGGAGGGGCTTCTACAGCAAAAAGAAAGCAGGTAATCGCTTAGATCTCGGAGCCTGCCGCTACGCAAGCCACGACCCCTCAGCAGAGACCCGACGTCGATAAGCCCAGTACTTGCCTCCGAACAGCACCAAGCTGGCAGCGCCTACAGCCGTAATCACGCCGACGACCACCGTAGCGCCAGTCGCAAGACTCAAGGGGACCACAGCCACGAAAGCCAGAACAGCGCCAATCGTTACGACAAGTATCGATCGGTCCGCGTGGAGGGCATATAACGCGAAATGCGGAACAAGAGACAGGTTGTACACCCCCACCACAGCCACTGCAACTGGAAGCAGCCACCCATATTCAACGTAGATCTCATGGCCGAACCAAGTGGCAATCCATTCGTACGTGACGAGCACGACGAGAAGTGAGCCTGCCGCAACGATGATCGTCTGACCCCACAGTGATCGCACGCCGCTCTGAAACGACCGCCCGTCGCGCTGACTGGCGCTTCGCACGAGGCGCGGATACACGAACTGATGCACGCCGACCGCGAGCACACTGGAGACGCCGCTCGCGATGGACATTGCGAGCGTATATGCGGCAAGGACATCCAAGTTCTCAAGCAATGCGACCACCTGGCGATCGGCCGTAAACAGCAGCCGCAGACAGAGCGTGCCGATGAGAAACGGGATCGAGACCGCAATCCCCCGGCGAATCCATGCCCAGTCTATGGAGATTCGCCCTGACGCAGGTGCACGCCGAAGCAGCAGGCAGACACCAAGCAGGATCGCGATTGCGTTGAAGACGAACCAGCCCGTGAACACCAATTCCAGATGGCGTAGTCCGGGAACCAGAATCAACAGAGGAATCGCGACTGTCGGTAACGCGGCCTGTCGAACGAGAATGACGAGGCTTGCCCCGAATTGATCAGACATCGAAACCAGAAGACGATCAATCTCCATCCCGACGTGCTCACTCACCGCGATGAGAAAGAACCAGACGGCGACCTGCCAAGGTAAGAGTCCCAAAGCGAACAGTAGAGCGAGCAGCGGAACGACCACCACTGCGACGCAGCCGAGGAATGCTGAATGCGAGGCTAAATGCTTGCGCCATCCTGTCGGCTCAGACTTGATGACCTCTCGCGTCGTGTAGGTGTACATGTCCATCCCGAGGACATAAACCACATACGCGATAGTCGCAGCGACCAACCCGTAGAGACCAACCTCGGCCGGAGGTAGATATCGCGCCAGAAAGAAGACCAGTAGGAATCTTGACGCGAGCGCCCAAAACCTGAATACCACTGGAACGGTCCGCGCCGCTCGGCGCGACGGCACCATTCAGGAACATCCCATCGGAATCAGTCGTCTAGGTCGTCATCAGTGATCGGGTCACCGGCGGAGATGGCGCGTAGGATCACTCGGCCCACCACCTCATCCCAGCGCGAGATCTCGACTCCGACATTCGCGCGGAGCGCGATCAAGTCCGACTCACTCAGCTGCGACCCCGCCATAAGGTCACGCGTGACGAAGATACGGCGTCGCGCATTCCGCATGGCGGACGACTGGTGCTCGAGGACGGGGAAACCTGGCCCAGACATCACCCGGTACTCAGCGATCCTCTTAGTGAATCGCCTCAGTGCGTGCTCGTCAGCAGCGTGGTAGTGGTCATTGCCCGACGCGTTCCGGTCATCAGTAAAGTGCTTCTCGAGGACCCTGGCTCCCAGTATCGCAGCCATCTCCAATGCGGGCATCTCGCCATCGACGGCAGGCGGCACATGGTCCGAGTATCCGACCAGTGCACGAGCCCCAAACCGTTCAGTCAACCAGGAGATAGCGCTCAAGTTGGCTCGCTCCGGGCTCGTCGGATAGTTGAGTACGCAGTGGAGCAAGCCGATTCGGGTCGCGCCCGCCTGTTCAAGAGTGCGGAGTGCGTGATCAATCTCCTCCTCGCTGGATGCGCCAACCGAGAGCACCACCGGTTTCCCTGCCCTTGCTACCTTGCGAAGCAACGGGATATTCGTCAGATCCGCGGAAGCTATCTTGAAGGCGGGCACCAGCGGGGCGAGCATATCCACTGCATCCAGATCGAACGGCGTCGACATGAACATGATCCCGAGCGACCGGCAGTGATCAGCGAGCGCCGCGTAATCTTCCTCGCCGAATCCGTCGTACTTGCGAAACAACTCATATTGGGATCGTGTCGGCTCCTTGGATACATCCCAATAGGCCGGACTATTGCCAGCGCTCGCTAGCGTCGCAGCGCGATATGTTTGGAACTTCGCGGCATGCGCACCAGCTCGAGCCGCCGAGGAGATAAGGGACTTCGCCCTCTCAAGCGAGCCCTCATGATTAACACCGATCTCTGCAATCACAAACGGATCAAGGTAGCTACGTCCGAGGATGTCCGGGAGTTCCATCACCGCCAGCCCTTCAGAGATTCGGGAACGGATCGAAACCGAGCCTATCGAGGATGCGACCAAGGACCCGATGGTTGCTTCGACCGCCGGTCGCGCGAAGTGCGGCCTCCTGCAACTTTCGCCGACGTTCAGGTTCGGCGGCCAGAAGCGAGAACTCCTCATCGATTTGGGAATCCGCCACGCGAGTCGCAAGCCCGAGAGCTCTTACGCCATACTCCTCGGTGGCATGTCGGTGCGCGAGCTCTTTGAGATTCTGCGCGATGCAAATCGAGGGAACGCCCATCGTCGCCAGTTCGAAAATCGTCCGGCCCGCGGAGGTGAAGGCGAGGTCCGCGCGCGAAAGCACCTCGGGCATGTACCTGACGTCCGTCAGCACCTCGAGATCAAGCTGTCTGCGAGCAGTAGAGATCGGCCGGGCTCCTAATCCGCGAACCACAGTGACCCGACCCTCGAAGGTCAATCGCTCGAGCGCGTCAAGCGCACGATCCGCAAGGTCATTCGGATCGGTGCCGCCGAAAAGGACCAGGACATGCTCGAGGTGCGGGCGGAACTCAGGGTCCCAGTTCAGAGAATCAAATGCAGGGGCGAGGATCGCATTCTGCACCCCCTGAAGCTGCCGCTCTTCAGGCACCTCCGTATGGTTCACGAATTCCGCGACCAAGAGGTCGGCAGCGAACGCGCCAGTGCCTAGATCCTCGAATGTGACTATTTTCGTACGGCTCGACGCCGCTCGAATCGCGTCGACCAGTGCCTCGGTGGTGTCGAGCACATCCAGGACGACGAGGTCCGGCTTGAAATCCGCCATGTGGGCCAAGAAGTCGCGATCGTCGGCCACTCGCTCATTGGCGAGAGGGTATCCCGCAAGTAAGCTGGATCCGAGTTCCAACTTCTCCAGGGTGTAGATCCTGACATCGTGCCGCGCGAGTTCCATCCCGATCGCCAGAGCCCGATAGATGTGTCCCATCCCGAGATGGGATGCAGCATCCGCGCGTATCGCTACCCGCAGCCGGGTCAACAGATGTGCGGCCGAATAGAGGTCAGCGAAGGAGTCAATGTCGACGGATTCTTCGGCGGGCAACTCAAGGAGCCGTACCGGCGCGATCACTCGCGTGCCATGCGCTTCAATCTCCTCGACTCGCGCAGCGACTACTCCTCCCGTCTCCCTGAACTCCGCCGGCAACTGCTGTCGGTTTACACGAGCCTCGAACAAAGGGATCGGCTGTCCATCACGAACGGACCACCGCAGATGACGATCGTCGACAACCGAAATCACCGAACCCCCGCCGACTCGAACCGCTTCAATCGCCTCGGTCAGGCTATGCGGTGTGACCAGCGGGGAGGTGGGCTGGAGTGTGACGACAATGTCATCTGCATCCGCACCCAACTCGCGAAGACGCGGCAGGTTTCGGATCACCTTGGTGTCAAGTGTCTCTTCGGAAGGTGTCCTGTCGGCCTCAAGAATCACCTCCGCTCCGAAACCTCGGGCGATGAAGGCGATCTCATGATCATCGGTGATGACAATCACTCGCTCTAGTGGCACGACAGCCGATGCGCGCACGATCGCGTGTCCGATCAGGGGACGACCAGCAAGCGCTCGCACATTCTTACGCGGCACACCAACGGAACCGCCTCTTGCAGGGATGACGACCCAGGACGCGGGCGGCTGTGGAGACGACGCTGCTTCGTTCGCCTGAGCCACCTGAATCACCCTTTTCGCACGAAGACCAATGCGCTGTCAGAACAGCAACAAAACACGAGTGGCGCCACGACCATTACCCGTGATCGATAGGCTTTCCTGGCGATCGCACCGACCCTACACCAGGAGCAACGATGAGCGTTCTTGTCACGGGCGGTGCCGGGTATATCGGCGCTCACGTCGTGGAAGCGCTCGTGAAGTCCGGCCGTTCGGTCGCTGTCGTCGATGACCTGTCAACCGGCAACATCGGTCGCATCCCTGATGGCATCGCATTCCACCAACTGGATCTGGCCACTCCCGCCGCCGCAGAACTCGCGCATATCATGACGACTTGCCGCGTAAGTGCGGTCGTCCACCTGGCAGCGAAGAAGCAGGTGCTCCAGTCCGTCGAGCACCCTGAGAGTTATCTCGGGGACAACGTCTCCAGCCTTGCAACCGTGATCAAGGCAATCCGACTCGCTGAGATCCCGACACTGGTGTTCTCTTCATCTGCCTCGGTCTATGGCACCGCCTTGAGAGGCAGTGCACGTGAAACCGATGCACCAGCACCCCTCAACCCATACGGTCGCTCGAAACTGGTCGGCGAGTGGCTTACCAAGGATGCAGCCCACGCGCTTGGCCTGAATGCCGCAAGCCTGCGCTATTTCAACGTCGCGGGGGCTTCGAGCCCAAGAATCGGCGATCGACTGGCGCTCAACCTCATCCCAATGATCTTCGAACGGCTCGATGCTGGACTACCCCCTCGTGTGTTCGGGAGCGATTACGAGACATCGGACGGTACGTGCGTGCGCGACTACGTCCACGTCAGTGATCTCGCCGATGCCCACGTCTCTACGCTCGAATACCTGGAACGCGTCCCGTCCGGGGAACATCAGATATTCAACGTCGGTACCGGGCGCGGGACGACTGTTCTCGAAATCATCGACGCAGTCAGGCACATCACAGGTCTCGCTTTCCAAGAAGAACTACTGCCGCGACGCGCAGGGGACCCTGCAGCGATCGTCGCCGACCCGACACGAATCAGGACCACCATCGGCTGGACTGCCGGGCGAAGCCTCGACGAGATGGTCACGAGCGCCTGGGCGGCATGGCGCGCGAGCCACTAGCACTGCCGATTGCGACAAACTTTCCTATTGGGCAGTGAGCCCTGGAGCGAACACAGCCTTTAGCGTGCGCCACAAAATCACCAGATCTCCCATGATCGACCAGTTCTCGACGTAGTACAGATCCAGTCGAATCGCGTCCTCCCAAGCAAGGGCCGACCGACCGCTGATCTGCCACAGACCGCTGATGCCGGGCTTGAGCAAGAGCCTCCGACGTGCAGCGTCGTCATAGAGCGCTACCTCTGCAGCCACTTGTGGACGCGGGCCGACAAGCGACATCGAGCCGGTGAACACGTTGAAGAACTGTGGCAGTTCGTCGAGCGAGTATCTCCGCAAAGTCTGCCCGACTCGGGTGATCCGTGGATCATCCTTGACCTTGAACAAGGGCTGCTCACTGGTGCCCTGAGCGTCGAGCAAGCCCTTCAACTCGTCGTTCGCACCGTCGCGCATCGAACGGAACTTCAGCATGTGGAACGGCCTGCCCCGGTAGCCGACACGCTCCGATCGGTAGAGCACGGGACCGGAACTCGTCGTCTTTACGACGATCGCGATTATGAGCATCGGGATGGCGAGCACCCCAATCGCAATGCCAGAGCAGATCAAGTCAAACATCCGCTTCGCGAACGCCTGCGCACCCTGATACTGCGGGGTCTCCACATGCATGAGCGGCAGGCCCGCAACCGGCCGCGTATGGATGCGGGGGCCACCGATGTCAGTCAGGCTCGGCGCCATGACGAGGTGCTGGTGGCCCGGCTCGAGTCCCCACGAGAGCTCACGCACGCGTGTCGGTGGAAGGTCGTCGCTGCTCGCGATGACGAGCGTGTCCGCGTCGTGGTCGGACATGACGTTCTGAATCCCGTCGATGTCCCCCGATAGAGGGATCGCTTTGTCGGCGAGCATCACCGAGCCGGGTGTTGCTCCGGGGACGAGTGCGGCAACGACGTGATAGCCGGCAGACGGCACCCGGGTGAGCTCGCGCGCGATCGCCTCAACCGCGACCCTCGACCCGACGAGCACGACCCGATAGCTCGAGGCGCCGCGACGACGCTTCGCCGTGAGCCACTGGCGCCAGAGCCAGCGGCTGATGAGTAAGAACAGCAAACCGAGCGGGAGCGCGATGAGGACATACGCGCGGGCGATGTCGATCTTGAACAGGAAGAGCAGTATCGCCCCGAGGCCGAAGAGCCAGAGCGTCGCCTGGACCACAAGACGATACTCCGTCGCGCCGACGCCTACGACGCGGGCGTCGCGCGTCTTGAACACAGCGAGCATGAGCATCCAGGCGAGGATAAGGATCACCGTGATGAGCGTGTAGTTGAGACCCAGGTTGAAGCCGCTCCCGACGCGCGCCTCGTCCTCGATGCTCACGCCGAAGCGGAGGAGCTGGGCGCCGATGACCGCCCAGGCGATGACTAAGAAATCAGTGATGGCTAAGCCGCGGGCGTAGCGGCGGGCCCAGTCCCGGTCGTGCCCGCGCGCTACCACGTAGAGCTCACGCGCGTGCCGCCGGTCATCGGAATCACCCCTCCAAACACCTTAGCGAGGGAGCGCTCTCCGGCGGGGCCATATGACGACGAGTGCAGCGCCGAGGAAACCGCCGACCGTGTTGGCGAGGAGGTCGGAGCCGGTGGCGAAGCGGGCGGGGAGGAAGGCGGATTGGGTGAACTCGATGGAGAGGGAAAGGGCTAGGGAGAGGACCGTGGGGGTTAGGAGGGGGAGGGCGGGGAGGTCTCGATACGCCGCTTCGCGGCTACTCGACCCGCGGGCACCCTTCGACTCGCTTCGCTCGCTCAGGGGACCGCGGAGGACGAGGGAGAGGAGGAGGCCGAAGGGGAGGAAGAGGGCGACGTTTGCCGTGAACTCGACCACGTCGTAGGTCACCCAGGCCGGGAGACCGCGTTCTGTCCACCACGAAAGTGCGTCGCGCACCCAGCGGCCATCCGTCGGCTGCTCAGGGTTGAGCGTGACCCACAGGATGACGGCGACCCACGCGAGCGTCGCCGCGCGGAGCACGATCAGCGCGAGCCGCCCCAGATGCGCGGAGGTTTGTGGTCCGGGAGGATCGGCAGGTTCACCGTGTCGAGCGGGTGCGGGAGGGTGACCCGCTCCCCCGGGTGCTCGGCCGAGCGGTCGCGGCGGTGGAACGTCACCTCGATCGCGTCCGAGACGCGGTGACCGCCGAGGCGGACGGCGCTCGACGCGTTGTTCAGATGCACGTGCACGATGCGGTGCGTCGTCAGCAGCTTCTTGATGCCAGATGAGAAGTCCGGCAGACGCCACTTGTGCGCCGCCTCCGTCAGCGGGTGGAACTCGATCGCCATGATCCGGAAGCGGCGCTGCACCTCCGGCGACATCGAGTGGATGACCTTCCACTCCGCGCCCTCGATGTCCATCTCCAGCAGCAGATCCGTATCCGCCGGCAGCTGCGCGACCTCCGCGTCAATCGTCGTCGTCGTATCCGACACGTACGAGTCGAGGAAGACCGGCTTGAAGTGGAAGCGCTCGTGCTTGATCGGCGGGCCCTTCACCGACGCGTCGAGCATGACGATGTCGATGCCGCGCGCCGCCATGTCCGCGTCGAAATCCACGACCGGGCCGACGCCGGGCGAGATGACATGACTGATGCCGTCGAGGTCGTCCGGGATCAGATACCCGCCGTCATGCTTCGAGCCGACGCGGATCAGCGGCTGGTCGATGACCTCCGGCGTGAACAGCTCCAAGAACTTCTCCACGCGCCGTGCCGACGCGGACTTCCGCCACGTGAAGCCGGCGCGCGCCGCCGGGACGACCCTGTCCGGCTCGACGAGCGAACGGCCCTTGGTGGCGACAGAAGAGGAGCTGAGAGGGAGACTCCCGGTATCGGTCGTCTCGAACAGGGCTTCAGACATCGTTTCCTTCGGCTTCGGAGGTACCCGACGATGCTAGCGGCTCGCTCGCGAATGGTATGGCCGATGTGCGCGCGCGGCTGATCAGCCGAGCTGCAGCGCCTTCGACGTCGCCGCGATCGTCGCCTCGGCGCGCGCCTCATCCGCAGAGAACGGCAGGCCATAGCTCGGGACCATCGCCTTGAGCTTCGGCTCCCACTCCCCCAGCTTCTCCGGGAAGCAGCGCGCGATCAGATCCAGCATGATCGGCACCGCCGTCGAGGCGCCCGGCGACGCACCGAGCAGACCCGCGATCGAGCCGTCGGCCGCCGCGACCACCTCGGTGCCGAGCTGCAGCGTCGCCTTGCCGTCCGCGTCCTTCTTCATGATCTGCACGCGCTGACCCGCGACGATCTTGTCGAACTTCGACGCGTCGACATCCGGGGCGAAGGCGAAGAGCGCCTTGTTCTGCTTCTTCCGGCTCGCGAGCACCTCCGAGACGAGGTACTTGATGAGGTCGAAGTTCTTGAACGCGACGCCGAGCATCACGAACACGTTGTGGAAGCGCAAGCTCAGCGGCAGGTCGAGCAGCGAGCCATGCTTGAGGAACTTCGTCGAGAAACCCGCGTACGGGCCGAACATGAGGCTCGCCTCGCCGTCGATGATCCTGAGGTCCAGGTGCGGCACCGACATCGGGGGCGCGCCCACCGCCGCCTTGCCGTACACCTTCGCCTGGTGGCGGGCCACGATCTCCGGATCCGACGTGCGCAAGAACTCGCCCGAGATCGGGAAACCGCCATAGCCGCGGATCTCCTTGATCCCCGAGCTCTGCAGCAGTGTCAGCGCCGCGCCGCCCGCGCCCACGAAGACGAAGCGCGCAGTCGCCTGCGACGGCGTGCCACCGATCTCGTCCCGGATCTTCAGCCGCCAGTTGCCGTCCTTCAGCCGCTTCAGGCTCGTGACGCGCTTGTCGGTGCGCAGCTTCGCGCCCCGCGCCGTCAGCCCCTCCATGAGCTGCGACGTCTGCGCGCCGAAATCGATGTCCGTGCCGCCGACGATCCGCGTCGCCGCGATCGGCTCCGACTTGGACCGGCCGAGGACAAGCAGGGGCGCCCAAGAGTGGATGACCGCCGCGTCCTCCGAGAACTCCATGTCCTTGAAGAGCGGGTGCGACTTGAGCGCCTCGAAGCGGGTGCGGAGGAACGCGACGTTGGCCTCCCCCGTCACGAACGTCATGTGCGGCACCGGGTTGATGAACTTCCGCGGCTCCGGCAGGACGCCCTCGCCGACGAGGAACGACCAGAACTGCCGGGAGACCTGGAACTGCTCGTTGATCTTGATCGCGTTCTGGATCGTGACCGAGCCGTCGGGCTGCTCGGGCGTGTAATTCACCTCGCAGAACGCGGCGTGGCCGGTCCCCGCGTTGTTCCACGGATTGCTCGACTCGAGGGCGACATCCGAGAGCCGCTCGTAGATCGCGATCGACCAGGACGGCTCCAGCTGCTGGATGAGCGTGCCGAGCGTCGCGCTCATGATTCCGCCGCCGATCAGGGCGACATCGACGTGCGAACTCACCGGACCA
>Ga0182747_1001327_pt1 | contig 19347 bp, 16 predicted proteins | sample eDN3rd30CBELigBY_FD_128526 | JGI IMG/M metagenome (GOLD analysis project Ga0182747, IMG submission 128526) | Enriched backyard soil microbial communities from Emeryville, California, USA - eDNA 3rd pass 30_C BE-Lig BY (version 2) (version 2) | ecosystem: Environmental > Terrestrial > Soil >...
CATTACGGCCGGTCGCACCCCAGCCGATCATCCGCTTTTCGAGGAGGACCACTGGCACCCCGGCCCGGGCCAACCAGTAAGCTGTCCAGCAGCCAAGGAGCCCACCGCCGATCACCACGACGTCGGCACCTGTTGGCAACGACGCTTCCGGTACGATCGGCTCCGACGTCGCATGCCAGTACGAAGCAGGTTCACCGTTCGGGGCAGTGTGTTCCGACATGTAACATCGATCTCCGTGGGTCACGAATGCGATCCGCTATTGCTGCCTGATTGTCCGTCACCATCCGGAGTTCGGCAATACACTGCGCCCCGATATTTGGGCTAACTGGTGCCGAACTCCTGCAGTATCGGCATCAGCCGGGTATGAAGCTCCTCATCCCACAGTCGCAATTCGGCAAGGAAACATCCGGTTGCAGCGCCAAGGGCCCGTCGCAACTCAGCTTCATCAAGCGACCGCACGAGCGTCGCCGCGAACGGAGCAGTGACCGCGTCTGGCAGTTGCGCATAACCGCGCCCATGCACACCGTTGTATCCCAAACGAATACAGGCAAGGGCCAACATCTTGTTGCGGGCCTCGCTGATCCAGTATTCGGCCAGCCAGGGATTGCGACGCTCGATCGACGTTCGTGCATGCAGCATATGGTGCCAGGCATAGCCAATCAGGTATTGCGTGTTGGGTGGTGACGGAAATTCTGGCGGCTGGCATCCCCCAAATACCTGGTGGAACTGCGTTCCGCGTGCCCGAAATTCGCACTGTGGCGTCACCCCGATATCGATCTCCAACCCGGACGGCAGGAGGAAGACGCGGTAGATACTCGGCGGAGCCGGCACATCGAAGTGGGCGACGAGTCCCATCTCACGTCCGATAGATGTGGTCCAGTCCTGCAGCACATCCTCCAGGGCAATGCCGTCAGTGATCCCGAAAAAGAGATCGATATCTGACCATGCATCACCCCCGCCATGTGCTGTTGAACCCGTCAACGCGCCTGCGGTCACCCGTGGATCCTCCCGCGCCATCTCAAGCACGCGATTCCGGACAAGATCCCGTTGAACGATGGTGAACATAAATACCTCCAGACCGATCAGAATATAGAGAACACGATTCGAAGCCCGATTCAGAAAGGGCGGTTCGTCATGACGGGGCGAAGCGGGCGACGAAGGCATGGCTCGCTCCCGGATAGATAATCCGGACGAAGGTAACGATATGGCTGGAGTTCCAGGTTCGTCGTTCGACGGAAAGACACGGGGCATGCTCGGGAATATCGAGGTGCGCCGCCAGTTTCCGGTCGGCGCTGATGGCAGTGATGGTGTGCTCGGCCTCCTGCCAGGGAACCTGCTCCAGTAACCATGAGCCGGGGGATACGACAGAGAAATCGACCGTTTCCGCTTCCGGCACGGCTGTGAGATTGATCAGACGCGTTTCCAGGCAGAAGGGTGCATCGTCGGCAAAGTGGAGACAGCTGAGGCTAAGAACGGGATCCGTCGGACCAATGCCCAGTCGCTCGTGGTTAATGCTGGTATCCGGTGCCACGCTTCGACCGAGCAACGTAAACCGGTAGGGCAACCGCAGGTTTGTGATTTCCGTCTTGATGTCCGGAATCTCAACGATGGCGGATTGTACTTGCGGCCTCCGCACAAACGTCCCGGCCCGGCGGCGACGTTCAACATAACCATCACGCGCCAACTGGGTGAGCGCCTTGTTGATCGTCATCCGGGAGCATGCGTAACGCCCGGCAAGCTCCATCTCCGATGGGATGCGGTGACCCGGCTCCAGATCTCCCGAAAGAATGCGATCCCGGATGTCTGACACGATCCGGTCATGCAAGGATTGGGTCACCTGCTCCCCGGCATTGCGCTGTTCCTGCATATCGGCCTTTCCCGTTTCCATCATCGGTGCGTTGAATAACTATTGCACGACGCTGCGTCTCATGATACATATGTATATACAATTACGCATACACGGGGGAGGAACATCTTGGCTTCAGCACTTCAGGAGGACGCACCATTTGACGCGGTATGGCGAAATGCCCGCATTGCCACCATGGCCAGTGATATGCCGGGGCTGGGTGTGATGGAGCAGGGCGCCATCGCTACACGTGACGGACGAATCGCCTTCATCGGTCCGGAACGTGACCTGCCGGACATCGACGGGATCGAGGTGATGGACTGCGAGAGCCGCTGGATTACCCCGGGGCTGATCGACGCTCACACACACCTGGTGTACGCCGGAAACCGGGCCCGCGAGTTCGAACTCCGGCTTGAAGGCGCGAGCTACGAGGAAATCTCCCGGGCGGGTGGCGGCATCGTCTCCTCCGTCGCGCATCTCAGGGCGGCTTCGGAAGAAGAACTCCTGCGCCAGTCTTTACCCCGACTCGATGCGCTGATCGCTGAAGGTGTGACGACCGTCGAGGTGAAATCCGGCTACGGACTCGATCTCCACAACGAGCGAAAATCGCTCCGGGCCGCCAGGCAACTGGCTGAGGAACGTCCCATCACCGTGCGCACCACCTTTCTCGGAGCGCACGCTCTGCCCCCGGAAGCACAAGGGGACAAGGCCGCCTATATCGACACGGTTATCAACGAGATACTGCCGGTGATTGCGGCAGATGGCCTGGCCGATGCCCTGGACGGCTTCTGCGAAGGCGTGGCCTTTTCACCGGCGGAAATCACCCGCGTCTTTGACGCCGCGGCGGCTCTCGACCTCCCGGTAAAACTCCACGCCGATCAACTCTCCGATCTCGGCGGCGGTGCCCTGGCCGCTCACTACAACGCCTTGTCGGCGGACCACCTCGAATACACCAGTGAACAGAGCGTGCAGGAGATGGCGTACTCCGGAACGGTCGCCACGCTCCTGCCGGGCGCATTTTACTTTTTACGTGAATCCCAAAAACCGCCGGTCGAGCTGTTCCGCCAGTATGGCGTACCCATCGCCATCGCCACCGATTCCAACCCCGGCACTTCGCCACTGACATCGCTCCTGCTCACCATGAACATGGCGGCCACCCTGTTTGGCCTGACCGTGGAGGAGTGCCTGCTCGGGTCCACCCGGGTGGCCGCGAAGGCCCTGGGCATGCAGAACGATACCGGCACGCTGGAAGTCGGCAAACGGGCCGACTTCGCGATCTGGGATATCGAGGAACCAGCCGAGCTGGTCTATCGCATCGGCTTCAACCCGCTGTACCAGCGAGTCTGGCGGGGTGCGAAGACGCCGTCATCGTAGAACTGGCCAGTTTTTGCACCTCAAGCAGAACCAGCCATTGGTCGCAGTTGAGAAAGCCAGCTCTTCGGGACATCTGTGACGAACGCTGGAGGAGGGGAATCAATGACAACCATCACCATCACCCCGGGCGCGGTATCGCTACGGGAATGGCGGGCGATTTACCGGGGCGCCACACCGGCGATCGATGAAGCCGCGATCCCGGGCATTGAGGCGAGCGCCGCCTCGATTGCCCGGATTCTCGAGAAGGGCGATCCGGTCTACGGAGTCAACACCGGGTTCGGCAAGCTCGCCAGTGTGCGGATTCCGCTCGACCACCTGGAAGCCCTGCAGCGAAACATCGTGCTCTCCCATGCGGCGGGAACAGGCGATCCCGTTGAACCGGAAATCGTCCGCCTGATGATGGCCCTGAAGCTGGCGAATGTGGCGCAGGGCGCCTCCGGGGTTCGACTGGAAACCATCCGCCTGATGGAAGCGATGCTGGCTCACGACATCCTGCCGGTGATCCCGGGGCAAGGTTCCGTCGGCGCATCCGGCGATCTGGCGCCGCTTTCCCACATGGCGGCAGCGATGATCGGAGCGGGGGAGGCGGATACCCCCGCTGGCCGCATGCCGGCCAACCATGCGTTGGCTTCTGCCGGCCTGGAACCGGCGGTTCTCGGCGCCAAGGAGGGCTTGGCACTCCTGAACGGCACACAGTTCTCGACCGCACACGCCCTGGCGGCATTGTTCGAAACAGGAATGCTGTTCCAGTCGGCGCTGGTCACCGGGGCACTTTCGACCGAGGCCGCCAAGGGATCCGACACGCCGTTCGATCACCGGATTCATGAATTACGGAAACACCAAGGCCAGATCGAATCGGCAAAAGCCCTGCGTTCGCTTATGGCGGGCAGCGCGATCCGGCAGTCTCACCTGGAAAACGATGAACGCGTCCAGGACCCGTATTGCCTGCGGTGCCAGCCACAGGTGATGGGCGCCTCCCTGGATCTTTTACGTCATGTCGGAATTACGTTGGAGACTGAGGCAAACGGCGTGACCGACAATCCGCTGATTTTCCCCGGCGACGACGAAGCCCTCTCTGGCGGAAACTTCCATGCGGAACCGGTTGCCTTTGCCGCGGACATGATGGCGCTGGCGATCTGCGAGATCGGCTCCATCGCCGAACGGCGAATCGCGATGCTGATCGATCCTGCCCTGTCCGGGTTGCCCGCCTTCCTGACCCCAAAACCGGGCCTGAACTCCGGCTTCATGATCCCGCAGGTCACCGCCGCCGCGCTTGTGTCTGAAAACAAGCAACGCGCCACGCCTGCCAGTGTGGACTCGATCCCAACGTCAGCCAACCAGGAGGATCATGTCTCGATGGCTGCCCACGGGGCACGTCGATTGCTGCCGATGATTCGCAATGCGCGGGCAATTCTGGCCATCGAATTACTGGCTGCCGCCCAGGGCTGCGATTTCCACACCCCACTGGCCTCCAGCGATGTGCTCGAGGCGGTCCGCACCCGGGTGCGGCAGGACGTCCCATATATGGAAGACGACTGGTACTTCCACCCCCATATGGAATCCGCGATCGCGCTGATCCGGAGTGGCGCCGTCATCGCTCCGGCACAGGAGATGCTTCCGACAGTGGGATAACCCCGGAGAACCGGCCCTCGCAGCCGCAACCAGTGACCGGTTTGCGGTTACCACATCTCAACCGGCCACCAGAGACGATTTTACGAAATACCATGTATCAGGAGATCGATCATGAATACAACAGCAACAGCACGCGAGGTACGGGCGCCCCGAGGAACAGAACGCACGGCAAAGAGTTGGCTGACCGAAGCGCCGTTGCGGATGCTGATGAACAACCTCGATCCCGCTGTAGCCGAGCGGCCGGAAGATCTCGTGGTCTACGGCGGAATTGGCAAGGCCGCCCGCAACTGGGAGGCGTTCGACCAGATCGTGACCGCCCTACGAGAGTTGAACGACGACGAAACGCTTCTGGTGCAATCCGGAAAGCCGGTGGGTGTCTTCCGCACCCACGAGAATGCCCCGCGCGTCCTGATCGCCAACTCCAACCTCGTGCCACATTGGGCAAACTGGGAGCATTTCCATGAACTCGATCGCAAGGGGCTGATGATGTACGGCCAGATGACGGCCGGATCGTGGATCTACATCGGCAGCCAGGGAATCGTTCAGGGCACCTATGAGACCTTCGTCGAAATGGCCCGCCAGCATTACGATGGCGACTGGTCCGGTCGGTGGATCCTCACCGCCGGACTCGGCGGCATGGGTGGTGCCCAGCCACTGGCGGCAACCATGGCCGGTGCCTCGATGTTGGCCATCGAATGCCAGCAAAGCCGGATCGACATGCGCCTGCGAACAGGCTATGTCGATGTCCAGGCAGACGATCTCGATCACGCCCTGACGCTGATTGATGAGGCGAAGCAGGGCGGTAAGGCCATCTCGGTGGCCTTGCTCGGGAATGCCGCCGAAATCCTGCCGGAAATGGTGCGCCGCGATATTCGACCCGACGCCGTCACCGACCAGACATCGGCGCATGATCCCTCCCATGGCTACCTGCCGATGGGCTGGAGCGTTGAACGCTGGCATGAGATGCAGGAGCGTGATCCCGCCGCCGTGGACAGGGCCGCCCGCGAATCGATGGCGGTGCATGTCCGCGCCATGCTCGACTTCCAGGCGCTGGGTATCCCCACCGTCGACTACGGCAACAATATCCGCCAGATGGCCTTCGAGGAGGGTGTCAAAAACGCCTTCGATTTCCCCGGGTTCGTTCCAGCCTACATCCGGCCGCTCTTCTGCCGTGGGGTCGGCCCGTTCCGCTGGGCAGCACTTTCCGGCGATCCGGATGATATTTACAAGACCGACGCCAAGGTGAAGGAACTGATTCCAGACGATCCGCATCTGCATCAGTGGCTGGATATGGCGCGTGATCGCATCCAGTTTCAGGGTCTCCCGGCCCGCATCTGCTGGGTGGGTCTTGGGGATCGCGACAGACTGGGACTCGCCTTCAACGAGATGGTGAAATCCGGCGAACTCAAGGCCCCGATCGTCATCGGGCGGGACCATCTCGATTCCGGCTCGGTGGCCTCCCCGAACCGCGAAACCGAAGGGATGCGCGATGGTACGGACGCCGTCTCGGACTGGCCATTGCTGAACGCCCTGCTCAACACCGCCTCCGGCGCCACCTGGGTGTCGCTCCATCACGGCGGTGGGGTAGGTCTCGGATTCTCCCAGCACGCCGGGATGGTGATCGTCTGCGACGGCACCGATGAAGCCGCCGCCCGCATTGGTCGTGTCCTCTGGAACGACCCCGCCACCGGTGTCATGCGTCACGCCGACGCAGGCTATGAGGATGCCATCGCCTGCGCCCAGGAGAAGGGGCTCAATCTGCCGGGCATCCTGAAATAAGGGGCAGCCAACCATCATGTCACTCATATACTCAGGTATACTGAGTATATGAGTGACATGATCGACCACAAACCACATTTTCAATGTCTTTACTCGGTGGCCTCAAGCCAACAGGGATACTTCTCTACAGCCCAGGCCCGAGAATGCGGGTTTCGAGGCAACCTCCTCGCCTATCATCTCAAAACTGGCAAGTTCCTTCATATGCACAGAGGTGTCTATCGTCTGCGAGATTATCCTTCAACTCCCCTGGAGGAGGTCATGGCGGCCTGGATTGCAGTAGGGATGGAGCGAGCAATCGTATCTCATGAGACCGCCCTCGAGCTTCTCGAACTGGGCGACGTGATTGCCGATACCGTTCACCTCACTGTTCCCCGAAAAATACGAAATCTCCCCCGTATCGCAGGTGTAACGATGCATACAACAACGCGGCCAATACAGCAGGGAGATATTGCGATACGTGACGGAATCCGCCTGACATCCGCAACACGAAGCATCCTTGATGCGGCCGAGATCGGAACAGCACCAGAACAAGTTGAGGCGGCAATTCAGGACGCACTCAAACAAGGAATCACAACAGAGCATCAACTGATCAGTAGTGCAGGCTCACGGAGTCAAAGGGTCCAACACCTTGTCGGCCAAAGCATCAAGGTAGCCTTATGAAATATGCCACTGCCACGGCGTTCAGGACCGCACTCGAAGCTCGGCTTCACGCACATGCGCGAGCAGCGAATTTATCGCTCAGCCGCCTCCGCAAGATGATTGTCATCGACCGCTTTCTGTTCCGGCTCATGGATGTGGCGCCAGATGCATGGGTAGTGAAAGGCGGAGTGGCCCTCAACCTTCGGCTCAACTATCAGTCACGCGCCACAAAAGACCTCGATCTGACAACATACCAGGACAGATTAATCGTCGACGACAATTTGATCGCAGTGCAGGCGATCCAGACCGATGACTTCTTCTCCTTCGCCATCCGAAAGCACAATGCTACCGACCTCGGCACTGAAGAGGGAGCAATTCGATATAGGTTAATCGCAGAATTGGCGGGAAGAAAATTCGATGAAATCGCCATAGACATTGGCCTCAATGATCCCATTACCGGAGGACCTGATCTGCTTCAAGGCCCCGATCTCCTTGCCTTCGCAGGGTTGGCGCGTATCGAGGTTGCTGCGCTGCCGCTGGAACAACACCTTGCGGAGAAACTCCACGCATATACTCGGACGTACTCACACGATCGTATAAACACACGAGTCAAGGACTTGGCGGATCTACTTCTGATTGGGTCTGTCGCAGAGTTCGAAAGTCGGCGCCTGGTAGAAGCTATCGACGTAATCTTCAAGACCCGTGGAACCCACAACAAACCAGAGGCGTTGCCTCTTCCACCTGCAATGTGGCGAACACCATACCGTCAACTGGCGGCCGAAATCGGGCTTGAACCAGACATCGATTCGGGCTTTCTCCAGGCAAGTGGTTTTCTGAACCCGATTCTCGAAAGCGCTGCTGCACAGTCACGAAGATGGATTCCATCCGCCTGGTTGTGGGCACCATTTCCCTGACGTATTTTGCCCTCACTCCGGATCACCAGACAGCTCGCTCAGTGCTCCAAGTTCATCCAGCAATTCCAGGAACGTCGACACTTCGAAAAGCTCCCCGGTTTGCACGTAATGCGCGCCAATGGCCTGATACAGCGCCCTCAATTGCGGGTAAGGCACCGAGCTAACCTTCGGCGCCGCATTAATGGTGAACAGCCTGCCTGTTCGTGAATCGTCCAGGGCCCAGTCAATACCCCAAAGCCAGGCAATCAGACCGATATCTCCAGGCGAGGCATCGGTCTGGTCGATCTTCGTGAAATCCAGCAGATACATGATTTCATCGCACATCAACGGTTCCGGGCTTGTGAGGATGCCCGGCTGCAGGAAAGGCGGCTTCGCCTGGAACTCGGCATCCTCCGGCATCACATACCGGAAGCGGATGTCGTCTCCATCTCGCCGGGCACATAGGTAAATCGGCGGCGTGCTCTCAAATGTCACGATCACGACCTCATCCGGAAACGCCACATAGTGCCAATGACCGCCTGCATCCTGATACACTTCACCACCCTTGTTCATGCGATGAACCGGCGGCGGATCCTTTTCCGGCACAAATGGCTCGAACCCTTCAGGCCAATAGGTTTCCGGCTGGAAGTCGAGATCGTAGGGAGCAAGGTTGAGCATCACTGGCCTCCATGGATGAATGCGGAAACTGCCTCTCGGGGAAATACCGGGACCCGGGCCCTCCTGTTACTTCCTGCAATGAACGAACCAGGGATACCCTCAGGAGAGATTATTCCCTCTCATTCTGGAGGCCATGTCAAGAGATAGTCCGGGACACCACAACCCGATGTCCAAAGCCACACGACTGCCCTCGAAACACCCTGAAATGGAGACTTTTCGTGACCACCCACCGCCCGGCTCCTGCTCCCACGAGACGATCGGACACAGCGCCTGAACGCCGCGATGCCTTCAATCGGGATGCCACCGGATACGAAGCGGGCCGTCCGCCATACCCGGATTGGGTCTATGCCTTCATGGAGGAAATTGGTGCGCTTCGGGATGGTTTCCGAATCCTGGAAATCGGGCCCGGAACCGGGCAGGCAACACGGGAACTGCTGCGGCGCGGAGCCCATGTCGATGCATTCGAGTTGGGCCCCGAGCTGGCTGCGGAGTTGAGCAATCGCCTGCCGCACGACGCGCTGCAGATCACGGTGGGAGATGCCCACGAGCTGCCCCTGCCCGAAGCAACCTATGACGCGGCCGTGGTGGCCACCGCACTGCACTGGCTGGATACCGACCGTCTCCTGCCCCGAATTGCGCGTGCGCTCAAACCGGGGAGCTGGTTAGTGGTTTGGTGGAACATCTTCGGTGATCCGGATGTCATGACGCCGTTCCGGCAACGCGTCGATGAAGCATTCCGGACGCATCTCCCGTCCGAATGGCGCGACCCGCGCGAGATTCCCCGACCACTCCGCATCGAGGATCGGCTGCGGGAACTCACCGAGGGAGGGTTCTTCGGCGATACCCGGTATGAGATTATCCGCTGGACTCATCGCACCGATGCGGCCGGGGTTCGGGCGCTTTTCAGCACCTTTCCCGGCATCGCCAATCAGGATGAAACGACCCGCGCGACGATGCTGGATGCCCTCGCCACCGCCGTGGAGGATGAAGGTGGCGTGATCGACGATCCCTTCGTGACGGCAATCTATGCCGCACGTTCGCAGCCTACAGCATCTCCGCCAGGCGAATAAACTCACGCACCGCCGGACTGGCTGCACTCTGCCGCGTCCAAACCAGCTGCAGCAACCCCGTCACCTTTGGCTTGATGATATTGAGGACCGCCACGTCGTGTCAGGAAAACTACGCACGATCCAGTATTCCATTTCTTGACTCTTTACTTGCCCTGGCATACTATTTCTGACAGAAGTATTTGCTCTGGTGTAAGAAATTGGATTATGGTCGGGTACTCCCGCTCCGGTTCGTAAAAAGGAAACGATATGGCAACATCCCCACATAATGCAGATTCCCGCCTGCGCGTATCCCGGCGCGGGTTCCTCAAGGCCAGCGGTGTCGGCGCTGTCGCCGCCGGTATGGGTGCGGTACCATTCGCCGCCTCGAAGGCAGCCGCCCAGGAAGGGTGGGATGCCGAACATGACATTGTGGTTGTCGGCAGTGGCAATGCCGCCTTCTCGGCAGCAATCACGGCACGCTCCCTCGGCAACGATGTCGCCATGTTCGAGAAGGGCGCCTATGTCGGCGGCACCACCCTCGTTTCCGGCGGCGGTGGCTGGTTCCCGAACAACCCCTTGATGCAGGCCGACGGCCTCGACGACCCACGAGAAAACGCGATCGCCTATATGACGCGGTACTCACAGCCCCACAAATACAAGCCAAACGATCCACAGTTCGGCCTCTCCGATGAGGACTACGCGCTTTTCACCACCTATTACGATACCGCCGCCGAAGCCGTGCAACTCCTTCAGGACCAGGGAGCCATCACCTGGACCTATGGCCGGAATTTCGGCCCGCATTTCGACAAGGTCCAGATCGACTACATGGAATCGTACGAGGAAAACGTCCAGCCAACGCACCGGACGCTGCATCCGGCGCTTGAGGATGGCGAGCCGGGGAACGGCGGCACCATGATCAGTGGTTACCAGGCATGGGCCGAAGCCAACGGTGTGCCGATCGCCCTCCTGCATCGTGTCGACAATGTCATCATCAACTCGAAGAACGAGGTGATCGGGGTCGAGATCACCGTCCTTGATCCGGCAGATTCCACACCGGAGGCGTCACCCGTCACATCGGGCAAGACCATCGCCATCCGCGCGAAGAAGGGCGTCATCTTCGGCTCCGGTGGCTTCGCCCGCAATGCCGATATGATGGATCATCTCATGCCGTCGCCCTACTATGGCGGCTGCTCCGCACCGACCAACGAGGGCGATCTTCTCCGCATCTCAACCACGCTCGGCGCCAAACTCGGCAATCTCCACAATGTCTGGCGCAACGAAGGAATCTTCGAGCAGGCCATCGCCAGCACCGGCGCCTACAACTGCACCTGGTTCCTTAACGGCGACTCCTTCCTTCAGGTCAACAAACTCGGCAAGCGCTTCGTCAACGAGAAGCGCCCCTACCAGGATCGGCCAATGGCCCACCAGGACTGGGATCCAAACTACGGAGACTGGACCAGCCGCCTGAGCTTCTTTGTCTACGATCAGCGAATGCAGGAGAACTGGGGCGGCAGCTTCCCGCTGCCGGAAGATCCGGCGACGGCGCCGTATGTGCTGACCGGTGACACCCTGGAGGAACTCGCCGACGCCATCAACGAGCGCGTCGAGAGCCTGCGTGACGTGACCGGCAACGTCTCGCTCGACGCCAACTTCAAGGAGACCTTCCTCGCGGAAGTGGAGAAGTTCAACGGTTTCGCCCGCGAAGGTGTGGATCAGGACTTCGAGCGCGGCGGTCTGGAGTACGACATCACCATCCCGTATGGCCCGTACACACCGACGGAGGAGACAGCCGAATATCCTTCCGTCGATCAGCCAAATCCCGCCATGTATCCGCTGCGTGACGAGGGACCATACTACGCGTTCATCATGGCGCAGGCAGCGGTCGATACCAATGGCGGACCGGTGATCAACCCGAACGGGCAGATCGTCCGCTGGGATGGCTCCGCGATCGAAGGTCTCTACGGCGCTGGCAACTGCATCGCCAACCCGGGTGGCAACGCCTACTGGGGCGGTGGCGCCACGATCGGCAATGGTCACGTCTGGGGCTACAACGCCGCGAAGCACGCCAACGATGCCGCCGAGAAATCGGCCGATTAATCAACGCTTCTGACACGCTCGGTGCTCCGGCTCCCCCGGGGCACCGACCCGGTGTAGACATCCATGAAACGCCTACTCAGCCAACTCATCCATGCCCGCATCCAGGAAGGCTCGGGGTCACCCCGCATCATCACCCTGCACGACTATAACCAGCGTGGACGGGACGTGGCCGCATACGGACTCGCCGCCGGTTCGGAGGCGCACGTCATCGGACTGGAATCCTATAAAGGGGTCTTTGTCGGGCATGAGATCGTCGGCTACACCTGGTTTGTCGGGCCACATGACCGGCCATCGCCGCTCTTCTTCGGCGATGCCCTGGCCGAGATCGAGCGTTTCCTGTGGGATGAGGTCGATCGGGAGGCACCCAACGACGCCGAATTACCCTTCCTGATCGGAGTGGGTCAGGGGGCGATCATGGCACTGGCTGCCGCCGCGGCGGTTCCCGACCTGCTCTCTGGCGTCATTGCTGTCAACGGCTTCCTGCCCGTTGTTCCCGGTTGGGAACCGCCGTTGATCCCGCTGGCGGAACTCCCCATACTCCTGATTGGCGGCGATGCACCAGTTGCTGGCGCACATGTCCTCGGTGGCGAGGAACTCGTTTCCACCCTTACCACGTGGGGCGCCAACGTCTCCAGTCAGCCGCACACCGATGATATCCCCGCCTCGGCCATATCCACCTGGCTGGACCACCAGTCGCCCCGATTCCTTACTCAGCAACGATAATCATTATCAATATCGGCGGCACTCGCTCACACTGCATAATATGATTGCATGGAGAGCAGGTGCTGGGCCTGCGCGAAAACAGAGTGGGATGGGGAATGACAGATCAGGAACGCGAGCAACTTGCCCTGCGCATGGTGACATCCTTGCCAAGATTTGGCTTGTGGGCTACTGCCATGCGTGATTTCGAAACCCCATTTGGCAAGCTGGGCTTTCGGCAGATGGCCATTCTTTGGTCGCTCCGCTACGACCTGACGCCGGGGCAGGAGATGACACCCTCGAAACTCGCTGAATTGAATGGCGTCCAACCCAGTGTCATCACCCGCGCCCTGGACAAGCTGGAGCATGGTGGCTTCATCACCCGCGCCATCGACCAGCACGATCATCGCAGCTTCCACATCGTCATCACGCAAAAGGGCAAGGACGTCGGCGTGTATGTCGAACGCCTCTATATCGACGATATCACTGGCAGCATGGCTGCGCTGGATGACGACCAGATCGCCGAACTCGCCCGGAATGTCGAGATCATCGACGACATTGTGACCAATCTCGAAGCCCAGCGCGGCGCCAGCAGATTGACCGGGCGTGGAGAAGCGTAGACCGCAACGCCAGCCGCCCCTGATCCACAACTAGCCGTCATTCAGAGGCCGAAGGCCGAAGAATCCAACGCGAAGCGATGCAGGCAACATCTCTGACCGAATCTGCATGGTCCCTTGCGGGTGGTGCGGGGACAGTCTACTGAATCGGCAGCACACGTCGCCGTTCGTGCCATCGCCAATGCGAGGTTTCGAACTACGACACACGTGTACAGGATTCGGGACGTTGAATGGGCCAATGAGCGAGCGCCTAGATACCTCCACTGCAGGCGGATCAAGCAGGGAGATTCTCCAAATACCCTCCCGCAATGTGATCCTCTGGCACCCAAATCACCATCGTGATGGACATCACAATTAGGGCAACATGCTCAATATCATCTGGAAGAATCCATCATTTGTGATTGCAGTAACGATCGGCACGGGTCAAACCTCACCTTGTCTTTTGGAAGCAAGGTGGGTACTATCAGTAACCTGCAATGACGCAACGAACCATCTCTTGTCATCCCATCCTCCAAAGGAGGTTCGTATGAGCGAATTCGTTCGGATTCCTGAGTCCAGCCTCGGCACGCTCAGTCCTGCGGCAATGGAAGTGGTGCACCACCTGTGCGAAGGTGAATGCCACACCTTTGCAGATGTTATGCAGTGGTGCGAGACGCGCGGCGACTGCACCTATGCCGTGCAATGCCCGGATTGCTCGACCCAGTTCATCCTTGATGAAGAGGAAATCAGCGCGCTCGAACGCTGGTCCGCCGCAAATGGGAGCGCCTTGTCCTGCGGACTGCGAGAGACTGCCTGATCTGAATCATCGGCATGATACGGTACGTCAAGATAGTCGGGTAGATATTATGAATACCCGGCTATCTTGATGTACCCTATTTTTCGCAGAACATTAACCGAAACATCGCTGTCCGCCACCCTTATCGTAGATCAACCACTTAAAGGGTGCGCCGCCAGACTGGTCAACGCAGATGCCTTAATGCAATACTGTATACACACGAAGAAGGAAGTGAAGAGAGATGGCAGTCAGGACTTCCCCCGGGAAGCCCTGACTGCGTGTAGGGATTTTGACGACGATCCGGGAGATGTCATGGAAAATATGATTGTGAATGTGGAAGTCATCGCCAGGCGCGGAGATCGTTATCTGACGATCGTGCGCTCGGACGATGAGGATTTCGGCGGCGGTTGGCTTTGCTTCCCTGGTGGCAAGCTCGACCCCGGTATCGCGGAAATGCATGCGATCGAACTGACGGGCCAGCGTGAGTTGATGGAGGAGGTGGGACTCCATGTCACTGTGGAAGACCTCACCTATGTCGAAAGTCACACCTTCCTGATCGAGCGGGACACTTGCCTGGATATCGTCCTGTTCACGGATGCCGCATCCGGCACAGCCATCGCAATCGATCCCGCCGAGGTAGCCGGGTTGCACTGGCTAACCGCAGAAGAGATCATGTCCGATCCCCGCGTACAGGAGTTCACGCGGACAAGTCTCCGCCTCGCCATCGAGAAGCAACCGTCCAACATCTGACAGGATCATCGGACCGTATGAATACCCGAAACCAGCTCTCATCACACAAAAAACACCCGTCATCCCGAGCCGGGGCGACGAGCGCAGCGAGACGCATCCGTGTCGAGGGATCCTTGGGTCGGCCCTCATACGGAATCCGGATGATGCGTGAGGGATGGCAGGGCCCCTCGTACGGGCGATGCCCGTCATCGCCCATCGGCGCCACAGGTGCCGATACCCTGATTGCCTCGCTCGTCTCCCCACCTGCGCCTAATCCCGAACGAAGTCGAGGCATCTTTGCGTCATCCCGCATCCGGCAGATCAAGTGATGGAGGGACAAGCGACTCCACATGCCGCCCTTGATAAACACAATGGGGTACTGGGCGAGCATCGCGAGTCGCATGGATCGATTCCCAGGGATCGCCCGGATTGCGTATGATTCGTCGAGAGTATCCCGATGCGCGATACTCTCGACAGCGCGGTGCATTCCGTTGGTATGGCTGACAGAGCGGAACAACATTCAATGCAATCTTGGCGTGACATCCCGACGGCACTGCGGAGCCGAATCCAGGCTTCACGGCCCGTTGTTTATGGCCCTCCATTACCCATTGCGGAACCCACCCCGATTTACATTTCGGCCCGCACCCGGCTGATCTTGCTGATCCTGACCGGGATCGTTCTCTATATCTTCGCGACCAAAGCCAGCAATGTCGTCGTCCTGCTGCTGACGGGCTCAACTGTTGCCCTGGTACTTTCGTTCCCGGTGCGATTACTCAGCCGATTCATGTCCCGGCGCCTTGCCATCACGGTGGTGGCGATCACATCCGGATTTATCGCGATTGTTTTCCTGGCATTGCTGATTCCGTTCGCCGTGAATGAGATCAGCCAGTTTGCCGAAGCCTTTCCCAACACCGTCGATAACCTGCAGGATCTCACGCGAGACGTCCTCTTCCAGTTCTACAACCGGGGCTGGATGAACCAGCACCCCGACGCTGTCCTGAACGATATTGAATCCGGCCTGTTCGACGCCGGACAACGCATCGTCACCGATATCCTCGCGAACACGGTCGACTGGCTCACCCGGTCGGTCAACCTGCTGATTACCACCTTCGGTGTGATCTTCGTCTCAATTTACCTGCTGGCCGATATTCCCCGTTTCAAGGACAGCTTTGTCAGGATGTGGGCGCCAGCCTACCGCAACGATGCCCTGGTGCTGTGGGATACCATCGGATATTCCCTCTCCCGCTACCTTGGCGGTCTGCTCATCTCCATCCTCATCCAGGGAGCCGCCGCCTTCGTAGGTCTCAGCATCCTTGGCGTCCCCTATGCCCTGTTGCTGGGATTCTGGATGTCCGTCACCGCCATCCTGCCGTACGTCGGGGCTTTTCTCGGCGCCATTCCGGCGGTAGCGCTCGCGCTGACTATCTCGTGGCAACTCTCCCTCGCCACCGTCGTCCTCTATATCTTCATCAATCAGGTGGAATCGAACTTCATTACCCCCCGTATCCAGGGATCGGCCGTGCGGGTGCATCCGCTGATGATCTTTTTCAGCGTCATCGCCGGATCAAGCATCTTCGGCCCGATTGGCGCGGTCATGGCTGTTCCCGCACTTGCCGTGCTGCGGGTGCTGGGTGAGTTCTTCTGGCTCCGCCTGCACGTGCGGGAAGACCAGCCAACATTGCTGGCCGCCATGCGCGCCGATGTTGCGCACGAGCGTATCGTCCGCCAGACACCGATCGCCGAGCTTATGGAGCGGGAAGCGGAACTGCCAAACGAGCCAGGACCGGAGCATGATCCGAACCTGTATCCGGACCCACCCACGCCGCCTGAATCGTGATATCCGCTGTACACCAGATGTAGTCGAACCGCACCACGGGCGTCATCCGGCCACGGGCCAAACGGCCAGATGACCATTTCGTATAGCCGATCCGGGTCGGGAAGGTGAGCCCCCATCCGCGCCCGGTCTCAAACCAGGCATCCTGCAAGCCCAACTGCCGCAGACGGCGGTAGCCAGGATGCCGGGGCGACATATTGAAATCACCCACCATCACCGCCGGGGCCGCTTCAAGCGTGTGGTTCGCCAGGTGCATCATCTGCCGTAACGATGAGAACTCGAACACCAATCCGGAACGGGTGATCCGCTGCGGTCGGGGATGGGCCACGACCACGGTCAACACCATGCCATTGATCTCTACTTCCGTGATGCTATCCGGGCGCCCCACCGCAAACTCCATCGCCCGTGAGGACTGGATCGGAAGCCGGCTCATCACGCCTCGCCCCTCGTTCCCGTCGGCAATAAACGCAACATGCCCGTAGAGATCGGCAAGCGCTTCCCGCAACCGGTTCGCCTGGTCCTGGGTGAGTTCCTGAAACGCCACGATATCCGGAAGCTCTGCCCGCACCGCCGCTTCAATTGCGGCGTCGGGTGCCAGACCAGCCGCCACATTGGCGGTCATCACCGTCACCACCTGCGATGTTTCCCGTTCAGGCTCCACGTGTTTCCTGTGCTTCCACAATCCAGCGCTTCAATTCACCATGCACCTGCTCAGCCCCGCGCAGATGCGCTGACGCGAGCTGCAAGGACGAAGGGAAAAGAAGAAAAGGCGATGTCTGCCCCCCTCCCAGCCCGCCATGGGAACCAACAAGTTCCTCAAATGCCGCGACCTCTCCCGTGTCCGGATCGACCATCGAATTAACGTAGATATCCGGCGCATTGTCGAAGGCATCGGCGCGTCGTAAATGGTCGGCCGCATGCGTCCTGAACCCGCCGAGGGGATCAGTTCCCTCCACCCGGTTCTCCTCCAGGATACGCAAACCATCGGCCCCGATAACGACTGGTCCGTGAACGTCGGAGCGGACCATCACGAATCCAACCCCCGGATGGCGGGCCAATCCGGCCAGCAGGGTCGGATAGACCGATTCGATATCTTCCATACTGAGGCGGTGGGACCATTGCCGAAAGGAAATCAGGCCAAGGTTGCCAGATGCGAGAACCAGCACCCGACCGTTATCGCCCTTGTCTCCTTCGGCCTGTCTGCGCGGCGAACCTTTCGGATCCAGCACGACTTCCTCACCGACAATCCGTTTTTGCAATGTCCGCTGCAACCGTGACCCCGTCCGGGGATCCTGATGGAGCAAATCCGTCAACAATGCACTCAGCGATTGCCACCCTTCATCTGTACTGATGTATTCACGCACCTGGTCCTCACCAGCCAACAGGAGTTCAACCACTTCACCCAGCGTCCTCCCGTAACGCTGGCGAAACGTGGCTCCCTGGCTTTGACCGTGATCGGATAACACCACCAGATGATACGGGCGAGGGGATTCGGCGGCGACGCGATGCAGGCGGCCAATATCGCGATCGATATCCCGCAGCACGCGAAGCGCATCCCCCCTGGCGATGCCGGAATGATGCGCCACTTCATCGTAGGCGATGTAGGTAGTGTAGATCGCGGGGACGCCGCGCATCAGATCGCCAGCCACGGTGAATGTGCTCAATTCCCGCAGAAGACTGGTTGTTGCCGCACGCACCAGCGGATAGATGCCAAAACGCCGCACCCGTGGCCGCTCGTTCCGCAGGAGCTGCCAGAGAGAAGCCGCAAGCTCACGCACAACATCGGCGCCGAACAGCGCGAGGGTCCGGGAAATATTGTAGAAATTCGCATAGAAGAAAAAATAGGCACTGGTATTCGACCGGGCCGGTTGCAGGATCGTTCCAATCGTAAACAGGCTGTCCGGCGCCTCACCCGAGAAAAGGTTTCCGCGACTCGCACCGCCGTCAATCAGCAACCCGGCACCGGTAGTAAGGGATTCCTGTAAGCGAGCAGCGTCCCCGGGCCGGTTGGAGACGATCACGCGATCCTGCTGCTTGTCATACCACCGGAAAGCGGGAATGTTACGATTCGCCCCCATCAGGATGCCGGCCTGACTGGCCGACGTCTGCGATGAGAGATCGCACTCCCAATCCGTCAGCGTATGGGTTCCGGCATCAAGCCACGCCTTGAGATGCGGCGTGTAACCCCGGTCCATGGCCTGACGAAGAATCGGCTCCGACAACCCGTCGATCTCGAGAAACGCGAAGCCGTACCCATCAATCGGCTCGTGCCGCTCGTATCGCGCACGCAACGGCCCCAGCGCAAACCGTCGCCAGGCGCCATCATCGCTGATCGAGAGGAGAGTGCCCATAAAGGTGGCAACAGCGGTCAGGACCAGGGCCACCACCCCGGCCTGGAGCACGCCATTAATGCGCCAGCCAGGCACCAGGGCATCCGCAAGGAGGAAGACCGCGGCGTTCAGGAGAAAGGTCACGACCGGGAACAGCCACGCCTTGAACCGCACAACAAGGCCGATCAGCGCGGGCTGCACGGCGGTGTTCATCCCCGCTATGAGGATAATGCCGATCAACGCCTCGCCATAACTTGGCACGGCATCATCGGTAAAGGCGCCAATCATCAGCGTCAACACCAGAGCCTGAACAACCCACACCATGGCGTGGCGGATGGCGATATCCGCCGCCGAACCGACAGCTTTCAGCCGGAAG
>Ga0182747_1001335_pt1 | contig 19316 bp, 16 predicted proteins | sample eDN3rd30CBELigBY_FD_128526 | JGI IMG/M metagenome (GOLD analysis project Ga0182747, IMG submission 128526) | Enriched backyard soil microbial communities from Emeryville, California, USA - eDNA 3rd pass 30_C BE-Lig BY (version 2) (version 2) | ecosystem: Environmental > Terrestrial > Soil >...
GACGTCGAGCGACGCGAACAGTTCCGCGAGGAAGGCGCCCATTTCGAGAGCTTCTATTATCTCACCTTGCTCTGGATGCCGCCCGCCGAAGACGCGGCGCGTGCCGAAGCCTGGCTCTATGAGGGCGGCTCCCAAACCGGTGTCGATCCAAAGGAATTGCTGAAGGGCTTTGTCGATCGCACCGACCGGCTGCTGCATCTTGTCGAAGGGTTCATGCCCGAGGTCGGCTGGCTGGGCGATGCCGATACGCTGACCTACTTGCACAGCACCATCTCGACGAAAGCCCAGCGCGTGCGCGTTCCCGAGACGCCGGCATATCTCGATGCGCTGCTCACCGACGAACCGCTCGTCGGCGGTCTCGAGCCGCGGCTCGGCGATCATCATCTCCGCACGCTGACGATCACCGGCTTTCCGTCGGCGACCTTTCCGGGGCTGCTCGACGAGCTCAACCGGCTCGCCTTCGGCTATCGTTGGTCGACCCGGGCGATCATGCTCGACAAGACCGACGCGGCCAGGCTTCTGACGAAAATCCGGCGGCAGTGGTTCGCCAAGCGCAAGTCGGTTGCTGCCATATTGAAGGAAGTGATGACCAACGAGGCGTCGGTTCTCGTCGACAGCGATGCCTCGAACAAGGCGGCGGACGCTGACATGGCGTTGCAGGAGCTCGGCGCCGACAGCGCAGGCATCGCCTACGTCACCGCGACGGTCACGATCTGGGACCGCGATCCCGGCATGGCGGCGGAGAAGCTGCGCCTCGTCGAGAAGGTCATCCAGGGCCGCGACTTCACCTGCACGATCGAAAGCGTCAACGCGGTCGAGGCCTGGCTCGGCAGCCTTCCCGGACATGTTTATGCCAATGTTCGCCAGCCCCCGATCTCGACCTTGAACCTGGCCCACCTGGTCCCGCTGTCCGCGGTGTGGGCAGGGGCGGAACGCGACGAGCATTTCGGCGACGCCCCCTTGTTCTACGGCAAAACCGAAGGCTCGACCCCGTTCCGCTTTTCCCTCCATGTCGGCGATGTCGGCCACTGCCTTGTCGTCGGCCCGACCGGTGCCGGAAAATCGGTGCTGCTGGCGCTGATGGCCATGCAGTTCCGCCGCTATCCCGAGAGCCAGATCTTCGCCTTCGACTTCGGCGGATCGATCCGGGCGGCGGCGCTCGCGATGGGCGGCGACTGGCAGGATCTCGGCGGCGCGCTCCACGACGGCGAGGGCGGCGTCGCGCTGCAACCGCTCGCGCGCATCGACGAGACGGCCGAGCGGGCGTGGGCAGCCGAATGGCTCGCGGCGCTGCTGGAAGGCGAGGGGATCGCTGTCGACCCGGAAGCCAAGGAGCATCTCTGGTCAGCGCTGACGTCGCTTGCGACGGCGCCGACGGCCGAGCGCACCCTGACCGGGCTCGCGGTGCTGCTCCAGTCGCAGAAGCTCAAGCAGGCGCTCGCCCCCTATCTGGTCGGAGGACCATGGGGTCGGCTCCTCGACGCCGAAGAGGAAAGGCTCGGTGCGGCGAGGGTGCAGGCGCTCGAGACCGAGGGCCTCGTCGGAGCCTCGTCGGCCGCGGTCGTGCTGTCTTACCTCTTTCACCGGATCGAAGGCCGCCTCGATGGTTCGCCGACGCTGATCATCATCGACGAGGGGTGGCTCGTCCTCGACAGCTCCGCCTTCGCGGCGCAGCTTCGCGAATGGCTGAAGACGCTCCGCAAGAAGAATGCGAGCGTCGTCTTCGCGACGCAGAGCCTCGCCGATATCGAAAGCTCGTCGATCGCGCCCGCGATCATCGAGAGCTGCCCGACCCGCATCTTCCTGCCCAACGAGCGCGCCGCCGAGCCCCAGATTGCCCGTGTCTATGAGCGGTTCGGGCTCAATGACCGGCAGATCGAGATATTGAGCCGGGCGACGCCCAAGCGCGACTATTATTGCCAGTCGCGCCGCGGCAACCGGGTCTTCGACCTCGGTTTGGGCGACATCGCGCTCGCCTTCGCAGCCGCCTCTTCGAAAACCGACCAGCTCCGCATCGGCGAACTCGTCGAAGCCCATGGCCGCGAGCGTTTTGCCGCCGCCTGGCTTCGGCATCGGGGCCTCGGCTGGGCCGCCGACCTCGTCGACAATCTCGTCACCCATTCCCCCCCCTGAAGGAGTAATGCCATGAAGAATTATGTGTCCCACGCCCTGTTTGCCGCGCTGCTCTCCGGGACAGCGCTTGCCTCCCTCGCCGCAGTGACCCCAGCGGCGGCGCAAGTCGGCGGCATCGTGCATGACCCGCGCAACTACGCCCAGAACATCCTGACCGCAGCGCGGACGCTCGAGCAGATCAACAACCAGATCAAGCAGATCCAGAACCAGTCCACCTCGCTGCTCAATGAGGCGAAGAATCTCGCTTCACTGCCCACCTCGACGCTGCAGGAACTGCTGGGGCAGGTGGACCAGACGCGCCAGTTGCTCGGCGAGGCGCAGCGCATCGCCTTCGACGTGAAGGATGTGCGGGCCGCCTTCGAGGGCCGCTACAAGGGGACCGCGCTGTCGGGTTCGAGCGCGACCATGGTCGCCAACGCCGACGCGCGCTGGAAGGACAGCGTCGGTGCGTTCGAGGATGCGATGAAGGTGCAGGCCGGTATCGTCGGCAATCTCGGCGTCACCCGCCAGTCGATCGGCACGCTGCTCGGCGCCAGCCAGTCGGCGACGGGCGCGCTCCAGGCCGCGCAGGCGGGCAACCAGCTGCTCGCCCTCCAGTCGCAGCAGCTCGCCGACCTCACCGCGGCGATCGCGGCGCAGGGCCGCGCCCAGGCGCTCGACGCCGCGCGCAGCGCCGCCGCCGAGGCCGAAGCCCGCGAGCGCTTCCGCCGCTTCCGCGGCAAGAACTGACATGGGGCGGACGGCGAAGATCGCGATCGTCGCGGTGCTCGGGGCTCTGGTCCTGACGCTCGCGCTTGTGGCGGCGCTCTCGCCGCCCGCCCGAAGTGCGTCCGCCCCCCAGATCTCCCGGGCGGACGCACCCTTTCGCAAAGCCGATGTGCCGGCGCGCTGCCGGGTCGCCGTGGAGGCCGACCGCGAATGTGCCGCAGCATGGGATGAGAAGCGCCGCCGCTTCTTCGGTCAGCAGGATGAGACGAAATGAACGATACCGGCGTTATCGACCAATTCCTGTCGGTCTTTGCGACCTATATCGACAGCGGCTTCGGGCTGCTCGGCGGCGAGGTCGGCTTTCTCTCCTCGACCCTCATCGTCATCGACGTGACGATCGCGGCGCTTTTCTGGGCGTGGGGCACCGACGAGGATGTGCTGCAGCGGCTGGTGAAGAAGACGCTCTATATCGGGGTGTTCGCTTTCATCATCGGAAATTTCGCAGCGCTTGCCACGATCCTGCTTGAAAGTTTCGCGGGTCTCGGGCTCAAGGCCAGCGGAGCGCCGATGGCGATCGACGACTTCATGCGCCCCGGCGTGGTCGCCGCGACGGGGCTCGACGCCGCCGAGCCGCTGCTCGATGCCTCGGCAGACCTCATCGGTCCAGTGGGCCTCTTCACCAACTTCATGCAGATCATGATCCTGCTCATCGCCTGGGTCATCGTGGTGCTCGCCTTCTTCATCCTCGCGGTCCAGATTTTCGTCACGATCCTCGAATTCAAGTTGGTGACGCTCGCGGGCTTCGTCCTGCTGCCCTTCGCCTTTTTCGGCCGGACCGCCTTCATGGCCGAGCGGGTCCTTGGCCATGTCATTTCGTCGGGGATCAAGGTGCTGGTGCTCGCCGTCATCACCGGCATCGGGACGACGCTGTTCGACCGCTTCATGAATGCCGGCCTCGGCGCCGAACCCGACATAGAACAGGTCATGGCGATCGCGCTCGGCGCGCTCACCTTGCTCGGGCTCGGCATCTTCGGGCCGGGAATTGCCAACGGCATCGTTGCCGGCGGACCCCAACTCGGCGCGGGGGCCGCGGCTGGAACGACGATGGCGGCCGGCGCAACAATCGCGGCTGGCGCAGCCGGGGCGGCAGCAGGCGTCGGTGCCGCCGCGGCGGTCGGTCGCAGCGCTGCGATGGGGAGTGCCCGCGCTGCCGGCTCAGCGTCGGCATCCTATGCCCGCGGGGCGGCCGGGAGACAGGGCGGGGCGGCATTTGCGGGCGGGATGGCAGAGGTCGGCCGCTCTGCAGCAGGGGCTGCGGCCGCACCGGCGCGCAAGGCCGCGGAGCGGATTCGGGGGAGCTTCGCTGCCGGAAAGGGTGGCGGAGCCGAGGCTCCGGCCAAGGCGGCCGATGGGCCGCCGGCCTGGGCGACCTCGCTGCGCCGCCGCCAGACGATGGCGCAGGGGGCGACGATCGGAGCCCAGACCCTGAGGGGCGGCGACAGCCACGGCGTGGGAAGCGCGCCCGACATCAGCCAGAAGGAGTAATCCATGTTTCGACGGCCTTCGGTCCGGTACGGGCATTCGCCCGTCCCGGTGACCCCCTATCAACGCGCCGCGCAGGTCTGGGACGACCGGATCGGGTCCGCCCGCGTCCAGGCGAAAAACTGGCGGCTCGCCTTCTTCGGGTGCCTGGCCTTGTCGGGCGGGCTCGCTGCCGGCCTCGTCTGGCAATCGGCGCGCGGCACGATCACGCCCTGGGTGGTCGAGGTCGACAAGCTCGGCGAGGCGAGGGCGGTGGCTCCGGCCGATGGCGACTGGAACCCCGCAGATCCCCAGATCGCCTTTCACCTCGCGCGGTTCATCGAGCATGTCCGCTCGGTCCCGGCAGATCCCGTGGTCCTGCGCGAGGACTGGCTCTCGGCCTATGATTTTGCGAGCGACACGGGGGCGCAAGCACTCAACGATTATGCGCGGAACAACGACCCCTTCGCCGAGGTCGGGAAGTTCCAGGTCGCCATCGATGTATCGAGCGTGATCCGGGCCTCGAAGGACAGTTTCCGCATCGCATGGACCGAGCGCCGCTATCAGGACGGCAGCCTGATCGAGCGCTCGCGCTGGTCGGCGATCCTGACGGTGCGCATCCAGCCGCCGCGCACGCCCGACGCGCTACAGAAGAATCCGCTCGGCCTCTTCGTAACCGCTATCTCCTGGTCAAAGGAACTCAGCCAATGACGACCCGACTTCTCCTCCTCGCCGGTGCCTCGGTGCTGCTGGCACCCGCCGCATCCGCCGAACCTGGCGATCCGCGCATGCGCGTCGCCAAGGCCAATACCGAAGCGCGCGTCCAGCCCGACCGGCAGGGCTATCGAAACGCCATCCAGCAATATGCATGGGTCGAGGGTGCGCTCTTCCAGATCTACTCGGCGCCGGAGCAGATCACCGACATCGTGCTCCAGGAAGGCGAGCGGCTGGTGGGACCGGGGCCGATCGCAGCGGGCGATACGGCTCGCTGGCTCATCGGCGATACGGTGAGCGGAGCCGGCGCGTCTGAGCGCGTTCATATCCTGGTGAAGCCCACGCGGACCGACATTTCCACCAACATGATCATCAACACCAACCGCCGCACCTATTATGTCGAGCTCCGGGCGACGTCGGGGAGCTATATGGCATCCGTCTCGTGGACCTATCCCGCCGACGAGTTGATCGCGCTGCGTGCGGCCGAAGCCGAGGCGGCACGCGTGGCGCCGATCGCCGGCGGTATCGATATAGCCGCGCTCAATTTCCGGTACCGGATCGGCGGCGACAAAACCGAGTGGCGCCCGCTCCGCGTATTCGACGACGGGCGTCAGCTCTATGTCGAATTTGCCGGCGATATCGGCGTCCGCGAGATGCCGCCGCTGTTCGTTCTCGGGCCCCGCGGCGAGGCGGAGCTCGTCAACTATCGGGTGCACGGCCGCTATATGATCGTCGACAGGCTTTTCGACCGCGGCGAACTCCGCCTCGGGGCCGGGAAGGCGGCGCGCGCCGTGCGGATCGAGCGCGAGGATATGTCTCGGCGAGGCCGGTCGTGAGCGCCGCGGACGAGGCCGCCGAAGCCGCCGTGCCCGAAGAGGCGGATGCCGCCGGTCCCGTCGCACCGGCGAATCCGGAGGGCTTTCGGCTCGAGGGCGAAACGCCGAGCGTGATGCGGCTGTCGCGCAAGACGCTTGCCATTGCGGGCGGGGTCGCCGGAACGGCCATTGGCGGCGCCCTGCTCTGGGCGCTTCAGCCGACGGCCCCGAAGGCCCCGGACAATCTCTACCGCGCCGACGCGCGGAACCGCGCAGACCTCGTGACGTCAGCGCCGGGGGATTATGGATCGGTGCTCACGCTTGGGCCGCCGCTTCCCGGGGATCTCGGCCGCCCGATCGTTTCGGCGCAGCAGGACGGGGAGGTGGTGCCGATGCCTGCAGTGGGGCCATCGCCCCAATCTCCGCGCGACCCGGCACGCGAGGCGCGCGATAGGGCTGCTCAGGAGCGCGAAGCAGCCCGGGCAAGCCGGATATTCCTTGGCGGCGGCACTGGCGCCGCGGCGCGGCAGATCGCCGACGCCATTCCCGCCGACGAGGAGGCCTCCCCGCCGGTTCCGGATAATGGCGCTGCGAGCGCCACCTCTGGGGGCAAGGCCTTTCTGGCGAGTGGAGGCCGTAGCGCCGAGAGCCTCGAGCGGGTCCGTGCGCCGTCTTCTGTTCATATCGTTCAGGCGGGAAGCGTGATCCCCGCAGCACTGATCACCGGCATCCGTTCCGATCTTCCCGGGCAGGTCACCGCGCAGGTCACGCAGAACGTCTATGACAGCCCGACCGGAAGGACGCTGCTCATTCCTCAGGGCGCGCGCCTCATCGGGGAATATGACAGTGATATCTCGGCGGGGCAGGACCGGGTGCTTCTTGCATGGGACCGGTTGATTCTTCCCGGCGGCAGATCGATCCAGCTCGGCCGTGAGCCCGGAGCGGATGCGGCCGGTATGGCCGGTCTTTCCGACCGGACTAACTTCCATTGGGGCCGTATGGTGCGGGCGGGGCTCATTTCCACGCTTCTTGGTGTCGGTGCAGAACTGGGAGCCGACAGCGAAGACCAGCTGACGCGCGCTCTTCGCGAGGGTGCGCAGGATAGCGTGGCGCAGACGGGCCGCCAGATCGTCGAACGCGAACTGCGTGTACCGCCGACGATTACCGTCAGGCCGGGATTCGCACTGCGGGTGCTCGTGACGCGCGATCTCGTGCTCGAGCCGATTTCGGCGAGCCGGTCATGACGAGGCTCAGGCTCGGCCCGATCATCGAGGAGAAACCGGTCAAGCTTCAGGTCGAACTATCGGGCATCCTGGTGCGCGATCTTGCGGACTATGCGCGCGTCCATGCAAGAGCGAACAATCTCGCCGAACCGCTTCCGCCGGAGAAATTGATCGGCCCGATGGTCGAGCGTTTTATGGCCACCGATCGCGAGTTTGCCAAGCAGCGCCGCCGATCTTGAAACCCAATGCCATGTTGGAAAATGGTCCCGCCTTGGAGAGGAGCAATCCCTGGGCGGGACCATTGCCTTTTGGTGAGGGGAAAGAATCGATCCGCCCCTGCCGGCGCCTCCTCGAATGGCCGAGCTGGATGCAATGGGCAAGGGGCTCGTCCTTCAGGGTGGCGACTGATTTTGCAGGCCGCTAATCTCGCAGCAGCGCACTGCGGCGTAGGATAGCGAAGTTGGAGCGGATGATTATTTTTACCGTTCTAATTACCGTTCTAATTCGGCTTCTAGAACGGTAGGCAATTCCGGACTTGAGAATTTATCAATGTTTTCAAGGAGAGGAGTGGTGGACGCACTAGGGCTCGAACCTAGGACCCGCTGATTAAGAGTCAGCTGCTCTACCAACTGAGCTATGCGTCCACTTGCCGGTTTGCGGCAACGCCTGCAGCGTGGAGGGAGACCCTCTTTGCTGCGAAGCGAGCGGCCCGCTATCATGGCGTTGCGGGGATGGCAATGGCTTTGCCGAGAATTTTTTCAATGAAAGCGGCGGCTGCCCGTTTTGCTGTCGTTTTCGATCGCGAGGATGATGCCGACGCAGGTCATGATCGTCAGCATCGACGAGCCGCCGTAGGAGAAGAGCGGCAGCGGGATGCCGACCACGGGCGCGAGTCCCATCACCATCATCAGGTTGATCGCGATGTAGAAGAAGATCGTCATCGTCAGTCCCGCCGCGACGAGCTGGCCGAAGCGCGTGCGCGCCCTCAGTGCGACCCGCGTCGACCAGCGCAGCAGCAGGAAGAAGGCGATGAGCAGCGCGAGACCGCCGATCAGCCCCCATTCCTCGGCCATCGTCGCGAAGATGAAGTCGGTATGGCCTTCGGGGAGGTAGTCGAGATGGCTCTGCGACCCGTTGAGGAAGCCCTTGCCGCCGATGCCGCCCGAACCGATCGCGATCTTCGACTGGCTGATATGATAGCCGGCACCCAAGGGGTCGCTTTCGGGATCGAGGAAGATGAGCACCCGCTTCTGCTGATAGTCGTGGAGCATCGAGAAAAGGATGGGGAGCGCCGCCGCGCCGGCGAGTGCGGCGCTGCCGAACCACCACAAGGGCAGGCCGGCGAGGAACATGACCACGGCGCCGCTCGCACAGATGGCGAGCGCGGTGCCGAGGTCGGGTTGCAGCATCACCAGCGCCGCCGGAATGCCGATCATCACCAGCGCCGGCCATAGCGCGGTGAAGGTGCGCGTGTTTCCGGGCGGCAATTGCGTGTAGAAATGCGCCAGCGCGAGGACGATCGCGACCTTCATCAATTCCGACGGCTGGAGGTTGAGGAAGCCGAGGTTGAGCCAGCGTTGGCTGCCGCCCCCGACGAAGCCCAGAAGCTCCACCGCGACGAGCAGGATCGCGACGCCGATATAGCCGATATAGGCGAAATCCTCGAACAGGCGCAGCGGGAAGCGCCCGAGGATCAGCGCGCCGATCAGGAACATGATGAAGCGCACGCCCTGCTGCCACGCCCAAGGCGACAGGCTGCCGCCGGCGGCCGAATAGAGGACGAGCAGGCCGAAGCCAGTAATCGCGCTGAGGAGGGCGATCAGCTTCCAGGGGATGCGTTGGACGGCGGGTGGGACGGGGATCATTGCGGCACTCCCGGCGCGGGATCGCTCGCGGCGCCCGCCTTCCACGCGGCGAAATCGCGGTTCATCCGTTCCTCGATGGAGCCGCCCCAGCCGGCCTCGAATCCTTCGAGCGCGGCCATCGCCTTGTCGCGGTCGAAGAGGAAGGTGAAGATGTCCTTCGCGACCGGTGCCGCGGCGCGCGAGCCGCCCATGCCATGTTCGATGACGACCGACATCGCGTAGCGCGGATTGTCATAGGGCGCGAAACCGACGAACAGGCCGTGATCGCGATATTTCCAGTCGCCGCCCTTGCCGTTGCCGCCCGACAGGCCGCGAACCTGCGCGGTCCCGGTCTTGCCCGCCATCTGGATGTCGTCGAAAGGCAGGCGGCTGCGCCCCGCGGTGCCGGCGCCGTTGACGACGCGCCACATACCCCCGCGCGCGATCTCGAACTGCTCGGGCGTGAAGGGGAGCGCGTGATGTTCGAACTGCCGGTTGATCAGCCGCGGATACAGCGTCTGCCCCGACGCGATCCGCGCCGCCATCACCGCGAGCTGGAGCGGGTTAGCGAGGACATAGCCCTGGCCGATAATGGCGTTGAGCGAGTCCGACGCCGACCATTCGCGGCCGTATTTGCGCATCTTCCACGCGCTGTCGGGGATGGTCCCATAGCGCTGATTGCTGCCCGCGAGCTTATATTCCTCGCCGAGCCCGAGCAGCCGCGCGGTCGGTGCGATCGCATCATAGCCCAGCCGGTGACCGAGCCAGTAGAAATAGCTGTTGCAGCTCTTTTCGATCGCGGTCTGCATGTCGATCGTGCCGTGAGTGCCGAGACAGCGAAAGAAGCGACGGCCGAGGCGGTAGCCGCCGATGCAGGTGTGTTTCTCGCCCGGGTCGACCCCATGCTGCATCGCGGCGAGCGCGGCCATCGGCTTCAGCGTCGATCCGGGCGGATAAAGACCGCGCGTCGCCTTGTTGATCAGCGGCTGGTGATCGTTGGCGCGTAGCCAGGCATATTCCGAATTGCTGATGCCGTCGGAAAAGCTGTTGGGGTCGAAGCTCGGCATCGCGATGAAGGCGAGGATGTCGCCGGTCAGGCAGTCGATGACGATCGCTGCGCCCGATTCGCGGCCCATGCGCCGCGCGGCATATTCCTGCAGGTCGGCGTCGATCGTCAGGTGGACCGTTTTGCCCTGCACGTCGGGCTGGGTGCTGAGATCGCGGACGACCTTGCCGCGCGCGGTGACCTCGACCCGCCGCGCGCCGGGTTTGCCCTTCAGCATCGGTTCGAAATATTTCTCCAGCCCGTCCTTGCCGATCTTGAACCCCGGAGTGATGTAGAGCGGGTCCTTGACCTTCTCATATTCCTCGGCGTTCGGCGCGCCGACATAGCCGATCAGATGGCCAACGGCGGCGCCGGTCGGATAGTTGCGCGCAAAGCCGCGCGCCGGCGCGATGCCGGGCAGGTCGGGCAGGCGGACGAGCACCGAAGCATAGTCGGCCTCGCTGACGTCCTCCTTCACCGCGACGGGCTGAAATCCCGAGGCGGCGTTGAGATCGCGCTCGATGCGCTCCATCGTGTCGCCGTCGAGCCGAAGCAGCGTGCGGAGCTGGGTGAGCACCGCGTTCTTGTCGTGCAGCCGGTCGGGAATGATGTCGATGCGCAACGACACGCGGTTGTTCGCGAGTGCCTTGCCGTGGCGATCGACGATCCAGCCCCGCCGCGGCGGGACGAGTGTCAGGTTGACGCGGTTGCTTTCGGATTCAAGCACATAGCGGTCGTTGTCGACAATCGAGATATAGGCCATGCGCGCGCCGAGCGCGACGCCGACCGCCGCCTGCGCCCCGCCGACGACGAGCGCGCGACGCGTGAAGGTGATGCCTCTCCAGGCTTCGGTGATGGGCGGCTGTCTGCGCTTCATGAGGGGCCAGAATCAGTCTATCGGCGTTTCAGGCGGAAATTGTCAAACTTGCCGGTCAGGCGCAGGAATAGCGGGACGAGCAGCACCGATATGATGATCTGCGGCACGACGAGGCCCAGCACATGGCCACTGGGGGCGTGCGGATGGACGATCAGCGCGGCGAGCGCCTGGACGGCCGCGACGAGCAGCGCGGCGATCGCCCAGTCGTGAAAGAATCCGCGCCAATAGATGCGCTGCGACAGATAATGGATCGCGATGCTGGCGATCGTCCACAGGCCGATCGCGGTGCCGATCGGTGCGCCGCTGAACAGATCGTCCCACAAGCCTAGCGGCAGGCCGATCCACACCGGCCACATTTCGGTGCGCAAGAGCTGCCAGCAGAGGAAGAACAGCAGCCCGAGCGGCGGCAGCACCGGCGAACTGGCGACGAGCGGCAGCATCAGCGGCAGCGCCGAAGCGATCAGGACGGTGGCTAACGGCACGATCCGCATGCGCCAGAGCGATGCGGGCTCGCCGAGACGCGGGCCGGTGCGGTTCATGGTACCCCTGCAGGCGCGGGGGCGGGGGCCGCCTCGATATTGTCGGGCGTATAGGGCCGCAGCACCGAGACCGCGTCGACCTTCGCGGGATCGGCGAGCGGACGCGCGAGCGCGCCGTCGTCCTGACGGCTGACGACGATCGCGACGGGGATATTGGGCGGATAGAGGCCGCCGGTTCCCGAGGTGACGAGAATATCACCGGGCTTGAACGGGTTGTTGGCGATGTTGAGCGTGCGTACGTCCAGATTGCCGTTACCGCGCCCCGAGGATAGCGCCGGCAGGCCATCGCGTGCGCGGCGGACGGGAACGACATTCTCGACGTCGGTGAGCAGCAGCACCTGCGAGACCGAGGGGCCGGCGCTCAGCACGCGGCCGATCAATCCGTCGGCGCCGCGCACCGGCTGCCCTGCGGCGACCCCCATCTTGCGCCCGATGCTGAGCAGCGCGATGCGCTTGCTGCTCGTCGAGGTCGAGGTGAGCAGATAGCCGTGAGCGAGCGCCGCCTTGTCGATCTGCTGGAGCTGGAGCAGCGCCTTCAGCTGACGATTCTCTTCCTGCAGCGAGCTCGTCGCGACCAGCTTGCGCCGCGTATCGGCGAGTTCCTGGCGCAGCCGCCGGTTTTGCGTTCCCGCCTTCACATAGGCCGAGACATTGTCGTCGATGCCCGAGATCGATCCGGTCACCGAACGGGTGACGCGCGCGACCGGCGCCGCGAGTTCCTGACTCGCGATGCGAAGCTGTGCGAAGCCCACGGGATCGACGACCGAAAGCAGCGCCAGCAGCAGACCGGCCACCGCCCCCGTCACCGCAATGACATAGGCGACGAACAGGCTGTACTGGGCCTTTCGGGATTGCCCCGGACGCCGATGTGCCGGGCGGACCATGATGCAGCGAGCCTCGGCGATCAGGCTTGCTGGAGCACGCCGCGGAAGGCGGGGTCCTCCATCGCGCGACCAGTGCCGATCGCAACGCAGGTCAGCGGGTCTTCGGCCACGGTGACGGGCAGGCCTGTGGCGTCGCGGAGCAGCTCGTCGAGCTCGCGGATCAGCGCGCCGCCGCCGGTCAGCACGATGCCCTGGTCGACGATGTCGGCCGCGAGTTCGGGCGCGGTGTTCTCGAGCGCGATGCGCACGCCCTCGACGATCGTGCCGATCGGCTCGGACAAGGCTTCGGCGATCTGCGCCTGGTTGATCGAGATTTCCTTGGGCACGCCGTTGACGAGGTCACGGCCCTTGATGTGGATCGTCAGGCCGACGCCGTCCGACGGAATGCGCGCGATGCCGAAATCCTTCTTGATCCGCTCGGCGGTCGCCTCGCCGATCAGCAGATTGTGATGGCGGCGGACGTAGGAGACGATCGCCTCGTCCATCTTGTCGCCGCCGGCGCGGACCGAGGTGGTATAGGCGAGGCCGCGCAGCGAGAGCACCGCGACTTCGGTCGTGCCGCCGCCGATGTCGACGACCATCGACCCGATCGGTTCGGTCACCGGCATGTCGGCGCCGATCGCGGCCGCCATCGGCTCCTCGATCAGCCAGACTTCGCTGGCGCCCGCGTTCGATGCGGCGTCGCGGATCGCGCGGCGCTCGACGCTGGTCGAGCCCGAGGGAACGCAGATCACGATCTCAGGGCTGCGGAACGCGTTGGGCTTGCCGCCGTGGACCTTGGTGATGAAGTGCTTGATCATCTGTTCGGCAACGTCGATGTCGGCGATGACGCCGTCGCGCAGCGGGCGGATCGCCTCGATGCTGTCGGGGGTCTTGCCCATCATCAGCTTGGCGTCATCGCCGACCGCCTTGACCCGCTTGATTCCGTTCAGCGTTTCGACCGCGACGACCGAGGGTTCATTGAGCACGATGCCCTTGCCGCGGACATAGACGACCGTGTTCGCGGTGCCGAGGTCGATCGCCATGTCTTGGGAATTGAATTTGAACCAGCGGGAAAAGAAGGACATCGATACTGCTTCCTGTCAACGAAGCCGCGCCCTCGACGGACACGCCCCCTGTCGTGATGTGCATCCGCGTGCCCGGCGGCGACAGAACCAATCAGGGGGGAAGATTCCGGCTCGTCCGCGAAGGGCTTGCTGGACAAAATGATCAGGCTGTGCGGGTGGGTCGCGATTTGCGTCCGACTGCGCTAGGAGAGCCTCTATGTCAATACGCCGCCTGCCGGAAAAGCTCGTAAATCGGATCGCAGCCGGTGAAGTGGTCGAAAGACCCGCCGCCGCGCTCAAGGAACTGGTTGAAAATGCCATAGATGCCGGTGCGACTCGGATTTCCGTGCGAATCGCCGAAGGGGGAATCGCGCGGCTCGAGGTCGAGGACGATGGCTGCGGCATGACCCCGCCCGAGATGGCGCTGGCGCTCGAACGCCATGCGACGTCGAAGCTGCCCGACGAGGCGATCGAGGCGGTGACGACACTGGGTTTTCGCGGCGAGGCGCTGCCCTCGATCGCCAGCGTAGCACGGCTGACGCTCGACAGCCGGGTGGCGGGCGGCGACGGCTGGCGGCGCGTCGTCGACAATGGCGCGCTCGCGGGCGAGGGGCCCGCCGCGCTTGCGAAGGGTACGCGCGTCCTCGTCGAGGATCTGTTCGCGCGCGTGCCGGCGCGGCGCAAGTTCCTGCGCAGCGGCCGCAGTGAATACGCCGCCTGCCTCGACGTCGTGCGGCGGCTCGCGATGGCGCGGCCCGATATCGGCTTCACGCTTGAACATGACGGGCGCCGCGTTATCGACCTGCAGGGCGGGCAGGACCGGCTCGCGCGCGTCGCCGCGCTGACCAGCCGCGATCTCGCTGCGAACAGCATCGGCGTCGATCTCGACCGCGGCGAGGTGCATCTGGGCGGCGTGATCAGCCTCCCGACCTACAATCGCGGCATCGCCGACCATCAATATCTGTTCGTCAACGGGCGCCCGGTGAAGGACCGGCTGCTCGTCGGCGCGCTGCGCGGTGCCTATGCCGACCTCCTCGCGCGCGACCGGCATCCGGTCGTTGCGCTCTTCCTCGACGTGCCGACGAGCGAGGTCGACGTGAACGTCCATCCGGCGAAGACCGAAGTGCGCTTCCGCGACCCGCAGCTTGTCCGGGGGATGATCGTCGGCGGGCTCCGCCGCGCGCTCGACGAGCATGGTTTTCGCAGCGTCCAGCGCCCGGCCGAGGCCGCGCTCGCGGCATGGCGGCAGGAACCGGTGACCCCAGCCCCGACGACCGGATTCCTGTTCGGTCACGCCGCGCACGAAGCGCCCGCCGCGCATCTGTTCGGCGCCGAGACCGCGCCCGTGCCCGATGCGGCTACCGCGCGCGTCTACGACCGCATGACGCCGTTCGCGCCTGCACCGCTTGCAGGCCGCGCCGAGGTCGCCGAAGCGCCGCCGCCGCAGGCCGAAGACCATCCGCTCGGCATCGCGCGCGGGCAGATCGCGAAAACCTATATCGTCGCGGAGGCCGAGGACGGTCTCGTCATCGTCGACCAGCATGCCGCGCACGAGCGGCTGGTGCTCGAAACACTGAAGCGCGGCATGAGCGGGCAGGCGGTGCCGTCGCAAGGGTTGCTGCTTCCGGAAATCGTCGAACTCGACGAACCGGCATGCGACCGGCTCGAAGCCGCGGCCGCCCAACTCGTGGCGCTCGGCGTCGAGATCGAACGCTTCGGTCCCGCCGCGGTGATGGTGCGTGCAACGCCCGCGATGCTCGGCCCGATCGACTGCCACAAGCTGATCACCGACATCGCCGACGACCTCGCGGGCTACGACGCCGCGCTGGGCCTCAACGAGCGGCTCGAACTGGTCGCCGCGACGATGGCGTGCCACGGCTCGGTTCGTGCCGGGCGGACGTTGAACGTCACTGAAATGAACGCGCTGCTCCGCCAGATGGAGGTCACGCCGCATTCGGGCCAGTGCAACCACGGGCGGCCGACCTGGGTGAAGCTGGCGATGGACGATGTCGAGAGGTTGTTTGGCAGGAAGTGAACGGAATGCTGGTTCAATGACGCTCGTTCGACGCTCTATCGATCCCATTTCCTGCGGATTGGTTGTGGGGTGTGCGGCATGGCTTGTCCCTCAGCAATATGTGGGGGCCTATCGAGGCCTGTTTTCGGTATCCGTTCAAACCTTCTTGTCGCTGACGATTTTGGTCGGGCTGGGAGCCTGGGCATTTCAGGTCGTAAGGCTCTCGGTGTCAAACCGTGCCTTTCCGTGGGGAGCAGCAGCGCTGCTCCTGGTTTCACTTGCGGGAGTCGAACTGATCTGGCGGTTGCTCATAGCGCCGCTGCCGGACGGTGATTCCAAAATCGCGTGGCTGACCATGCTGTTCATTCAGCCGGTCTTGGCGGCGCTGAGCGCCTTTATTTTGGCGCGGTCGTGGCGTAGTTTTTTCTCGCGTCGCGGACGCGGCCGCTAAACCAGCAGTTACGTATTCGCCAGCGGAAAGCTCACCGACACGCGCGTTCCCCGTCCGGCCTCGCTTGCGATGTCGAGCTGCCCCTGGTGGCGCTCGCTGATATGCTTGACGATCGCGAGCCCGAGCCCGGTCCCTCCGACCGAGCGGCTGCGCGCTTCGTCGACGCGGTAGAAGCGCTCGGTCAGGCGCGGCAGATGGTCCGGCGCGATGCCGTCGCCCTGATCGCCGACACTCAGGCGCACGCGCCCGCCCTCGCGTGCCAGGTCGACGGTGACCGGCGTTCCCGCGCGGCCGTATTTCATCGCGTTCGAGATGATATTGTGCGCGAGCTGCCCGAGCTGCGCCGCGTCGCCCAGCATCGGCTGCGGCTCGCCGCCCAGATTGGCCTCGATATCCTTGGCGCGCGCCTCCTCGCTGTCGCGCAATTGCGCGACGGTATTGTTCACGATCGCGGCGAGATCGACCGGGGTCGTCGGACGGCGGAAGCGGTCGGCCTCGACGCGCGAGATCGACAGGAGGTCGATGACGAGCTGCTGCATCCGCCGCGCCTCGCGGTCGATGATCGACAGGAAGCGGTGGCGCATACCGGCATCCGCATCGCCGTTCATGTCCTGCAGCGTCTCGACATAGCCGAGGATCGCGGCGAGCGGTGTGCGCAGTTCGTGACTGGCGTTGGCCACGAAGTCCGACCGCATCCGGTCCGCGGCGTCGATCGCCGAGCGGTCGGAGAGGATGATGATGCGATCGCCGCCCGACAGCGCCGCCATCCGCATCGTCCAGCGCTGGCCTGGGCGCGGAAAGTCGACAAGACTGATCTCCTGCGGCGTGTCGGCGTCCGCCGTCTTCGCGAGCCATTCGGTCGCCGCAGGGTGGCGGATCGCGGTGCGGATGTCGGCGCCGACGATATGGCGGCCGAGCAGCCGAATCGCGGCGTCGTTCGCGACCGTCACGATATTGTCGGTGGTGCCGAGCAGCGGATCGGCCTCCTGATCGGCGCGGCGCGCGAAATCGGGGTGGCGGAGCAGCGAGGGGAGCGGGGCGGGCGGCGGCGCGGCGGTTTCGGCGCGTGCTTCGATCACGGGGGCCGGCGCGGCGGCGTGGACGATCGCGGTGGCGGCGAAGCCGGCCAGGGCGAGAATGGCGATCGTCGACGCGTCGCCCCCCGCCAGCGCGGCAAGGATCGCCGCAATGGCAATCAGCGTCAGCGCGATGACCAGGCTGGACAGGCGGTCGAACATCGCGTCTGCGCCTCGCATGAGCGACGCGCCCGCGCAAGCCCATTAGCACGGCTTAAACCCCTGAGGTGCGATTGTCCCAAAGCGGGATGACGGCGCGCGGCCCCGCGGCTTTTGCTTTTCGCGCGCAGGGCAGATGGGCTATGCGCGGCTCCATGGAAAAGAGCGAAACTCCGGTCGAGGGCCTCGGCAGCACGGACGAGCCGGTTCCGTCGCGTCGCAGGATGCTCGCGCTCGGCGCCGTCGGCGTATCGGCGGCGCTGACGATCCGCCCCGCGTTCGCGCAGACCGCCGTGTCGGTGATGAACTGCCAGATTCCGGTGCCCGACGTCGCGGGGGCGGGGCAGTATATCGATGGCAATGGCCAGCTCGTTCCGGCGGGAACCAAGGGGGCCTTTCCTGGCTCGCCGCGGCCGTTCACCGGCGAAGAGGTCAAGCGCGCGTTCCGCGGTCAGACGCTGCCCGGCGCCAGCTATGACCAGTCGCAGGCCTATCTTCAATATATCCGGCGCTTGCAGGCGGGGCAGAGCGGCTTTACCTGTTTCGCATCGATCCAGATGCCCCGCTGATCATCGCCGTCCTTGCCGGCGATGGCGGCTTTTCCCCGCATCGCAGACAAAGGATGTTGCGTGAAACTAGCTTCGCTCAAGGCCGGCCGCGACGGTCGGCTCGTCGTTGTTTCGGATGATCTCGCCTGGTACGCCGACGCGGCTTCGGTGGCCCCGACGATGCAGGCAGCGCTCGATAATTGGGCCGAAGCGGGACCGCGCCTCATCGCGCTGGCCGAGGATCTGAACCACGACGCGATTCCCAAGGAGCGCTTTCACGAGCGCGACGCGGCGTCGCCGCTGCCGCGCGCCTATCAATGGGCCGACGGCAGTGCCTATGTGAACCATGTCGCGCTGGTGCGGCAGGCGCGCGGCGCCGAAATGCCCGATAGCTTCTGGCACGATCCGCTGATGTATCAGGGGGGCAGCGACGCCTTCCTCGCCCCGCGCGACCCGATTCCGCTCGGCGATCCGGCGTGGGGCTGCGATATGGAGGCCGAGGTCGTGGTGGTGACAGACGATGTCCCCGCGGGCATCGACCCGGTCGCGGCCCGCGACAAGATATTGCTCGTCGGGCTCACCAACGATGTGTCGCTGCGCGGCCTGATCCCGGCTGAACTCGCCAAGGGTTTCGGCTTCTTCCAGTCGAAGCCGTCGAGCGCGATGTCGCCGGTGTTCGTGACGCCCGCGGCGCTTGGCGACCGGTGGAAGGACGGCAAGCTCCACGGGACGCTCAGTGTCGACCTCAACGGCCAGCCGCTCGGCCGCGCCGACGCGGGCGTCGATATGACCTTCGACTTCGGCCAGCTCGTCGCCCATGCCGCCAAGACGCGCAACCTTGGTGCCGGAACGATCATCGGTTCGGGCACGGTGTCGAACCGCGATGCCGGCGGCGGCCCCGGCAAGCCGATCGCCGAGGGCGGGCTCGGCTACTGCTGCCTCGCCGAAGTGCGGACGGTGGAGACGATCCTTAAGGGCGAGCCTAAGACGCCTTTCATGCAAAAGGGCGACACGGTTCGTATCTGGATGGACGACGATCGCCACCACAGCATCTTCGGCGCGATCGAGCAGCAGGTCGCCTGATACGAAAAGGGCGGGACGCACGGTCCCGCCCTTTCTGGTCCCGATTGCCTTCGGGCGCTCTAGGACATCGATCCCGTCAGCGCGTCCTTGAGCGAGCAGGCCGCGGGCCCCAGGATCACGATGAACAGGCACGGCAGGATGAACAGGATCAGCGGCACCGTCATGATCGCGGGCAGCCGCGCCGCCTTTTCCTCGGCGCGCATCATGCGCTCGTTACGGAATTCGGCCGAGAGGACGCGCAGCGCGCTGGCGAGCGGGGTGCCGTATTTCTCGGTCTGGATCATGGTCGTGACGACGCCTTTTACCGAATCGAGATTGACGCGATAGGCGAGATTCTCGAACGCCTGCCGGCGCTCGGTAAGGAAGCCGAGCTCGATCGAGGTCAGCGCGAATTCCTCGCCCAGTTCGGGGTAGGCGCGGCCGAGCTCCTTGGCGACGCGGCTGAAGGCGGCGTCGACGGTCAGGCCCGCCTCGGCGCAGATGACCAGAAGGTCGAGCGCGTCGGGAAGCCCTTTGCGGATCGCGTCGGTGCGTTTCTGCCGCTTGTTGTCGACGAACAGGTCGGGCGCCTTGTAGCCGAGCAGCAGCGCCGCCATCGTCGCGCCCGAGCGTTTGAAGGGCGTGAGGTCGGGCCAC
>Ga0182747_1001336_pt1 | contig 19312 bp, 14 predicted proteins | sample eDN3rd30CBELigBY_FD_128526 | JGI IMG/M metagenome (GOLD analysis project Ga0182747, IMG submission 128526) | Enriched backyard soil microbial communities from Emeryville, California, USA - eDNA 3rd pass 30_C BE-Lig BY (version 2) (version 2) | ecosystem: Environmental > Terrestrial > Soil >...
CGCCCGGACCTCCACAGCCCTGCGCAATCACGAGCACATCGGCATCTTCGGCGACTACGACGCCGATGGCATCACCTCCACCGCCCTGCTCTTCCGCGCCATTGCCAGCGTCACCGGCGAGGACCATGTCACCGCCTTCATCCCTTCCCGCTCTGACGGATACGGGGTGAGCGCCCGGGGAGTTCGCCACCTCGCGGAGCAGGGCAGCACCCTCATGATCGCCGTCGATTGCGGCACCAACGACACGGAGTCAGTCGCTCTCGCCCGGTCATTGGGTATGGATGTCATCATCCTCGATCACCACGAAATCGACGGCACCAGCCCGGATGACGTTATTCTCGTTTCCCCCCAACTGCATCCCGACGGCATCTACCAGGAACTCACCGGAGCCGGTGTCACCTACCTCTTCGTCCTTGCCCTGGCGGCCGAAGGGTTCCCCGTCTTCCATCTCGACGACGATCAACCCGAGCGCGTGCTGGATTTGGTCACCCTCGGCACCGTCACCGATGTCGGCGCCCTGCGCGGCGCCAACCGGGTCCTCGTCCGCCAGGGTCTGGATGTTCTTCGCCACTCGTCACGTCCGGGCATTCAGGCCATCATCCGCCACGGAGATTTCGACCCCGCAAAGCTCACCGCCGACCGGATTTCGTTTGGCCTGGGACCACGGTTGAATGCCGCAGGCCGCGTTGGCAAACCGGAAGCGGCCCTGCGCCTCCTCCTCACCACCGATAAGGAAGAAGCCAACGACCTGGCCATGCAACTGGAGCAATGGAACCACACCCGCCGTCTCCGCTCCGACGACATCCTCGCCCAGGTTGAGGAAAAGATCCTGGCAATCCCGGACTGGCAGACCCGGCCCTTCATTGCCCTGTATGGCCCCGACTGGGATACTGGCCTGGTTGGTCCCATCGCCAGCAAGATCGCTGAACGCATGGGCGTACCCGCGCTCGTCATGCACGAGCACGACGGCGTCCTCACCGGCTCCGGCCGCTCGGTCCACGGCATCGATCTGCTCGATTTGTTGCATGAGGCGAAACCGTTGCTGACCCGCTATGGCGGCCACGCCGGTGCGGGTGGCGTCACCATGCCGGTTGCCAACTTCGCCGCCTTCAATGACGCCATCATCGCTGCGGTCCAACGAAAAGGGCTCGCCCTGCCGCAGCCACCCAGCATCGCGATCGACGCCTGGCTACCGGAGCAGGCACAGCGGCTCGATGTCGCCCGCATCCTCAACGTGCTGGAACCCTTCGGCCGGGACAATGTCCAGCCAGTCTTCGGCATCGAGAAAGCAAGACTCCTCCGCTACGACGCCATGGGCAAGGCCAGGGAACACCTCAAGCTCCGCATCGGCACACCAGGCCGTGAGCTGGAAGCCATCCTCTGGCAAGGCGCCCACCGATCCGCAGAACTCACCCTCGCCACGCACGTCGCTCTCGTCGGCACCCTCGGCATCAATGCCTGGAATGGCAACGAACGCCTCCAACTCATCCTCCAGGACTTCCGCCGCATCGATTGAGCGGGACTCGACCCAGATACGGAATCCATGTAACTGCTCTGCAGGCCGGCGAGCACGTCCTTCCGTAGTCTCGGCGCCCTGTGCCCGGGACTAGCGACCGGAGGTCGATCCGGGTCAATGCGGAATGCGGATGAACAATGCGTCGCTCCCATCCAATGGTCCCGGATTTGCGCTAAAGCCCTCAGAGACACCCTGACACCACGATCCGCACGGGTCAGGTGTCGAAGCGAGGGAGAGGAGCAATGCAACAACAAACCGCGCCAGCACCTGCTGGCGTAACAGGACAGCCATACCCGAAACCGAGGAAAGGACCCATCAGGTGGGTACGGAAACACCTGCTTGAGATCGCCATGGTGGCGCCCCTGTTCCTGTATATCCTGTACTTCATGTTTATCCCGGTCGCCCAATCGATCTATTACAGCTTCGTTCATGCCGGAACCCAGGAATTGACGCTGGACAACTACCGGACAATCCTGAACCGAAGTCAGTTCAACGATGCCTTCGTCAACACCATTGGCATCACGATCATGGGCGTGACCATGGAAATGGTGTTTGGTATCGGCATCTCCCTGATGCTCGTCCGTGCCTTCCGTGGACGGGGCATCTTCCGCTCGATCGTTTTGCTACCACTCGGGGTCCCAACCATCGTTGCCGGCGCAGCGATGCTCTACTTCGTCGGTTTTAACGGCTACATCAACGAGATCCTCCTCGATCTCGGCATCATTGATGTCCCGATCTACTGGCAGCAAAGCGGCTGGCGAGGGATGTTCTCCATCGCCGTTGCCGACGTCTGGAAATCCCTGCCGCTGGTCGTGTTGATCCTCGTCGCCGGACTCGAGGGTATCCCGGAAGACGTCTACGAGGCCGCCGGGCTCGATGGCGCGAACGGCTGGCACAAGTTCCTCGACCACACCATTCCCCTACTCATGCCATCGATCACGATGGCCCTGATTCTTCGGGCAATCGACGCCTTCCGCATTTTCGACATCGCGATGGTCCTCGCGGGGCAATCGATTCCGGTGATGCAATCGTTCGTCTACTTCGATTACCGGGCAGGAAACACCAATACGGCCGCAGCCGCAGCCGTCATTCTCCTCCTGATGATCGTCGTGTTCGTCGTCGCCTACATCTTCCTTGTCGAACGCCGTGCGGAGGTTGAACGATGAGCGTGACCAAACCCGTCGCCCTGTCGGAATCGTATTCCACCCCGAAAAAGGGCTTCCCCAAAGAGGACCTGATTTTCTGGATCCTTGCGATCCTTGTCGCCTTCATCCTGCTGGTGCCGCTCTATGTCCTGGTCAAGGTTTCGTTAAGCAGCCTCGCCCAGGCCGCGGCGCCACATCCGTCCTACCTGATCGAGAACCCGACGCTGGATAACTGGCGCCGGTTGATGAAGTGGGAGGATGTCCGCGCTCCACTCATGCACAGCGTGATCGTCGCCACGGGCACGGCGATCATCGCCATCGTGCTGGCAGCTCCTGCCGCCTACGTGGTCTCGCGGTTACCGAGTAACACCCGCTACCTGCTAATCCTGGCGATCCTCTTTACCCGGATGTTCCCGGAAGTGATCATCGCCACCCCAATCGCCATGCGTTTTTTCGGCTGGGGGCTGAACGATACCAACTTCGGTCTGATCCTCGCCCACCTGATCCGAACCTTACCCTTGGCGGCATGGATTTTGATAGGTACCTTCCAGGTCATCCCGATGGATCTGGAAGAATCCAGCGCCGTTGATGGAGCCGGCAAGATAACCACATTGTTCAGGGTTGTCATGCCGCTGGCCTTGCCCGGGATCGCGGTTGCCGCGATGTTCGCCTGGCTCGACTCGTGGAACGACTTGCTCTACGCCATCTATCTGTTCCTGACGGAACGGACGTTGCCTCTCCAGGTCTATTACTACGCCAACCGCGGCAACATCACGGATGTCGCGACCTACTCGGTCATGATGACGATCCCTGTCGTCATCGTCACGCTCTTCCTGCAACGTTGGATCAAGAGTGGATACCTCAGTGGGGCCGTCAAGGGATGACGATGACACTCGGTCCGGAGACGCCGGACGGAAAAGGAGATGCCGTATGAATCGGAATATGCTATCGAAACAACACGCCCTCGCCAGAAATTTGGTGGATGAGCATCTCGATGGACAAATGAGCCGCCGCGACATGCTCAAACGTGCCGGAATGCTGGGGATCACGGTGCCGGTCCTGAGTGCTGCCCTCGGCGCCCGGGGAGCCGTCGCACAGGACGCTTCACCGGCAGCCTCTGCCGCAGCATCACCCATGGCCGAGGAAGCCCCGCTGGAGCTCGGCGATTACAGCGGCACCACGCTGCGTATCTCCATTGCGATGGCGGAATCCGAGGCCCAGGTCTTCAACGATGTCGTTGTCAGCGCCTTCAAGGACCAAACCGGCGGCGATGTCGAAGTTGTCAACATCGAAGCGATTGATGTCGTACGCACGCTTGAAGCCCAGATCGGCTCGGATAACGTGCAAATCGACCTGCTGGTGCAAGACAACAATACGTTGGCACCATTGGTAGATGGCGGGCTGGTCGAGGAGTTGCCCGAGGCAGAAGAGATCATGCCTCCCGCCACAATCGACCAACTGAAGGAAGTGTTGCAATTCGATGGCGCCTACTATTTCCTTCCGGCCCGTCCGAACGTCCAGATCACTTATTACAACTCGGACAAGTTCGATGAATACGGTGTTGAGACACCGACAACATGGGACGATCTCGCATCCACGGCGCAGACGATCAGGGATCAGGCCGGCGTCGGCCAGGTCTCGATCCAGGGTGTTGCTGGCGGACCGGTCGGTGTGACCGTCACCCAGTTCCTCTGGCAGGCCGGCGGCGATCCGCTGGAGATCAACACGGATGCCGGGCAACAGGCCTTCCAGTTCATGCAGGACCTGAAGCCGAACCTGACGCCGCAGTATCCGACAGCGACCTTCGACACCACCAACACATATCTTCTCAACGAGAGCGTGGTACTGGCCCAGAACTGGCCGTATGGCGTCGTCACCATCGTGGGCGAAGGCGGCATGACCCAGGTCCTGACTTACGTAGGCTGGGAAGGCCCTTCCGGTAACGTGCTCGTCCTCGGCGGTGATGTCTTCGGTATCGCCAAGGGCACCCCGAACCGGGATATGGCGCTCGACTTCACGAAGCTGTGGATGTCTCGCGATATCCAGGAGCAACTGACCGCGAAGAACGGCTGGGCAAGCATGCGCTCCGACGCCCTCGGAGAAGTTGAGGACTGGCAGCAGCCCTACTTCGAGGTTGTCACCGAGGCACTGGCCCTGACGAAGCCACGGCCAAACCTGACCTACTGGACAGATGTCGAAAACATTCTCACGAATGCCTTCAACGACATCGTGTCTGGCGGTTCCCCGGTTGCCGACACCCTCGACCGCTACCAGGGCGAAATCGACGCCCTCAAGGGTTGATCACCGTCACCACGCTGACGACAACAACACGCAGCCCAGAACGAACCCGGAGCGTATGCTCCGGGTTCGTTCTGGTGAAATCAGGCAGCGATAGAAGATGCCTCGCGATCCTCTCGATCGAGGCTTGTCAAGCCACTCGCCCGCCGGATCAGGGCTTATGCGTGAGTGACTGGCAGGGGTGATAGCAAACGAGCTCCTTTGGCAGGATGATGGATGTGTTCAACGCATCCGTTCCCCGCCAAGGAGCTCGTCATGCAGTCTACGTCACCCGCCCCCGCCCTGTCCGTCTCCCCCGGCAGCCTTGCTGCCGCTTTTGCCACCGTCCCGGATCCCCGTCGCGTGGCCAGCGTCCGCTATCCTCTGGCCGCCATCCTGGCCATGACCGTCGCGGCGATCCTGTCCAACCATGTCTCGGTGCTGGCGATCAGTGAATGGGCGGCTCGCCAGGAGGCCGCCCTCCTGACGGCCCTGGGATTCCCCACCACTCACACGCCCTGCCAGTCCACACTCCAGCGGCTCTTCGCCAAGCTCGACGGTCCCGCCCTGGGAACGGTGGTGGCCGCCGCCGTGGCCTCAGCGGCCACCCCGGCGAATGCGACGCTGCAGGGCGTCGCGATTGACGGCAAGGCGCAACGGGGGCGGTTGCAGTTTGCCGCTGGCGGCTGTCCGGTGCATGCCCTGAGCGCGTTCTGTCACGATGCCGGACTGGTGCTGGCCCAGGAACCGATCCAGGCGCCAGCGGGAACCGACCGGGGTGAAGCAGAATTGACGGTGGCCCCCACGCTGATCGCCCGACTTGACTGGCATGGCCGGGTGCTGACCGGGGATGCCGTGTTTTGCCAACGCGACCTGTGCAAACAGGTGCTGAAGGCGGGCGGCGACTACCTGGTGGCGGTCAAGCAGAACCAGAAAACACTCTATCGGGATATCGCGCTGCTCTTTGATCCGCCCGACGACCTCCGGACCTTACCCCTGATGGACCGGCGGGAGGCCGAGACGTTGGACTATGGGCATGGACGGACCCTGGAGCGGCGGGTGCTGATCGCCTCGACCGATCTGACCAGCTATCTGGATTGGCCGGGTCAAGCCCAGGTCCTGCGGTTTGAGCGCACCTGGCGCGAACGGGAGATGGTCAGGCAGGCCGTGAGCTACGCCATCACCAGCTTGTCACCCGAGCGAGCCGACCCCACCCGGCTCCTCAGCCTCAAACGCGGGCATTGGGGCATCGAGAATTACCTGCATCGGTGCAAGGATGTCAATCTGGCGGAGGATGCGAGCCTGATCCACAGGGGACAGGGCCCCCACGTCATGGCGCTGTTACGGGATACGGCGGTCAGTGTCCTGCACGCGGCGGGGGTGCGTCAGGTCGCGGCACGACTGCGACAGCACAGCCAACATCCGGACCAGGCCGTCGCGCTCGTCATCAGCCCCCTCCTCACTTGCGCATAAGCCCTGCCGCCGGATGACTACCCCTTGACCGCACCTGCGGTCATTCCTGACACAATCCGGCGTTGAACCAGCAACACCCCGACCAGGAGCGGAACCGTCACCACAACCGCCGCCGCCATCCTCGTCCCGAAAGGCACTTCAAATTGCGTATTCCCCGTAAAGTCTGCAATGGCGATTTGCACCGTCTTCGCCTTTTCGGAGATCGTGAAGGTTCGCGCATAGAGAAACTCTGACCAGGCTTCAATGAACGCCAGCAGCCCGGTGGTCACCATACCGGGAATAGCCAGCGGAATCAGCACCTGGCGCAAGGCCTGCATCTGCGTCGCTCCGTCAACCCGGGCCGCCTCCTCGAGATCCGGTGGCATGGCCCGGAAGAAATTCGAAAGCACCCAGACCGTGAATGGCAAGGCAAATGTCAGGTACACGACGATCAGGCCCCAAAGCGTATCAAATGCATTGAACCGCTTCATGATCTGGAACAGCGATCCGATGATGGCAATCCCCGGGAACATCGTCATCGACAGGATCAGGTACATAAAGAACCTGCGCCCGCGAAAGTTCAATCTCGCCATCGCGTAGGCGGTCAGCGTCCCCACAACCAGCGACACGATCACCACCGACGTCGAAACGATCGTCGAGTTCAGCAAGGCCCGCATAAATCCGCCGTCCGTGAAGACGTTGCGATAATTCTCCAACGTAGGCTCAGTCGGCCAGAATGTCGGTGGCGTCTTCACCAGTTCGTTCGATGATTTGAACGACGACACCACCGCCCAATAAAACGGGAACAATGTGTACAGCAGGATGAACAGAATCAGAATCCAGAACCAGGTGCGGCCCAGGATTTGTCCCATCGAACGACGAGCCTGTTCCCCCCGCACCGGAATCGAGCGAAACCGCTGCAATTCCTCCTCGGAAACCTGCAGGAATTCCCGGTTTGCCTCTGTCGTACTGACCGCCATGCTATCCCTCCTCTACCCGGATCAATCGTGTATAGCCAATGACCATCAGCCCGATACACAGGAAGATCACGACGGCTGCGGCAGACCCAAAGCCATATCGCTGCTTCACCATCATCTCCCGGAAGGCAAAAATAGAGACGGACATGGTATCAGTCGCGTATTGCTTCATCACGAAGATCATGTCGAAGACCCGGAACGATGCCATGGTTCGGAAAATCAACGCCACCAGTAACGCGGGTCGCAGAAGCGGCAAGGTGATTTGCCAGAATTGCTGCCACTTGCTGGCACCATCAACGCGGGAAGCCTCATAGACATCTTCAGGAATAACCTGCAATCCAGCCAACAGGAGAAGCGCCATGAATGGCGTTGTTTTCCACACATCGACCGCAACCACAGCTCCCAGGGCCGTCGTCGGATCGCCTACCCAGTTGAAATTCTGGAACCGGTCGAATCCCGCCCGGACCAGAACGCCATTGATCACCCCGTACCCGTCGTGAAACATCCAGACCCAGAGCAGGGAAGATACAACCGTCGGAATCGCCCATGGCACCAGCATCGAGGTGCGAACCAATCCCCGGCCCTTGAAGTTCGAATGGATAGTCAGCGCGATCACCATCCCCAGGATTGTTTCCAACCCGACCGAGGAAATGGTGAAGACAAACGTATTCCTCAGAGATCGTAGAAACACGTCATCGGCAAAGAGATCCCGGTAGTTCTCGAATCCAATGTAGCGCCAGGCATCCGGCCGAGTGGCACGGTAGTTGGTGAAACTCAGCCGAAACGTCTCGAGAAGAGGATAGATGGCCACCAGCACCACAACGAGCACGGTTGGTGTGAGCAACATCCATCCAAGCCGTTCCTCCTGCCGACCCGCCGTCGTCGTCGGCCCCCCGAATCTGCCAGATGACTTCCTGACCTCGCTGTTCCGCGTCTGGATGGCCTCGACTTCTGCCCCCATCGCCATCAGTCCTTCCTACCATTCCCGAGGTCCAATCAGAAGGGCTTCGTGAATTCGCCCCGGCTCCCCCGGTGATCGCAAAACCCGAGGAACCTGATTCCCCGGGTCCTGCGATGCCGCATTGAAACTCAAATCAGCAGAAACTACACGTCCTGCATGATGTCCTCGAGTTCGCCAGCCAGGTCATCCATCGCCGAAGACACATCATCGTGCTGTCCGGTAAGGATCTCATTGACCTTGGTGAAGACGGCCACGGAAACATCGTTATAGAGGTCAGCAGCCACCGTGGACGGCCGGGCAACCGAACCTTCCGCGAAGACATCGAAGAGTTCTTCCATGAACGGGTTCGCCGCGAGAACGTCCGGATCCTGGTACACCTCTTCGATTGTTGGATTCAGCGAGCGCTCGATTGCGCGGGCCCGCTGGACCTCAAAGGAGTTCCAGAACTTGGCGAAGAGTTTGCCGGCATCCTGGTTCTCGGAGTACTTGGAAACCATCATGTTCCAGCCACCCAGGGTAGCGGCATTCTGTCCGGAATCACCTTCGCCAGCCGGAAGCAGTCCAAGCGAGAACTTGCCCTGCAGATCGGAATCATCCGCCGCCGAGATCGAGTACACATACGGCCAGTTCCGGTGGAAGGCAGCATTGCCACCCTGCCACACACCGCGGGAATCCTCTTCCATGTAATTCGTGACAGCGGAAGGAGCAATGGTGTCCACCCAGCCCATGGCCTGCTCGATAGCATGCTTGGATTCATCGCTGTTCACGGTCACCGTGCCGTCAGACTCGATGATCGTGCCGCCACCGTGGGAGTAAATCCACTCGAGCGCATTGCAGGTCAAGCCCTCATAGGCGGCCGCCTGGAACGTGAAGCCAAAGAAGGCGTTGTTCCCCTCACCAACCTCACCGTCCATGATCGTCTTCGCGGCCGTCTCCAGTTCCTCCCAGGTTGTGGGAGCCTCAACGCCATACTTCTCCATCAGGTCGGTACGGCTGTAGAGCACACCGGCATCCGTGTAGGTTGGCAGCGAAACCGTGGTATCCCCAATCGTGTTGTTGGTCAGGATGCGCTGGAAAATCGTTGCACCGGATTCCTCCAGCTCGGCAGCGACATCCGAGAGGTCCACCGCATGCAGGGCGAGGATACCTGGCCAGATCACGTCAACCGTGAAAACATCGATATCTGATGACTGGGCATTCAATGTCTGGGTGTAGTTGGTCAGCCGGTCGGTGGCCGACTCAGCTCCCTTGATGTAATTGACCGTTGCACCGGTGAGTTCAGCAAAATAATCGCAGCATGCCTGATCGAACGGCGCGCCCGGCCCATCAGACCCCAGCACCACATTCACCGTCACACCGCTGAGGTCGGCATCCAGCCATTCCGGCTTGGTCAATGACCAGCCAACAGGCTGTGCCGCTTCCGGCGATGCCTCGGGCGAGGCCTGGGCGCCAACCGCTTCCGCTCGCAGGATCGTGCCCATCAGCGCGCTGGAAAGCCCCAGTGCCGATCCGCGTTTGATCAACTCACGCCGGGAAGATCGGCCAAGGACGGCGTCCTGCATCATCTTGTTGACAGGTGTCGGGATGAAAAAATCCTTCTTCACAACGAAATCCTCCTGAGTGAACCGAGGTCAAACGCATCGTCTCTCGAAACGGTCCAGGCACTCCTGTTGAAGCCCTGTACCGAATCGTATATTGGGCCGCAATCGCCGCCCGATAGGATGTCTAGCAGGAATGATGCTGGTTTCAGGTCGTAATTGCAAGTAAGGCAGACAATCACCAAAGACAATCCAGGGCCGGTTCGTCCTCAAATCAGCCTGCATTTCCCTTTTGCATAAGTTCGCTCAACCCCGGTATTTTCATGAGCCATGGATGCGAAATGGCGCATCGCAGGCTCGTTAACCGGGATGCGCCCCGTGCGGCGTATGAATGATCACCCGCGCTCCCCAGGGAGGAGACGACCGCATTCGTCCCGATCGGCACCGGCGGCGCGGATACCCCGATTGCCTCGCTCGTATCGCCACCCCCGACCCAAATGCCGTCATGCCGAGCGCCGTCGAGGCATCCTTACGTCATCCCGCATCCGGATACACCGCTATGGATGGTATGGAGCAGAAAGTGTATGAGACGACGTCCCCGGTCGATCATCGGGCACTTCTGTCGATCATCCCCAGGATCGCTGCAAACGAAAGAGCGCCGGTCGATGTCGACCGGCGCTCTTTCTCATCATATGAGAGATGCTCCGCGGATCGGGCTGGTCTCCCCAAAAGCCGCCTTACCGGATCGCTTCTTTCAACGTCGCCTCATACACCGCCGCCTCGTCATCCGGTAATTCGAATCTCCCGGATTTCTCCGTCAGAAGCAGACGATAGACAATCACCTCTGGCCCGGGCGCGGTCAGCGGCTGCTCACCGGAAATCACCCGCAAGGCATGAAGCCGCTCAGGCTCGGTGGTCAGCTCCTGATATTCCCCTTCGGCCACAACGCTCTGCCAACGATCCTCGGCAACCGCCGCGTCGACCTCGAAACTCACCAGCGGCTGCTCGCGCATGATCCGGTTCTTGCGACCCAGAGGGCCCATGGCATACACCGCTTCGCCATCGTATCCGTACGCCAGCGGCACGATGTAGGGACGCCCGCCCCCTTCTGTTGGGGATGCAAACGCAATCCGTCCCACCAGAGACGTCGACAACAGGCGCTCGATACCATCTGAATCAAGGACAAAGATTTTTCCCATGTAGTTCCCGCCATCCCTCAACGAGTCACCGTACAGACGTCTATTGGTAGATAATCAGATCGGGCACCGGATCCAGCTCCAGCACCTCCGACGGCGTCATCAGCGGATCGTCCTGCTTGTAGAACAGCTTGATACCATTGAATTCTATCGGCTCCTGCGAGATCACTGCGGCATACGTGCTCCGCTTCAGGTCTGGCGGTCCCCAGCCATCCATGTCGATCACCAGTTGCACACCCGCTACCGGCGCGATCACATCCTTATTCTCGATCATGGAGTGCTGGAACTGATGAACGATGAGCACCTTCGGCGGAATCCCCAATTCCTTCGCCAGGCTCACCAGGTAATTCTGGGTCCAGGTGACATCCGCCCCGTCGACCTGTCCGATATCTTTTGAAGGAATTTGCCCCTCACGCATCGAGAACTCGGGATCGAGTGCCAGATGCACAAATGGCTTCTCCAGCCACGGTCTTAACCCTTCAACCTCGGTCTCCACGGTGCGCCGTCCGATTTGAACGTCGAAAAAGACGAGCATGTCGTTCGCTTCCGCAAATGCCGTGTACTCATCCAGCAGGGAAGATGGCGCATCGAGAAGGAAACTCCCATCAGATTGAGATTCTGGCTGGGCAACTGAGGCAATCACTTCAAAAGCGATCTTCACCGGCCGCGATGGATCCGCCGCCTCATACTCGGCGGCGGTCGCCCGCAGCAATTCCAGCAAACGATCCATGTCATATTCACCCAGAATACCCATATCGGTATTCCCGGGAAATCCGTAATACAACAACAGCCGGTATTTGGGCAGCAGCGAACCATCTTCTACCGGCTGATCCTTCGGCAGGTTGAGGCTCAGTTTTGGCCCCTCATCCTGCCCCGTGTCCGCTTGCCCCGAAGCATCCGGCCCGCTGTTCTCATCGTCATCTGTAACCTTCAGGGAATCCGTCGAGATATTCGGCTGTTGGTCCTCATCATCCGGCATATCGTCGAATATCAGACCAGCCACCGGTGTTTCCGCCCCCGGCAATGACGCTCCCGATTGGGCCTCCCCGTTCGGGGCGGCGAACCAGAAGGAAGTCAAAATCAGGAAGGCGACAACAAGGACGCTGAGCACACGCTCACCCGGCAACCACGCCAATGCGGCCACCAGACGTTCGCTTGCCCGCTTGTTGAGGCGTTTCGGCGGTTCCGGCGGCAACGCTGGCGCCGTCAGCCATTCCGAAGAAAACGGTTTGGGTCGTTCACTCATTTTCGTCTGGTCCCGGCGCGGGAATTCACCTCCGATGATCGTCATCGGTAGTCGGGGAGAGCAGCGCAAAAGCCAGCATGCTCATTTGCCAGCCTTTATACGGCTCTGACCGCGCCACGCGATCTGCGGCACAGGCCGCACGAGTCCTGCAGGCACTATGCCACGTCAACCCCCAGGGGAACCAATGAACGTACGGCCGCAACGTCTGAATGCCGCCCTTGTACGTCGTCTTCTATTACCGTTATTCAGGAGAACGCGAGGCGAAATTCCCCGAAGTTGCCAAGTGATACGGAATCCGGATGATGCGTGATGGGTGGTGTAGGGGCAGGCGGCCGTGAGGCTCGCTGCCCATCGGCGCCGCAGGCGTCGATCATCGAAGATCACCCAACGTGTTTACCCGGATTCCGTATGAGGGCCACCTGCGCTTTTCGTCCACTGGCCCCACCCGAAGACCCTCGCAGCGGCGGTCGTTGGTCTCCCCCAATACCGAATACGGATGAAGACAAGGGGGACGTAGACCACCCCACTTCGTAGTCTCGGTGCCCCGCAGCTGCGGCCGGTGCCCGGGAAATTGACCGGAGGTCAATCGTTGGCCACCCCAGACGAATTATCCGTATTCGATAAATCAGCGACTTCTCATCACGGTTAACGAAGGGCTCCTGTCCCGGAAATCACACACGACAGATCACTACACGGTCCGCACGATCACCGGGGTACCAATCGTCGCCCAATCCCAAAAGAACTTCGAATCCTCAAGCAGCAGATTGATACACCCATGACTCCCGGGCCGGCCAATCGTTTCCGGGGTTCTCCACCATGCGTAATGCAGGGCATGCCCACGATCGGTGAAATACTGGGTGTAAAGCACATCCTCGAGCTTGTAGAAATACTCTGCGCCAATCGCCCCGCTGGTCATCGTCTCGTTCTCGACCCGGGTATTGATCGCAAACCAGCCCGGCGGTGTCTCCCAGCCCGGCATTCCTGTCGTCGTCACCACCGTCCGCACCGGGGTTCTCCCCTCGTAGGCAACCATCAACTGCTGGGTGAGGTGAATGTCGATCCACTTGCCTTCCCATGGGAAGTCGTCCGGCACCGGCGGGGGCTGGACGGGAGCCGCCCGCCCGACATTCCGCGCGAAGATGTAGTTCCCATCGTCCAGTTGCGCCCAGATATAGGAATTTTCGACGACCTCTTCTCCCCGAATCCAGTCCACCACCACAACCGGGGTGCCATCGCCGATGGTTCTCACAGTCTCGCTGGCAGTTGTTGCCTCGGCCCGCACGTTCGTTTCACCGAGTGCCACACCCTGCCAGACAGAAAGATCCCAGTCCGCAACATCAACCGGTGTCGCTGCGATTGGCTCCCGCAGGAACTCGGACGCCACCCAGCCGGAATACCCATCCACATAGCCGGGCACCCAGTCGCCCTCGCTGGCCGTCACCGCAATGAACGAGGCATTGTCCGGCAAAATCACCCGCACCTCCGCATCGAGGCTCGGCCCGCCGCGCAACCGCAATCCGCCTTCGGCATGCACCAGCGTCGTGGTCCCGTTATTGGGAGGCGAAGCGACGAAGGCCTCATGCCCTTCGAGCTTGTGGTCTTTCACCCACTGCGGTCCCAGTTTGCGCAGGCTCACGGTGCCATCCGGTGCCTGGTCCATCACCACCCGGGCAAAGACCTGCGTTTTGGCAACACCATCTTTACCTGCAAACGGCTCACTCAATGGCATGCCAAGGAGTTGCTCGCCGCCATGCGCCTCCCAAAAGGCCCGGAAAGGCTCACCCAGCGAATGTCCGGTCTCCGCGAAAAGCAGGTCTCCACCGCTCGCCTGGCTCACCTTCTTGCGGGATTCCGTCGTCGAGATCGTGTTGACCACCTTGTCGTCAAGCGGGAGCGCCTGGATTCTCGCAGCGAAATCCAGGTCCGGGTCGTAGGTGAACGTCAGGGTTTCGAACGTCTGGTGCGTCTCCACCACATCGGCGATATACCGTGCCTCTGACAGCGGCGCCCCGAAAATCTCGAACCCTCCGGCATCGCGCCAGGTATCCAGGAACGGCGTTCCGAGATTGTGCCCGGTCGAAGCGAAATATTGCTCTTCACCCGATGCGGAGCCATCGACCGTTTCGCCAATCGGCACCGCTTCCGGGGGCAGTGTGGCCTCCGGCTGAATCTCAACCGGGGATTCCGGAGCAATCGCATCGTCGTCAGGACCAATCGGTTCGATCGGCGGTGTATCCTGAGCGCCCACGCGGGTGGAGGCAAGTGCAAACGCCCCGCCTGCAATCACCGGAAACGCGGCTCGTCGACTATAGCGATGTCTGGTCATGGAATCTGACGGTTTGGCGTCGTCTGAATCTGGCTGCATGGAAACAAGCGGACGGCGTCGTAACACAAGGATTCTCCTGGCCATTCCGGTATGTCCCGCGGACAATCCACCGGTGGCATCTCTTCGGCACCATTGAGGCAATCGGTCTATACAGGTCGCCACCGGTGCTGCAAACTATCAGGAATGAGGTCCAAACCACATGCCACTCCCTGGGTTTCAGGTGAGTTGTCGGCCTTCCGGTTTGGCAGCGGTCCGCAACCCGCATGCGTGTCGCGAACGACCGTTCAGCCCCATTAACGTCCGGAGAGTCAAAATGGTGTCAAATCCCGACCAGTTCGTTGCATACCCCCGGCAGGGAGAACCCCGCCTCGGTGTCGTCTTTCCCCAGATCAGGTTCTTCGGTGGGGCGGAGGATATCCGCACCTTCGCCACCCACATCGATCAGGCAGGCTTCCACCACATCCTTGCCTACGACCATGTGCTCGGTGCGTCAAAGGAACCCAGACCGGACTGGACAGGCGCCTACTCCAGCGACGATCCCTTCCAGGAAGTGTTCGTGCTCTTCTCATTCATGGCGGCAGTGGTCCCGGGTATGGAGTTCGCCACCGGAGTCCTCGTGCTTCCCCAGCGTCAAACTGCCCTCGTCGCCAAACAGGCCGCCACATTGGATCTGCTCTCGGGCGGCAATCTCCGTCTTGGTGTCGGGGTCGGCTGGAATGCCGTGGAATACGAGGCGCTGAATGAGGATTTCACGAATCGGGGCAAACGCTACGACGAGCAAATCGCCCTGATCCGGGAACTCACCAGCCAGGAAGTCATCGACTTCACGGGTGCATGGCATCGCGTCGACCACGCTGGCATCCAGCCTCTGGGTATCCAGCGCCCGCTCCCGATCTGGATCGGCGCCAATGCGGAAAAACCAATCCGCCGCGCCGCCCGCATCGCCGATGGCTTCTTTGTCAACGGCACGGATATCGAACGCTGCGAAGCCTCCCTCGCCATCCTTCGCGACGAACTGGCACGGCAGGGCCGGGATGAAGCAACCTACGGGATTGAGACCCGCGTCTCCGTCGTCAACGACGACCCCGAGCAATGGAAACGTGACTTCGCGCATTGGCGGGAAGCCAACGTCAGCCACGTCACCCTCGTCACCATCCAGACAACCTTCGCCGAGTTCGAACAGCACGCCGAGCGATTCGCCAAAGCCAAACGCATCTGGGATGAAATGTAATCCCGGCCCTGCACCACACAAATAATCGTCATCCCGAGCTGGGGCGACGAGCGCAGGGAGACGCATCCCCCACTCGTCATCCCGAGCCGGAGCGACGAGCGCAGCGAGACGCCTCCGTGTCGAGGGATCTTTGAGTCTGCCCTCACCCCATCCTGTCGGCGCGCCTGATACGGAATCCGGGTGAATCGTTAAGACGCCGTCATCGGATAGGAGCAGACCCCGTGTCTGCCCGATCGACCGCAGGTCGATAATTGGCACATTCCGATAACGTCTCACGAGATGCTCGGCTTCCCTGACAATCCAGCGCCCCACGAGGTACTCCGTCCACCTGGGCAACAACGAGGAACCCCTCTCCGGTTAAGCCGGAGAGGGGTTCCTGACTCGGTAATCGCGTAGCCTGTCGGCGGGGGTTCCGCCCTAATCGCGGCGCCCCATCCCCGACACCATCATCACGTAGTACAGCAAGGTCAGCAACGAGGAAGCAAAGCCCGCGATATACGTCCATGCCGCGGCATCGAGCACATTGGCAACGCCCTTGCTCTCCTCACCGCCACGAACGCCCCCATCGACAAGCCCGACCTGCACCAGCGCCGCTTTCGCCCGCCGGGTAGCATCGAATTCGACCGGCAACGTCATCAGGGCAAACAGCGTCGCAAGACCGAAGAGTCCCACACCCACCCAAGCCACCGGCTGGCTGGCCAGGATCAACCCGGCGAACAGCACGATGAACCCGAAATTGGAACCGATGCTCACCACCGGCACCATGGCGGTCCGCGCCTTCAGCGGAGTATACCCCTGGGCGTGCTGGATCGCGTGTCCCGCCTCGTGTGCGGCAATCCCGATCGCCGCAATCGACGGTACACCGTACACGCCCTGCGACAACCTCAGCACCCGGCTCCGCGGATCGTAATGATCCGAGAGTTCACCCTTGACTTGCTCGATCCGCACATTCTGCAGACCCTGACTGTCAAGCACCCGCCTGGCCGCTTCGGCACCAGTGATATTCGCCGTATTCTGGACCTTCGAGTACTTCTTGTAATTGCTCTTAACCTTGTTTTGCGCCCAGAGCATGAACAACACGCCCGGGATCAGGAAGACGAAATACAACATCATGATGGAACATATCCTTATACTTCACGCAGACGGTCGGCCACACGCCGTGTCCAGTGGCAGTCGTAACGTCAGCGAAGGGATGAGAACAACGTTCCCATCCTTCCTCTATTTTACGTCATCGCTTCCGGATTGCGATGGTATTTTGTCGCAAAATGTGGCGAATTATTGTCATACAGTGGGTGATGACGTTCTCAGGGAAGACAAGGTGGGGTGTCGTTTGACTGTTCAACCATTTTCGTATGACGGTCTGGGGGATCAGCCAGACCCCGAGCGTCAGCAACTTTTCAGCCTGCTCGAGCAGGAGATTGAGGCAGCCCTGGCGTCACTGGATGGCAATGCCCCACTGATGCTCACCATGGCCCGTTATCATCTCGGACTCGCGGACCCTTCAGGAGAACCAACAGCGGCCGATATCCGCCGCTCGGTCCAGGGCAAACGCATCCGGCCCCTTATCGCCATGCTGGCCGCCCAGGCTGTCGGCGGCGCTCCTGCCGCTGCGGCCCCGGTCGCGGCAGCGATCGAGCTGCTCCATAATTTCACCCTCATTCATGACGACATTCAGGATCGCAGTCCCAACCGCCGCCACCGGCCCACCGTCTGGCGAGTCTGGGGAAATGCCCAGGCCATCAATGCTGGTGATGCGCTCTTTGCCGCCTCCCAACTGGCTCTGCTGCATACGCACCAGACATCGGTCGATCCGGCTCAAACCATCCGCCTCATCAAGGCATTCAACACCACCACTATCGAAATTGTCCGGGGTCAGGTGCTGGACTTGGACAACGAAGGCCGTGCCGACATCACACCGGATGACTACCTGACCATGATCCACGGCAAAACGGCCGCCATCGTCCGTTTCGCCGCCTGGGCGGGAGCCATAAGCGGAGGCGCTTCCGATGCCGTCGCCGACAAGTTCGCCGAAGTCGGCGAAGCGGTCGGTATGGGCTTCCAGTTAAGGGATGACATGCTCGGCATCTGGTCCCCGGTCGAGGAAACCGGCAAGGATGCCGCGGACGATATCCGCCGCCGCAAACAATCGCTCCCCATCCTCATGCTGCGGGATCGTGTCTCCGAAAAGGATTCGGAACGCCTCCACGACTTGTTCAGGCAGGAAGAAATCGACCCGGAAGGGGTAGACGAAGTCCTCGGCCTGTTGCATACCTATGACGTAAAATCTGCGATGGCGAAGCAAGTGGAACACGCCCATAAACAGGCCATGTCCGCGCTGCGAGAAGCCACCGTGGATGAGAATAACCCCGCCATTGAAGACCTGACCCGGCTTATCACCCAGCTGGGTGCCCGGACATCATAGGCGCGATTCGTCGGCATCATCATTGATGAACCATTTCAGGGAGCAGACAACGATGGATCCAGAATTTCTCGATCGCGAACTCGGCCCGGAACTGCACTGGCACCCCGTGCCCCGGCCGTCGCGCCAACCGCTTCGCGGTCAGCATGTCTCGCTCGAACCCATGGATGCCGATACCCACGCCGATGGCCTCTATCAAGCATCCCATGGCGAAAATCAGGATCCCCGGTTGTGGCTGTACATGAACTATGGACCATGGGAGGATCCTGAAGAATTCCGCGACTGGGTCCGGGCCAACAGCACATCGGAAGACCCCCTCTTCTACGCCATTGTTCCCACCGGCCAGAAGCCCGCCGGACAGGCGACTTATCTACGTATTGACGAGAAGAATGGCGTCATCGAAATCGGACACATCTGGTTTGGCGCCTCCATGCAAAAAACCCGTGCCGCCACCGAAGTCATTTACCTGCTGGCCAAACACGCCTTCGACGATCTCGGATACCGTCGCTTCGAGTGGAAATGCCACGCCCGGAACCAACGCTCGCGCAACGCCGCCACCCGCTTCGGCTTCACCTACGAAGGCACATTCCGTAACGCCATCATCCAGCGAAACCGCAACCGGGACACCGCCTGGTATGCCATCACCGAAGAGGACTGGCCCGCAATCCGCACAGCATTCGAAACCTGGCTCGCCGATGACAACTTCGATGCCGAAGGCAAGCAAATCCGTTCGCTCGGGGATATCCGTTCCAACCCATGAGTTCATTCCGCGGACGCCGAAAACCGGAGAGCGAACCAAAGCCTGCCCCAAAACCCGGCACCATCACGGATATCCGCCCCCAACGCCGGGATGAATCGCGCGTCAACATCTTCATTGACGGCGAATTCTCGTTCGGCCTGCACATGGACATCCAGTTGGATCATTACCTGAAGAAGGGCGACGTGCTGGACGACCAGCACATCACCCTTCTCCTCAGGGAAGACGAGACGAAGAAAGCCATTGCCTCCGCCCTCAACCTCATCGCCTA